>JAABUK010009355.1_pt1 | contig 13418 bp, 10 predicted proteins | sample 5559141 | NCBI WGS metagenome assembly JAABUK01 (sample SAMN10711869, study PRJNA513367) | rock metagenome | isolation source: Antarctica rocks | place: Antarctica: Victoria Land, Pudding Butte nord | collected 2016-01-03
GACCACGCAAAAGTTTGGTCAGTGTCCATGCCACCCTGCTGCTTCACCACGGTGTTGCTCACAGCGTCGCTGGGGCTGACACTCGTACTCAGCCTCTTCAGTCTATTCTGCTCAGCAGACTATACAAACACCCTCAGCGTACAGACCAGAGAGCTCAGGAAACACAGCTTAGTGTTGAGGGGCAGATTGCGCTGGGTTGATCACGGTGGCAGCTTGGAACAGCGGCTGCACTATGGCTCATTGGAGTCCCTGATGTCACCTGAGGATGCCTGCGCCAATGCACCAGCTTCTGGCACTATCCCCAAGATCATACACCAGTCATGGAAGGATGACAGCATACCCCAGCAGTACAAGGCGTGGCAGGAGTCATGGCAGCTTTCGCACCCTGAATGGGAGTACAGGCTGTGGACAGACTCTGACAACAGGAAGCTCATCAAGAATGACTACCCTTGGTTCCTTGACATCTATGACTCACTGCCCAAAGCAATCATGCAGGCAGATGTCATCCGGTATTTCTATCTGCTGAAGTATGGCGGCCTGTATGTGGACCTAGATTTTGAGAGTCTGCGACCTATAGATCCTTTGACTGATAAAGCTTCTGTTCTGCTGGCCTATATGGGCAAAGATGAAGACTGGGAACACAACATACCCAATGCTTTCATGGCATCAGTTCCCAACCACCCTTTTTGGTGGTACTGCATCAGCCGTGTGATGCTCTCACGTGTAGAAGATGATAGGTGGGACTACATTGAGGCTACAACTGGGCCAGCTATGCTGAAGGAGGCGTTGATTGATTACCAGACCAAATGCAGGGACGACATCCACGTTTTGCCCTCAGAAACCATATACCCCTTTGATTGGCACAAGACATGGCTCAATGCTGACAATGACACCATGGCTGCCATCAACCAATGTGTAGGAAACCACCCTGATTTTGATGCAGATAGATGCAAACAGCAATTTCCTGATGCTTATGCAATCACTTACTGGACCCACAGTTGGGGTCCTTAGTTTAGCTGTATTTCAGTTTTCAGCATCTGATGTTCTGTCAGTGTGATCGTTACAAGCAGCAGCAAGTTTGTGCATGTTGCGCGTCCGCCAATTCTGTGCTTTATTTCTTATGCTCAGGCCAGGTGTGAGTGAGTGTAGGTCTGTCTGACTGTCTCAACGATTGATGCGGTACTGTGCTGTTTTCAACACGTGAAAGCTAAATTATTCATTGATTGTATGCCTGCAGACATCTGCATAGACATTGTAGATCTAGCAATTTTATATGCTTTAGGTGACATTCTGCTGCATTGCAGTGAGGTATCAGTAGTGGTAGCTGCATCACAAGTGGGTTTGCCCAGTCCAGCTTTTTGAACAATGGATGTGCTGAGCTGCGCACATAGTGGTGTAAATCTGCCGGCTCAACTTTGTTGTCAACCACTGTGACACAACAGCGATTCTTAGGCAACAATATATATACACAAACTATACAATATATAAGCCCCAAACACTGCTTGTACACGCAAAAGAACTGCCATTACTATCCAATCAAGCTGTATCAGCCTAGACAGATGCAGAGTCTTCTGTATACATCCAATGTGACAACGATACGAAGCATGATATGGCAAGTGAGTATGCTGCAAACCTGTCTGTGCATCATTCATATGCAACATCAACATGACGCAGACTGTCAGTCAGGTGCTCATCAATACCTTCAGAGGATGATGAATGTCGGTTTCAGTCTATCCTAGTATGCGTACGAACCCTGAGCATAGCAGCATATCACAAACAAGCTACTTGAGCGGGGAAGGCAGCAGGAACAGTTTCTACGTGTCATGACAACCACACAATGTACATACCAAAGCTGATATCAAAATACTGTAACAGCAGTTTCCGGCATCCTTTGGCTAAACAACTGTGGAGTCTGCGCCAGCTCAGTTGACATTCACAGCTTGAGCAACAAACTCCTACGGCTAGCATCTCACACACCAACCAAATCAAAGCTATTGGCATAACAAGGGCAGCAGAAGATGCACCATTGTACTTCATGGTTTTTGATGTGACATGCAATGGAGTGGTGTTGCTGAAGTAAAAAGGCTGCTCATCTAAATGACATACAACAACACAACAAATCTAAGATATACACCTGCAGACATATACTAGAGGGTAAAGAGGAGTGAAATCATGCAAGCCTGCACATGGCTCATTTATGTTGCTGCTGCTTCTGACTCTGTGCAGGTTTGTCAGCAGTCTCTGTTTTGTCTTGCATCAGTACTTGAAGTGCTGGGCACATGTGACTTGACAAACAGTGGGTACATGTGACTTGACAAACACATCGCCTTGTTGACTAATGTATGACTAACTGTACAGCCCGCAGGGAGGCTGCTTGCTCTCAGCACAGAGAGGGTGCCCGACCCTTATAAGATACGTATCGTGAAGATGAGATATTCCCTTAATGTACGCCTCAGTCGCATCCAGGTTATTGAAGTACCGGGAGCGAATATGCTTGGACACCTGCCACTTGGCCTGCAAGCAGCACATCTTTGTCATGATCAGTCACCCATTGTGTGCATGCTGGTACAGACAGACATGCAGGACGGCATTGCTCCGTCTTGCACATTGCAACAGCACCTGATGCCGCAACCCAAGCTTATGTCACAGCATATGTATATAAACCCCTCACAGCAGCTGGCTAATGCAGGGCACCGGTAGCGACTATGTGATAGCATGTGTAGAGATTCAAACGTATGCATGGCAGCGCACAAGCCACTTGCATGTGATGGGACAGCGAGCTTGGGACCGCCTCCGGCACCTTCTTAAGCTACAATTTGCCTGCTGCATATGAATGTGATAAAGCAGAAATATGTCCACATGATGTCCACTCATGTTTAGAAAACAACTGGTGCACTATGCAAACTCTGGTTGGCAAATACTTCCAAGTGCAAGGAATGCTATCGAATCACAGGTTGTGTCCACAACCGCAGCGAATATGCACACAAGCTGTTCCTACGTCACCAACATGGAAACATGCAAAGGCACAACCAAAAGCAGTGTATAAATGCAGTAGATGAATGTCTATTGGTGAATCCAGTAGATGAATGCTTACTGGTGAATGCAGTGGATGATTGCTTACTGGTGAATGCAGTGCATGAATGCTTATCAGTGGAATCCAGTGGATGAAGACTTGGGGAGATGTGCAATCCCACCTGTGCTTGGCACAGCTCGTTGCAGTTGCCTTCTGTGGCGTCCACAAGAAGATTCATGAGGGGGCGCCGCTCCCAGCGCCCCAGGTCAAACATCTGCACATGGGGCTTGAAGTAGGACTGGATGGGCTGAGTCATGCCGTAGCCAGCCGACCAGATGCAGTGTGATATGAGAGCATCCCCGCCATACACCACAAAGCTGCAGCCAGAAGAAGTTCTGTCAACACTCAGACTGCTGATGGCCATCTGTCAGTTGTGCAGGTGCCAATTTTCCATAGCGGCGGCACGAGTGCAATGTTTGCCTGCTGTTGGCAGTGATACAGGCAAAGTAACGACCTGCATTTGCACTTGCATCACTGAACTTATGCTGGGATAGGGCAAACAGTTCAGCGATGCAAGCGCAAGCGCAGGCGCAAGTTACTACTTCTGTGACTGTATGCTAAAGACAAAGCAAAGCAAGCAAATATAAGAATACCAGTGAAGCACCATGCTGCCTGCTCTATTGCACCACAGCATGTCCTTGGGCATTTTGCAAAACGCTCACAACAGAGTGAAACATCACATCCTGGCATCAGCACCAGAGTCAGCAGCTCCAGGCTGCCACCTTACGAGGCTCCTGTTCTGATTGCTGAAAAGCGTAAACTTTTCTTTTTTCTTATTTTCTTTTCACAGTCAGCAGAACCTACTGGTTGCGTATACACCGCTCCATCTCCTGATGGTCGATAGCCTCCATGAGGCCCTTGCTCAGAATGGCCCCTGAGCCCCCATCTATACTGTACATCCATTTCTTGTAGTAGTCCCCCTCGTCATCTTCCCAAGGTGCAGTGCAGTTGTGCTTGGACCACTGACCCAGAGGCTCACGTACAAACTCCCACATGCGGTAGTCCTTGTCACACAGCAGCTCCTTGGTGCAAGGGCAGCCCACAGGGGGCACCCAGTTGTGCCCTAGGGGCCAGGGCTCGTCTGCAACACCACCCACAAAGTCAAGCGCTTTGATGGGGCAAGCAGGGCAGACAAGTTGATACCCCCAGCATTAGCCCTGGCAGGCCACAGGGGGCGCCCACCTCTTGTTGTAGCGATTGGGAGCACTGCAGAGAACTGCCAGACAGATACCAGACGCAGTTTGGCCATCTGTTGAATAGCAGTGGGATTGCTGAGTGAACATTCAGGCTTGAGTAGTGCACCAATCAATGTATGTTTCTGCCTTTGGGTCGCATCAGGGGCGTCAACAGACAATGACTGTGAAGGCAACATACACTAAGCTCTAAAGGTGCTCGACAAAAGAGCAGCACTTGTGTGACCTTAGGTCTGTTGAACACATGTGCTTGTTTGTCTACTCATTGATGAGCAGCCATCATTGTGCAAAATGTGAGCTCGACAAATGGGTTGGTACCAAAACAACATGTGTTGGCTGCTCCAAGGCTGTATGTAACAAAGGCATTGATTGTGCTTCCTGCTGTTTCAGCGGATCAACTGCTTGAAGGTGCTGGACTGCCTGAAATTTCATCTGATACAGGTCTGACTCACATGTCTTATTTTGCAACTTCCTGCCTGTAGCCTCTAACCAAGTATACGCAGATCCCTTGTGATGTAATTGGGAGCATCACAAATGTACAGATCAAGGCGCATGAGTACATGAGCAAAGATCTGGGCAGCCCGGTATAATACTGTGCTTCTCATTAAATTGACGCCGAAAGGCGTAGTCTTTTCTTTTCTTTTCTATGAGCAGAGGTAAGGGATACCTGGGATGGTGACGTTACAAGGGAGACATCTGGTTGCACCCTCTGTTAGCATCCCATTTCTCCAGTTCATCTGATCTGGCGGGGCTGAGAAATAGTACATATCTGCATGACATGACAGCAGATGGAACCAGACAGTCAGGCATGTTGCTTTTGAAGGGAAGATACTGCCCAAAGCTTTCCATTTGCTCATCATCTTGCATCACACAGCTTATGTGTTACAAGACACAGCGAATGTGCTACAAAGGCAAGATCAAGCTTTGGATATCCATGCATGCAATGCAGGCTTGCTTCAGAAGTGACAGCACTATCAAGAAGCAAAAGATCTGGATACTGTGCAGTCATACCTGATATAAAGTACGGCAGGTCTGAATCGTAGTCCCTGAGCAAGTCTGCTACAGCACTAAGGAACCACATGGTGTCATCGTCCCCATACAACAACCACTTATAGTCAACACCCTCGCGCTTCAACAGCTGATGGGCAACAAAAGGAGCCATGGCTGCTCTACTGTCGAAGGGCCGGTGGACCCGGCCCCAGGGCTCATCCCAGATGTCTGGATAATCACCCCAGAACTCATTATGCTGCCTGCCCTCTGCTATGCGCTCGTTTGTAGCTGGCAGCTCTGCCACATACACTGCTTTGATGCCCTGCAAAAGTGACATTGGAGCTGCCTGTGGACTTGTCTGCCTGTTTGTGTTAGTCTGCCATAGCATGCTGTGACAGGCTGAGCCGGTGCGTCTAGTTAGGTCTTTACCTTTCGCCAATGTCTGGAAGCCCGCATGGCCATTTCATTGTGAGGGCCACCTGCAGGAATGACTGCCACAATGCCATCCAGTTCAGCTTGTATGCCTTTTTTGGCAGCTTTGGGACTGGCCGAAGCTGTAGGTAGATGCCTGGTTCTTGGTGCACTTAGGACCTGAGTGCAATGCAGGGCGAGGAGAAGGATTGTTGCGCTTGTCAGGTTGCGACGCATAGCACATCCAAGCCACAAGTGTGCCCAGGTCTGCTGCAGGCGAGATCACGCTTCACAGCTGCGCTGCGGATGTAAACAGATTTTCCTTGCACACAACTCGGCTCGAAACCACCCGCGCAAGGCAATGCTGCGGCGATGCTGCGGCGATGTACACACGGCGCTACAACGTTCAAGTCTGCGCAATGAGATGCGACCGTAACGCAACTCGCCTAAGGACGGTCTGCGCAGCTGGGTTGAACGCTGCAGAAGCCAGGTGCTGATAGGTCAGACAGCACTTTATTAGCTGGCCCTTGAGTCGTTGAAAACCTGCAAACGGTGTCGAGATAAAGCAGTATATTGTCACGACGCTCTGTCACTTGCGCAATCTGTTGTCAGCTATGACCGTACTACTATGTCCCGCCATGTGCACAGCTGATGACTAAATGGACAGGTGAGCTGCTTCTCAGCCTTCTCAGGCATCTTGCCCCCTGGCAACGAGAGTTTGGGACAGCTGGTGAGCAGGCTCCTAGCCGCAAATTGGCATGCCAGGCGGCAGCATGCCAGCAGGTGGGTATTGTTGGGAGCTGGGTCAGGGAGGTAGTTCGAAGTAAGTGCATCTCTATGGTCCAGACACTTTACCAAGCTCTGCAAATTAGTGTATCCTTGGGAACTTGTATCTGAGATCCATGGAAGGTACGTGTACGTGCTACACAGTCTGCTGCATGCAAGAATCATCTCACAAGTAAATTTTATAAACAGGTGTCCAAGCTGCTGAGTCAGCTCACTTATGAACCACACTTCCTGCACTTAACACACTATTGCAACCACCCAAAAGAACCATTGCTTGCTGGTCACCGGCACATACAACGACTGGAGCAAATGACATCACACACGCATAGCATCCTGAAACACACCAGATGGCAACAAGGCTGAAAAATTGCATAGTTGTCTGCTATGTATGCCATCCCAAATAATCTTTTCAGCATGTAGCAGCTGAAGTGTTTTAAATAGCAGCTCTGGTGTCTTGGTGGATGACCGAAGAATTAAGTGCATGTCTGCCCCTCATCAAGGCGGTCTGCCTGTCATGCAAAATACTTGCTGTAATGCAATGGACAGCGCCTATGCGTTTGGCTGAGGAGTCAAGCGGATGTAACCCTTGCCAGAAGGAACTTCCTTTTTCTCAAATCCCTTGGAGAACTGCGACAACGTATATATTAGTTTCAGCCCAGCAGGCATCATGATGTATGTGCCAACAGCAGACTACATTTGCTGCATGTTCTGCATTGTGCATACCTCTTCCAAATTGATGAAAACAAGCAATGCAACTGACAGCTTGGCAGGCAGGAACCCTACCTTTTCTGTAGCTTGCTCATCTGAGAGGTTGGGGGTGACCATCACCTTGTCACCATGTTGCCAATTAACGGGGGTGGCAACAGAGTACTTAGCAGTCAGCTGAAGGCTGTCAATGACTCGCAGCACCTGCAAACATGATTTTGTGTCAAGGTCAAGTTCCACACAGTGATGTGCATTGTGCCGCAAGCATATAAGTACTCAAGGCATGAAATCTTTGATTATCAGCAGGTATTACTTGCATGGGTGCATGCGCTGACAGACTACAGACCTCACTGAAGTTTCTGCCTGTAGTGGCGGGGTACAGAATGGACAGCTTCAGCTTCTTGTCAGGTCCAACAATAAAGACAGCACGTGCTGTCAGAGGAATTCCAGCCTTATCTATCTCATCAGGATCCAGCATACCATACCTAAATCAGACAGAAACATGGTTTACATATGTATGCTGAGAATCTTGACGAGCCCAGTTGACCTGTGACATAGGCGTGAAGACCCTGTGGCCATAGTGTTTGGCTACATATCCAGTTGCACAAGTGATGAAGTTCAGCAGGTGATATGCAGAATGCAATGTTGGACGATTGTGCAAGCACATTCACCAAAGCAAATGGTGCCATTTGACTCACAAGACAGCTATTTCCCGTTTAGGATCAGAGATGATTGGGTAGTCCACCTTGCTGCCAGGTGTATATGCCTCAATGCCCTTGATCCACCTGAACCATCCATCAAACAGACTTCGCTTCTCAAATGGTGTTTCAGGCTAAAACACAAGTCCTACACTGAAGAGGACTCGACCAGTTCTGGACATGCTCACGCTTTATGCGACTCTGTATCATTGCAACTCAAGGCTGCTAGCTTGACGCCTCGTTGTGCAAACTCCTTCTGAAGCTTTCCAACTTGACCTACAGTGAAACGCTTACTCAGCTGTGACCCTCACCATCGCAAGCAGATTTGCTGAACGTGCAGACGATGCAGACTAGCTTGCGTACCCAACTCAGTTGTGCAGACAGGAGTAAAGTCGCCGGGGTGAGAAAACAAAATGGCCCAAGATCCGTCAATGTAGTCATGCCATTGAGTGTCTCCCTGAGATGTCTCTGCTTTAAAGTCAGGGACAACATCAGCTAAATTGATTCCCATCTTGCAACTTAATCTGTGTTGTTAGCGGTCGCCACGCAAATTACGGGGTGACTGCGGGCGTGATGGAAAAACATTTCATTCTCGTGCCAGCACGTGCAATGCAATGCATGATGGGATCAGTGCTGGGATTTTGTAACCTTGCTTGCACACGCTCTATACGAACCGTGGCAAGAATGTGTGTGCATAGTAAAAAACAGGAATCTATGCAGATGTGCATATGCTGCTTAGCACAACTCGTGCTTTGTATCATGTTCCAAAGCAAACTTTGTTCCAAGCAAATTATACGTGTATACACCCCGAGAGACTCCCCCGTTACACATGATGGTAGGCCTTCAATATGCCACGCTACAGTGGCAACACATTGATGAAATCTGTATTGGCGCCAGTATCAAAAGCCTCCTGATGTGACACATCCCTGAGATGGAGCTCAGGGGCAGGTAGTGTTCCAGCAACGATGGGAACCCAGGAGGCCTCAACTGTGGCAGTGCCAGCCTCAGCAGACAGGGAGACACAGCCTGCACGCATTCCCATGGGCCGCCAGCCTTCAACCTGTGAACAGCAGATCATTTCTTCTGAAATCTAAATGCCGCATCAAAGCTTTCCCCTTTACAATATTGTGACTCTGGCCTCAAGCATGTGCAAGACTGGCATGGCCCTGTTGCCCTACTGCTGTTTCAGCACAGAGAGTACAATCCGTCACCGTACCATGCGGAGCAGCACACTGCCTAGGCTGTGACTTGCTGTTTGAACATGCAGGCACCAGGTGATGGAGGCACATATGACAACAACTTCAGACCAGAGCTTGGTAGATGAAGTGTATTCTTAAATGCACAAGGTCAATATTTGATGACAGGCTGAGATGGCATATCTCACCGCTGCATGAACATCATACTGGATGGTGTTAGAATCCTGAGAAATGGAATCAGCTTGGCTGCGCTCCAGTCGCCAGCATAATGTCACAGGCTCTCCCAACCTGTATACAAAACAGTCATCAGGTCATATGCAGATCAACTTTGCTCTGAAAGTTCTCTTTCAGCTGGAGGTTTCGGTGCTTAGCTAACAACTTTGTGACAGCATGTAAAGAGCCAATGTACACAGCCAGCAATTATGTAAAGCTTTGACATGTACTCTAGTCAAGGCAAGTTTATGCTTGCTGTCGGCTGTGCCAGATGTGCTCTGCACAAATCATGCAGTAGCCTGACTAAGCAGGGTGGCCGATTCACACAGTGCATGGAATATGGCATAGCCTGAAGGCATTCACTTGCCTGGCTGAGAAGGGTCCCAGCAGCCTGATGTAGACTGTGCTGCGTGGTGTGCCCTCTACAGGTGCCATGACTAGGCTGAAGGTATGCCGTACACTCAGGTCCGTGGTCTCATCTTCCCCCCTGTGACACACAGCATTAGATTAATTTCACCTTCACGAAGCTTGTAGGTTGCTGACGTGGCAGCAAGCATAGGGTCCCTGCTATTATCTTTACATACATGTCTGTATGAAATGGGCAGCAGTAGGGTTCAGCAGGCTCTCATGCGAAGGACATATGCAGACTGGCTTCATTCACACAGCATGCAGATGCTTGTCAGGTCAATGGCCGGATATGACATGCAAACATATTATATGACGTGCCAGAAGTGCATTTTGACAGCGGGTGGCCCTGACTTACAGGCACCTTTTGCAAGATTGCATAGATATAAGTTGTTCAAGTTGTCCCTGAGTATGCACAATTTTGGGTGCTTTTATTGTGTTTTGCTGCAAACATCATGCCAGCACCTTTGAACTGGAGGCCCTCTGGGTGGAAGAGGAACGGCAGCCTCATCAAGCAATCGTTTGCCCCACTCAGGCACTACCTCTGATACAGACGCTGCCGGCGAAGCTTGGTCAACAGCGTTGTATTGCACCTCTACGCTACACACTGCACACACAGCAACATTGCCACATGCTGTAACTATACAGAAGGCAGCTGCAGATCTAGTCGCACAAAGACAGAAACAGATTGAGTGCACTGTCACCCATAGCAGCTCACAGGCTGGCGCATTTGTGAGCTCAAAGTATCTGGGATGCATGATTCAATGCAAACGCTTCCAATCTGTTTACCAAAGCTTGAATTGTCCTGCAGTGCCAGCATACATGCAGCACAAAGTTGGCAGTGGAAGGCAGGGACGATGCACAGCCCTCATGAGACCTTATGCAAAGCAGCAGCATGCATGCCCCTGCTGACTAAGTGCCTATTTGTCTGGTGACAGAAGATGCCAAAAGGGGGCTGCTAGGGTGTCTCTGTATCACAAGAGCTGATGCCCCTTCATGGGGTAGGGCCGTAGCCTCAGCAAAACTTGGGAATCTATGCTGGCAACCATCAGGTCATGCCTTGTACAATAGGCCTATCAAGACCAAATCAAAATAGGGGGCTGCTAGGGTGCATGGAAGCATCAGGTCACAATGACAGCTCTGCAAGCAGCAAGGTACCTTGACCAGAACCCCCACGAAGCATATTGCTGCGCGACGCCGACCGGCCCCCCATCTTGCTGGTCACAAACATGATGGCAGAGGCAGTGGCCCCTGGCGTCAGCACAACTGGGCACAAGTTGCCCATCGGCCTATCAAGAGGGTCCAATCGGAATCCATGCTGGGGGGTGAGGGTGAGGGCTGTCAGGGTGGCGGCCCAGGGGAGGTTGGAAGTGACAGTCAGCTGGATGGCCATGCGCTTGTTGGGCAGCTCCCGAGCTGTCGTGTGTATCCTGCAACATATACGCAAACCTTGTGACACATGCAAGCAAAGCAACCATGCAACAAAGTGCTCTGGTGGTGAGCATTGATCAAGCCAGGCCTGGAAATGGAAGTAAGAACTGCGTGCTGAAAAGCTGGGAGAGTTTTGCACAGGTGATTAGGGTGAGAGGGCAGGATCAATGCATGGGATGATTGCCAGAGTATGATGTTATTCAGGGGAGGAGGGGGAGGGGGGGGGGGGAGGGGGCAGCGCAGGAAGCAGGAGCAAGGAAGTGTGTAAGGGCAAAGCTGACCTGAAAGGAGGTGTGACATGAATCGTGAGCCAAGCTGCATGGGCTCTCTGGCAGCCCTGTAGGTATTCCAGGTTCACCTGCACATCTACACTGCTGGAGGGCTGTGTGCAAGCTGCCCTAGGGGAGGAGAATGCCGCTATTTCATCGGCCCCTGCCCTGCCGTAGCCCCTGCTGCTCATGGGAATCACTCGTACTGTCTCATGCTGAATTGGCAGCGACCCTATAACAATAACAAGAGTCTAGATACATCATATGCATCATACGGCCTTCATACGACTGCAAAACCAAGCACATGGACACTTTTTGGGCAAAGTCAGTCATGCGTGCTCTGGTTGCACAGCTCAAAGGGTCAGGCAGGCGTCTTGCCATGCGCCCATGATGTGCAAATAGACCAGGAATGCAGAGCCTGGCAAATTTACAACAAAGAGGCAGTTTTGCGCTGTGGAGCCTACCGGGTTGCACCCATACCCATAACAGAGACGGCTGTGTGGCTGTCCACGATGGCAGGTTGGGCCCCTGACTGCTCTCCAGTGATACCCAACTGCTGCCACTGACTGAAGCCTCCGGGCCTGCATCATACCTCAGCTCACTGGTGCCCGTCTCTGATTCCTGCTCCCCTCTATGAGTGTTCACCGTCGCCTGCTCCTGAGGCAGCTCAGTCTGTCTCGGTCTTGCATGCACCCCTGCTGTACTGTCAGGTGCTAGCCTACTGCCTTCGTCATGTTGTCCCTTTGAGGATCTGCTTGACTGAGGCAGTGGGTCTGACCCCAGGGGGGTCACAATGGCCCTGTCTGGGTGAAGGATGTCCAAGCCTGGCAGGTGCGTGGGTGATGCATCGTCAGGAGGGGAGCTTATGCTGGCGGTGCTGCTTCTGCTGCCAAGGCTGGCACTCAATGCAGCACTGCCGGCTGCTTGGTCACTGCCTGACCGTGAACTGCTGACCATACCCACATGGATGCAGGCATCGTGCAGGCTGTCATGCAGAGGCATGATTGCTATAGCCAGCCATTGCGGCTGACCAGCAACCAGGGCTCCCCTGAGAGCAGCAGCACTCACTGCAACGCGCTGTCTGCAGGAGTGCACATTCAGGACCACGGTCTCCTGCTGGATCTCTCCTGTGTTCAGCACTGTGCCCAGGGCTGCTGCACCAGAGCCTGGGGCTTCAGAACCAGCAATGGAGCGAGCTACCAGGGGCTCTGAGGAAGCTCGCAAGCTCAACTCAGAGAGTGGAGTCGGCGGAACCGGTATGTGCAATGAGAGGCATCCCAAGCTGGCATCTACGTGCTTCAAAGTGTACAGTCCACGCTTCAAAGGCAGAGCCCGGAAGGTGAGCCTGTTGATGCCAGGCTGTACCATGGCCGTGCTGGGAGCCTTGCTGCAGTCAGATTGACTCCCTTTGCTGCTCTGCATGCTGGCCACATCAACATCTGATGCAATGTGACCAAGATGGGCTTGAGTGAGACTGCATGGAAGCTCCTCTGTCTCCTGCCATTGGGTTGTCACATCAGCGTCCTCTGCCAGAGCAGCAGCAAGATCACCAGAGCGTGACTGGGCGCTGCCGGGCGCGGTGGGGCTGTCAGTTGCCCGCTGCTTGATGGAGCTTGCTGTGCGGCTGAAGTCAGCCTTGCTGCTTGTGGCGCTCTTCGGGGAGTACGCTATCGTCAGTTCTTGCAGCAGAGCTAGTGTGAGTGTCACGCCCTCCAGTTTCACAGCTTGAGGCAGTGCACTGTGCAGCTCTACAGTCAAGCTGATGGCGTCACCGACACAGATAACCAGAGCACCCTTCTGCTGGGAGGCGCCGGCTGGTTGTCTACCACCATGGCGGCCAGGCAAGGTTTGATTCAGTGGACGATCTGACATCTGAGCTGACTGGGATGAAGAGAAGTCTGAGGCAAGCTGACTGGGGTTGAGTACTGGCTGCCCTTCAGGCCCTGTCTGTCCAAAGAACATGCTGCAGCTGGTCTCCACCGGCTGCACATACAGGGCACGGGCAGTATCACACGTCGTGAAAGCGTCCTGGGGGCCAAAGAGGGTTG
>JAABUK010009356.1_pt1 | contig 13418 bp, 12 predicted proteins | sample 5559141 | NCBI WGS metagenome assembly JAABUK01 (sample SAMN10711869, study PRJNA513367) | rock metagenome | isolation source: Antarctica rocks | place: Antarctica: Victoria Land, Pudding Butte nord | collected 2016-01-03
TGTTGCTACTGTGAGGGGAACATTGTTGACGCAGTTGATCCCACAGCTGCACATCATAGGCCAATCTATGGGTGTGGGCAACCTAGAAGTTCAGCTCAAAGCTGCAGCACAGCTCAGCAAAAAGGGAATTCAACTTGCATCCTAGCCTGGCCTCACTGGGAGATGGCCTGCCAAGCAGTGCCGGCTCCCAGCGAGATGAAGCTAAGAGGCAAGCTCCAGACTTGACCAGGACTTGAACCCAGGACTTGAACCCAAGACTTGAAGGTATGAACTCCTGGTCAAAGCTGAATTGAAGATGTCAGCTCCGGCATTTTACTTGCGTAGATACACGTTTGCAACAAGTATAATGTCAGTCCCACAGGCCAGAGATCATGCCATGCACCGTCAGGTGTAACGTATACGTACTATGTAGTAAACTGCTTGTTGTTGCGACCTTACTGCAACAGTCTGTGTAGCAGCCCCAATTTGGCAGGAGATATCGGTTTTGGCAGGGAAGTCCCAAGTTCAACTTAAAAAGGGAAAACATTGCCACGCATAAGCGTTGCAACAAGAGAGGCTGAGCAGGTCACAACAGTTCAAGGTTGCACCCAGCAGTAGTGGGTACTAGTTTGGCCAGTGCAAACTTGATCAGTCAGCAAACAGCCCAGCCAGCAGACTTGCCCAGTCAGCACAAACAACAGTCAGCAAACTCGCCCAGTCAGCAAAACAATCCCCAAGGAGTCCTGCCACCAAACGAGGGCAAGTGCTGTGAAGCAGACAAAATTGCAAAAGCAAAAAAGGTTTTGGCGGGAACCCTGCTGTTGCCATGCTGCATTTATCTTCCCTAACACACTTACACCGTACATACACACACGCTCGCATGCACCCTGACAATAATGTCCCATACAGCCGCACAGGGACACAAGAAGCCGCACTGTATGACTGCAGGTTGATGAGTGAAAAAAAGGCGGGAAAGTTGCACATGTTTAGCTTGCAAGCAGAACACCCTCCTGCAACAACTCAGGCCTAGGCAAGCTTAAGCGCATGTTGCTGGAACACTGTGTGGTCAAGGTGATGTCGAACTCAGTCACATAGCTGCACAGTGCAGCCAATTCTGTGGCTGTGGCCAAGCAAAAACACTGAGTTCGAGGTTGAGGCATTGCCCAGCAAAAAAAATGGACATGCATCCTAGCCGTGCCTCACTGGGAGATTGCCTGCCAAGCAGAGCCGGCTCCCAGCGAGATGAAGCTAAGCATGCTCCAGCCCAGGCAGTGACTTGAACCTAGGACCTGAGCCTGAGGCAACTCCATGTCAAAGCTGGATGGTAGATGTTATACAAGGAAATAAATTGGGACATGAACAACTCCAGCTTTAGTCTTACACATCCCCCGTATCTTGACACTACGCCAGACTTTGCTGAGTGCAATGTGCATCTGTTGTTGCAGTCCTATTGCAGACACAGACCTCAATTTGGCAGGAAGTGTCTTTTTGGCGGGAAATGCAAGTTGATACACTTAGCCCCATTGTTCATGAGAAAGGCTGAGCCAATGGCAGTGTTGACACTTGTCAGTGTGTGGAATTACTTTTGGAGTATGCTTGTCTGCCATTACAGTGCATACCTTCAGCAGAGCAGTCTTGCATAAAGACATTTCAGCTGCAGCTGTAGCAGCACCTGCCGTCTGACACCACATGTGCTCCAATCCCCGTCATCCCACTTCATCTGGATGCGGCCCAAGGAAATACCAGACTAGCCAACCACACCCGCCCTGCCCTCAACTTGTCAACACCCAGCAGCTTCCTTAGACGCAGCACACACCACAGTGTCAAGGAGTCAAGAGCCATGCTTGCATGATGTCGTGCATACTGCTTGTGGCTGAGGCTTGCAGCGCAACGTCTGTACTGAGTTGTGTGCTTATACCATGTGAAGCTGAAGCATGCACATGCACTTGCACGCTTCAAGGCTTAGCCCACAATACTAACAGACAAGGTGGTCACAGACTGCTTGAAACACCGCCTCACACCACTTTGTGAGCAGTTGCTACTGCCTAAAGCATCATGCAAAAATCAGCACATTTGTTTGGCGTGACATCAAACATGATCATGCGAATGACACTCAGCAGTAAGATGCAACAGCTTGGTGTAACACTCAGCAAAAGCTTGATGAGTGTTGTACCATGCAGTTTCATCATACTGCTGTATGTCATCCACCTGATGCTGTCCTTGCGTGCTGCTATGAAGCATTATGAAAGCTGTACCTAGTTGCTACTTCCTGATTCCTCTGCCTCAACTGGCAAGCAGAAGCAAGGCTCGGCCCTCACACTGTGGTCAAATTGTTCTGTGATGGGTTTTGGGCACACTCAGTAAAAACCCATCAGCTTTAATGTCATGAAGAAGAAAAGCAGCCACCTGCAAGCAGCTTGCAACATGTCAACAGCTATGCCTGCATGATACGATGATGTTTCTGCTGCACAGCACCCAGGAAGACAGCAACAGCAAAAGAACATGTACAGGTTCTGGCGGGAACCCTGCTGTTGCCATACTTCATTTATATTCCCACACAGACTCACCGTGTACATACATACCCACTCACATGGAGCTTACGAAAGTATGCTAAGCGGCCAAACAGACACACAAAGCGCCTCACTGGCATGACTGCAGGCTTGTGGGTGGAAAAAAGGCGAGAAAGTTCCAACATTTTTTCTTGCGAAGCAGTATAACCTCCTTCAGCTGCTCAGGTCTTGGCAAGTGCATGTTGATGGATCACTTTGTGGTCAAAGGTAATGGCAAACTCAGTCACATAGCTGCATAATCCAGCCAAACCTGTGGCTTTGTAAAAGTCAAAAATTGAGTGTAGCAGTGAAAAAGTGAATTCAAAGTCGAGCAAAATGACAATGGACATGCATCCTAGCCTTGCCTCACTGGGAGATGGCCTGCCAGGCAGAGCCGGCTCCCAGCGAGATGAAGCTAAGATACATGCTCCAGCATTGACAGTGACTTGAACCCAGGACCTGAGCCTGAGCAAGTCCATGTCAAAGCTGGATTGTAGATGTTGACCAGATTAATACATTGGGATATCAACAACATCAGCTTGAGTCTAACATAACCCCAAGCCAGAGACTATGCCAGACTTTGCTGAGTGCAATGTGGGTTGTTATGTTGCAGCCCTCTTGCAGCATTCTATGTCACAGGCTCCAATTTGGCGGGAAGTGTCGTTTTGGCAGGAACGGCAACGGGGAACACATTGTCCATGTGAAAGGCTGCGCAGATGGCAGTTTTGACACTTGTCAGTGTATGGTCCATTTCCAGGAACGGCTTTCGAGCTCTGCTTGTCTGCCATTGGAGTGCATACCTTGAGCAGAGCAGTCTTGCATGTGGACACCTCAGCTGTAGCACCACCTGCCAGCTGGCAGCACGTGCGCTCCACTCCACGTCATCTCACTTCATCCGGGTGTGGTCCAAGGAGTCACTAGACTAGCCCACCACACCCATCCTGCCCTCAACTTGTATAGCTTGTCAATACCCAGCAGCCTCCTAGATGCACACACCACAGTGTCAGGAGCCATGCTTGCATGATGTCATGCATACTGCTTGTGGCTGAGGCTTGCAGCGCAACATCTGTGCTGAGTTGTGCGCTTGTACCACATGTGAGGCTGAAGCATGCAGATGCACATGCACTTGCATGCTTAGCCCAAATCAGACAAGGTGATGACAGACTGCTTGAAGCATCACCACACACTACTTCGAGAGAAGCTGCTACTGCCTAAAGCATCATGCAAAAGTCAGCACATTTGTTTGGCTGCCATCAAACATCAAAACTGCAAATGACACTCAGCAGTAAGATGCAACAACGTGGTGCAACACTCAGCATCAGGTTGATGAGTGTTGCACCATGCAGTTTCATCATACTGCTGAAAGCCGTCCACCTGATGCTGACCTTGCGCGCTGCTATGAAAGAGCGCTGTGAAATATACCTGTTGCTACTTCCCGATTTGTCTGCCTTGACTGGCAGTCTGCCCAAAACCCATCACAGAACAATCTGACCTCAGCTGCTGATAGCTGTGGTGAGGGCTGAGCCTTGACTGGCAAGCAGAAACCAGGCTTAGCCCTCACCACAACATTCAGCAGCTGAGGTCAAATTGTTCTGTGATGAGTTTGGGCACACTGAGCGAGGACCCATTGTAAAGAAGAAGAGCGAGAGCCTGGAAATCTAGCCCTAGGGTCTCGCGAGGTTCTCCTGCTGATCTTGATACGAGCCGCTGGAATCTGAACGGAGGAGCACTGAAGACTTGCAGGGGAGCAGCAATCCTGTGTGTTTGCTTTGTTGTGGGTGGTGATCAGCAGAGGTAGATGCTGCAAAAGCTGCTGTTCTGCTGTTGTCTTCTGCTGATACGACCCTGCTAAGTGCCTTTGAATGAGTAGACCTTGTGGGAGATCTCAATACTGGTGCTCAGCAAATATCACTCCACTTTTGCTCTTTGGGTATTGCAGCTGTGGCAAGCAGATGTAAAGTCATAGCATGCTTGGTCTCAGGTCACGTCTGAGCTCCTGCAAAAGCAGTATGTGGTTTTCAGTTGGTCACAGATAAGCATACAACATTCTCTGACAGGCCATGAGCAATCTGTGACAAAGTAGATAGGTTGCTCATGGTGGCAAGGCATGCCTAGGCCTGCACATGTGCTGTTGGCAACTGAAGCGTGCAGAGCATAGGAACGTACCTAGATAGCTTGTGGGGTTTTGTACTGAGACAGTGACCAGACTGGGCGTCAACATTGTTGAAAGGACACGGCATCTGTGTAGCAGCTTGTTGTGGGAAGCTGACCTGCATGCATGGCAGGTGACCGTTGCAGCTAGTCTAATGGCAAGCTCGCACGCGTCCCCGCGGTGTCTAGCTCACAGTCAATTCTCCTTGTATCATTCCATACTGGTGTTCAATGCCGTACACTTGAAAACATATAGTAAACTGACCTCTTGTTGTCGCTGACCGAGCTCGCGAGGAATGCTTCTGCGCTTGAAGGATGTAAGCCTCCAGAAAACAACGGACGACACAGCTGCAATGCGCATCAGAAAAAGTGGCAAAAGCCCGACATGAAGCGAGCTTGACAACGGTGCAGCATGCAGCGCAGCTCAGCACTGCAGGGACGCTTGTGTTGCTGTAACACTTTGCTGACGGCTGTGTCAGCTGGGCAACAGTCACTGTATCTAGCTCCAGAAAACACTTGTATCGCCTGCAATATTGAAGAGCGGGTATCTGGCGAACTCCAACAAGGTCGTCTCCGTTGCACAATGCGAGCGTTACGGCATGCAAAAACAGCCTTGCTGAAGAGACTTGACACCTCTAGAGAGACCTCTGGCTTGATCTGAGCATGAAGCATGCAGGACCAACTAATGTCACGAGAGACTTGACAACTACTGGCTCCAACACTGCAGGGCAGAATCGCTCTGCCTTGTTTTACCAACACCATACTGGACCACTTGCATGGATCACACTGCTGCTGTTTCAAGCGAACACAGCACTACCAGTGTTGCATTGCTCAGCCACTTATGCCTGTGGCGTGTTTCACAGCTGCTGCAGTGCCGATCAGATCACCAAGACTTGCCACAATGACACTCACCTTGGTGGCAGCACATCGGGACACTTGGCATTTGCCAATGCATGATGTTGTCATGCGCATGGCACAGTATACATTGCACTCTCACGGCAAGTGCTTGGCATTTGCAAAAACATGATGTTGTCATGCGCATGGCACAGTATACATTGCACTCTCACGGCTACACATGTGTGCACCTTGTAACTATTAGTAAGTAATTTTACTAAGTTTAAAAACTTCAAGTCAAAGTACAATTTGACTATCTTCAGCACATTGCAAGTCTGAAATCTGTGATATGGATACAAGGTTGACTCATATGTACATGTGGTAAAAATGCTGCAACGTCAACTCCATATTATAGGAGTCTTTCAAAGTGCTAGTCATCCAAGTCAAGATGTCATGCATTTCCTGTACATGAGGCTACGTTCATTGCTGTCTCAGCATCCCGAGCGCAGTGACAGACTGGGGCTGCAACAGTGTTGGACTCAGGCGTCTGATCACGATGCTACTTTTGTTAACCTGGTACCTGCAATATGTGTACAGCAGCAAGGCATTCATTTGCTCATCCTGTCATACGTATGAATGGTGCTGTTGAAATTGGGCATGTAACTGGCCCTTCTTCAAATTTCAAAATTGTGTAAGTAATTGCTGCTGCAATTCGGCATGTGACTGGCCCCTTAAGGAAGCTTCTTTAAACTTTAAACTCTTGTGAAGCAACTGTGGGAAAAGAGCCAGCATTGTCGCTAGCCTCAAGAGCTATTGTGCTGCACCGTCCAGCGCTGCAATGCAGTGCCTACTACATCTTCTAACCGCTGCAGATTCTTGACGTACACATTGCACGCGATAAAGGCCCCCTGCAACCAGTCAACTCAGAATCTTGACCCTGACAGTATCTTGCTCTGCTTTACTGGAGGTTCAGCATCAGGATGAAAGTCATACCCAGAACCACTCTAGAAACAACAGGTGCTGTTTTCGTGGTCAGCGAGGCACAGTGCACATGATCCTGATTATATCTGTTGCTGATGTGCAGACAGCTTCACAGCTGGCGCTAGCACTGCCATGCACACATGCTGTCAAGTATCTCTTTTTAACACATACATGACTAATGTTGTAAGCACACTATGCAGGCTTGGAACAGGCATCATTTCATCTGCCTCTTACAGCTGCACGTATAGAGCGCCGTTCAGCAAAACATAGCAAAAACGAAATCACTAAGCAGGGGAGGAGAACCCACAATTTGACCCAGGGTTTGAGCATTTCAACTTATCACAAAGATGCAACTACGGATGGAGGGTGACAGCACACAGATCACATCATAAAGATTAGACTGTCAATATAGTATAAAAATATATGATACATTATAACAATAAGATTTGTATAAGCGCAGGCAAAGGCCTAGGCCTCACCTGACCCTCCAGAAAGGGATCATCAGGCCCCTTCTCACATTTGGGGCGGTCTGTGGTCAGCTCATAGTCCTCAGCCAGCACAGGGAAGAACTGGATGTCCAAGTACTCCAGGTTCCAGTAGTAATTGCGCTCCATCTGAACGCTGGTCTGAAGGGTGGTGTGCCAGTAGTTCATGACAATGGCTGTTGCACCAACAGGGAGGAAGGTCAGCACTGTCCCCACCCCGCCACAGGGGGTGATCAGGATGTCTGTCCGTGACATGGCCTCCAACTGCAGCAAGCATGATGTAGGTTCTGGTAAATTAGCAAGGTGTGATCAGGATGTGTGTCTGTGACATGGCCTCCAACTGTAGCAAGCATGATGTAAAATAGCAAGATGTGATCAGAATGTATGTCTGTGAGATGGCCTGCAGCTGTCTGCAGTTGGAGCCCACGTCACGGACAGACATCAGGAGATCAGATTCTGTCTGTGACATGGCTTCCATCTGCAGCCAGCATGCATGATGTCACATGGTAAGATGGGTTTGGAATGTAGTGTAAACAACTTGGACACCAGTAAACTTGCATGTACACAACCTTCTAGATTTGTCAGTTTACTTCTCAGTACGTACCTGACAAATGTGTCAAGCCTGAGTACCAGAGGTTGCTGACGCATAAGTTGGCATGGTTTGCGCATGATTTCCAATGGCATTGCCATGCAGGCGCCTTTTCTGTAATACAAGCTCACTTAAGTGTGATGACAGTTCTGGGCAGCCCGGTATAATACTTGGCTTCTCATTAAATTGACGCCGAAAGGCGTAGTCTTTTCTTTTCTTTTCTGTGATGACAGTACATTGGCAAAGAACCAATGAGAGGACCAACCTGCTGCTTGACACTCATGGTGGCTATTGTCTCGCCCTGCAAAGTCTCGAAGTCAGCAGTAGGGAATTTGGCTTTCAGGTGCGTCATGATGCTGTCAGCGTTCTCCAGCACCCGCTTTCCCTTCTTCTTCAGCATGGTGATGCGAGGGGTGCTGCGTTGCTTGTCCTCCACAATGCCCAGGTTGGAAAATGCAGCTTCCCTGCAGCCACAAGGCTGTTAACACCACTTGAAAAGGAAAAATGAAAGTTTACGCTTTTCAGCGATCATAACGGGAGCCTCTTATGGCGGCAGCCCGGAGCTGCTAACACCACTTGTTGCTGCAAATTAATAGGAAGAAGAGTCTGCTACTTTCAGTGAGCACGATACCAGCCGTTTTTAGGTGTTTGCCTTGTATCTACAACACAAACACATTGCTAATGGGCAAAAGGAGAAATGCTGTCTGATGAGCAACTGGTGCACATAGCTGAGATGTATAGCTTGTGGTATAGCTGGTACACACCTGAATGGCAAGGCCCTAGTGCGCTGCAGAGAAGTGTGCAAGCTACCACTGCCAGCCACAAAACTGGAGAAGCATGTGAGCCCGCCATTGTCCTGCCCACTTGACCCTGCTTGTGTTTTTTGTGCTGCCAATGAGTCAAGTGTGAGGACAGAGCGGCGGCTGATCATTGGCAGCATGCTGCGATCTGCCTCAGCAGGGTCAATGAACAGCTCAATCAGATGGGGGCTGTTACCCTGCAGCCCACATGACCCCCCCCAGTTTACTCATTAAGTCAATTAACCCCTGAGTTGTTCCAAGACAATGATGATGTACTGAACTGCTTCAGCACTGACAACCTGCTTCTGTATGCATGTTACGGCATGCATGACTTCAATCAGTAGTGAACACATTTAAAGGTTAGTCATACTGCATCACAGTCAAGATCAACACATGAAAGAGGAAAGTCATGACCATGTCAAAAGCATTCAGAGCAAGCTACTGCAGGGCATGCACCAGGCAGGGCAAATAGGGCAGGGCAATCAGAGCAGGGCAATTAGGGCAAGGCAATTAGAGCAGGGCAATTAGGGCAGACAGGGCTGTTGGGTCAGTGCATAGCAAGTCTATTCACCTGGTGCTTGGCAAGCAGCAGCTGGAAGTCCGGATGGTACACATCTAGCAGCTGCAGCGTGTTGAACACTGGAAATAGGAAGTCAAACAGAGCATGGCCAAAGTTGAAGACGGCATCGTTGAGAGAAACATATGCCACGACTGGTGCATCACTGAATGTTGCACCCCCTGGGATAGAGCCTGCTACTGCCTTGGGAGCCCAATCCATTGGGCTTGGGGACATGGAAAGATGGCCTGAACATTGTCAAGTTGAGCAGTCAGCCATTATTGTCCAGACAGACGCCCACAAAATCAACATCAAGTGCAGACTTGGTTGCCGTGCACATGAGCACTGCTTCACAACAGCTGCACATCTGCACTTTGTCTTGTTGATGGAGAGTGTCTTTGCACTGTGTGGCATGCATTGTTCCAAACTTTGCAGTTGGGTTCAAGCACTCAGACCAGCTCAGACACAGGAGACGTGAGGATGGCAACTGCACATATTGCCAGGAACAACAGCTAAGACAGCAGTCTCAGCTCATGCTGGGTGCCTTCTGTCAGCTGGCCTTGAGGTTCGCGCTTTAGTGGTTGGTGGACTCAAGTGCACTTGCAAGTACATTCAATTCTATCAAATTAAACAAGAACTGTTGACCAAGTCTGCCACTGCAAGGCTGAGCGCAACAACTGCGCACCTGTGTTGATGAAATCTGGTGGGAACTCGTAGTGAGCCTCCCCATTGGCGGCGTCATAGAACAAGGGCAATTGACCATCACCCACATAGAATTGTACGTCTTGGGAAGAGTGGTTGAAGCAGACATTGTCAAAGCGGCAGGTGCGGCACAGTGGGCAGCCATACATATTGTCTTCGCCCCATTTCAACCCTGTCATTAGTTGTCACAGTGAGAAACATTCAACAGCATGATGTTGTTAACGCAGATCTGGATTCTGGAATGCTTTAAAGCTCAATGCAACCATCAACAAAGATGCATCAGTATTTGAGCTGAAGCTGAACATGATGGCGTGAGCCATGGCTTGTCAAACAATGATCAGTTGTCATCAGGGTGGCGTGTCAGCAGTGTTTGTAAGACAATGTTAGGGCAAAAGCAGCAGGCAGGTATGGGACACACCTGTGCAAGTGAAGGAGGAGGAGTTTGGGGGCCCTGAGTGTGGGGCAGCTTGTTGTGCACGCAAGCTCTTTAGCCTGATTCCATGATGCTGATGGTGGTGCTGCTCTGCTTGCTCTACTTGGTCCCAAAGTTCAAACCCTTCCTGGCCTGCACACTGCCCAATAAACACCCCTGCAGCAGCACATATATCAAAATGACATGGCAAAGTACAACACAGAGGGGAAAAACAGAATCAAGAACAAGCTGCAACAACAAAAAAAGAAAAGGAAAAGGGGAAAAAACTACGCCTTTCGGCGTCAATTCAATGAGAAGCCAAGTATTATACCGGGCTGCCCAGACGGTTGCAACAGCACCCCAACCTGTTCAGCTCATGAGCTTTGGAATATATGTCATAGTTTGAACAAATTGGGGCGCACACAATCTTCCAAGTACCATTTGTGTCTGTGTGGGAAGGCTTGGTATGCCCATGCCTCTGCTTGGTTGCAGGAAGCAATTTGCACCTCTTGTGTTGGGCATAGTGCAGCCAGCATAGTGCAGCAACTGTTGCTGTGTTACACAAGTTGCACAGCCATCAAGCCAGCTGCAACAAACAAGGCTGATTCTGGTTATAACTGTTCTAGCACATCAGGTTCGTACATTAACAAAACTTGTTAATGAAGTTGAGGTCTCCAGTATGTGTGAGCGTTCAGCCTTGAGGACAAACAGTCATTGAGTGTGCTTGCCTGCAATCATCATGATCACCAGCAGTAACGCCATGTCTTTTGGTCTGCTCTGTCTGAATCTGTGCTCAGGTAAAACTTCTTTCAACAAACCACTTCCAATGTGGTCCACTCCTGCAGCACATTTTACACCCATGCATATACAGGGAATTCTTCAGGCTCATGAGCTACAGCATCATGATACAGATGCACTCAACATGTTGTATTTGTGTGCAACCTGGGCAGATGCTATGATTACTGTCCTATTTCAAGACTTCAGTGCAAACTCACAAGGCACTGCCACCGAGATGAACGAAAAAGACTTGACAAAGCTGCTTTGTCGCAAATCTTCACGCCAACCTGCGGCCAGCCTTTAAAGTCAAAGACTTCGACGCGCGCGCGCACTCATACGCAACGCACTTGGCTAAATACCTTTCTGTAGGCGCAGATCGAGACTTGCACAGATCAACACACCAACAAAATTATGAAGCGCGATCGTGATGCTTGCTCCCACGTCAGCCTCTTCGCAGAGCGGGCTCAAAGGGCAGCTCTGCAACTTTTCAGCGGCGCTGGCATGGCGACGAGCACGGACCGCCGTGCAGACCTTTTTGCTGAGATGCTTTTGGGGCACACCACTCCTGCGTTCTCTTCCCGGGGACCAAGACTTCACAAACAGCTCTAAGCCCGCGCGGAAGTGCAGCGAAGATGCACTATATATAGTAGCTGGTTTAAATATGAGTCTGCCTGCGGCTGACTTGGGCTCATTTCCGGCGCCGGCGAAGGGTGGGGGTCATACTGTGGACAGCTATCTTACACATTACCGGGGTGTGACTTGCCGATCGCAAAAGACAGCGACGCTGCAGATTCGGCGTTGTCGGTGCAACTGAAAGCTAGCACGAGGAATCTGGCACACCAGTGCGTGATTTTTTTCAAAATTGGGGCACAAAATTTTAATGGAAGCTCGCAGATGACTACACCTTGCGCTGCTAAGGCAGTTGCTGAAACCAACATGCTTCAGTAGCTCTTCGGGATACAGAAACGCCTGTTTTAATTCAGAAACGTCATCCCTACCACTAGAATCAAAACCCAGAAACGCCAGATAGCTTTATGTCCGACGAAGGACCAACGAAACAGGAAACGGGAAGCTCTGATGCTAATGTGCATTTCTTGTTGCACTGCATGCCACAATGCAATCTGTATGGCACTGCTGTTTAGCATCCTCCACATGTGCCAGGTGGTAGCTAGCTATAAATGTAGTTGTGCTTCTCGTTGCAAATTTCAGGTACACCTACGTAGTGAAGAGCCATACCACGCATTCAAACAGTCAACAATCCGTCAACGTGTGGACGGTCATGTGGAAAGTCATCCATCGTCTTGAGAAGCAACTTGCATTGGAAGTATGCAACAACTATCATAGTATGTCAAACATTGCAGCAATACCAAACGTCTGGCAGCGCTACTCCAGACTCCCTACAAGGTACATTACATATGTCTGAAGACAGGAACAAGCTTGTTCCTGGACCCAGACTTTTCCTCAGCAAGGCAATACAAAAGTTTATGCCAAATAGACAAAAACATAAAGCTGCAGTGGCACAATGCACTCAATAAATCGAGGCATTGAAATGGTGGTGCCACATATGACAGCAGGCGTTCTCGGGCATTTTCTAAAAAGTTACAAATAAAAAATTGGGAAGCTTGGTATTGCAAGTGGCCAAGCAGCAACGAAAGCAAAAGAAGGAGACTTGAGAAGTACTGGAAGCAGGACGCGCATATGGCCAGTTGAAAAGCAAAAGGGAAGAGGTACAGCTTGAGCATGCAAAACAACTTAAGAATTGAATGGGGGAAAAAAGGAGCTGCAGGTCATGCTGAGCTTGAAAAAGAAGTCACCATATGCTGAGCACACGCAGAGAGAAAGGAAACAAAAGTTTACGCTTGTCAGCGATCATAGCGGGAGCCTCCTGAGGCAGCAGCCCAGAGCACAGTAAGCAGGTTTGGCGTTGACTGCCAATCACGCTGTCAGAAACTTCATGAGTCAGGAAGAGCTCAAAGCTGCAACTCTGCGCTGATGACGACTCAATATCAGCCTTGTGCACCCGAGTGCAACTGCATATGTCACAGCACTTGATACATTGATGGCGTAAGCCTTGTATCGGTACCCAAATGGCAGATCGTAGAAGGATCCGTGCCCTTGAAACATGTAGTGGGGGCCCAACATACACCCAATCGAGACGATTGTCACGTACACAGTTATCACAATCAAATCAGGCCGGCTTTCTGATTTGCAGAAGAGAGCACAATCCGCAGAGAAGCTGAACATTGGAGCGATGACTTGACAGCAGGCCACAAGCCAAAGGGCAGTAGTCACCGGATTCTGCACGTCCCACATAAAGCAGTCAGTATCACCCTCACCTCAAATAGGACTGCAAACAGACTGCTCAGTAACCGTAATGACCAAAGACTCTGGCAAAAGACTCAGCTAAAGTCACAACAGTGGCTATGCATCACAAGTAGTGACACGGAGCAGTGTTCGAGTCCTTTGCAGGCTGTGCTAGACAGGGAACAATCCATGTAAAGCATGATAAGTCTAGCTCTGGTAGGACATACACATGTCTCTGCTGTACTGCATGCTCAGATGCTGTTATTCAGCCTATGTGGTATACACACATGGACTCACAA
>JAABUK010009357.1_pt1 | contig 13418 bp, 17 predicted proteins | sample 5559141 | NCBI WGS metagenome assembly JAABUK01 (sample SAMN10711869, study PRJNA513367) | rock metagenome | isolation source: Antarctica rocks | place: Antarctica: Victoria Land, Pudding Butte nord | collected 2016-01-03
GTTGATACCTTTATATCCTCTTTGACGGGCGCTGAAAGTGCCTGCACATAGATTGCAAGACTGATCATGGTTCCTTGTGAACTGTGGGGAAGACTAGGTATGGCACACCTGCTGTGCTGAGGCGAGTCAAATGAAATGCACAGCGCCACATGGTATGAGAGGCTGTCCCTTGCCCGGCCTGGCTAGGTATGACTGACACCATCGGTAGTATAACGCATGCAGACGGGTCTCAGTTGTTTCCCTTGCAGCGGCTCTTTGATTACTCTACCGATGCAGCATCATGCGGCTTCAATGCAGGCTTACAAACCGCATAATCAACCCAGGATAAGCAGCGCGCGGTCTAGTCTGACACAGCTGTTCTGTAAGCGGCTTGAATTGTTAGGTTGAGTTGACCTATTGTGGTTTTGAGGACGTTCAGGTCGGTGCTATGCATGCATGAGAGCAACGTGGTCGGGAGCAATCTTGTGAACATCAGTTCTATTCGTGTCCGGATCACAGATCAGCTCCGCTTGTGTGCTGAATCGGTATAAGCAAACTTTGAGGGCTTTCTGTGCATCCTGACTTGCTGATCACATACTGTCTTGACCACTGTCTCAAGGACAACTCGAATTGTGCACAGCGCGCAAGCATTGCTACACAGCAGAACCCGGCAAACAGCTGCTGGGCAGCGCTATGACTGGCAAAGACAGCAGCAAGCAAAGTTCATCTGGGCTTGACTTTCACCTGCATCCGGTGCGATAGTGTTTGCGAAAATGTTGTTCTTCGAATGACAGCATTTCAGCAAACTCACTGATGAGCAAGTGCGCTGCAGCTGGTGTTGTTGAATGTCAGTGACCACCACACTCGGGCTAAAGCAAATCTTGAAGATCCTAGCCTGCCCCCACCACGAGTGCTAGGATGCCTTTTGGGTCAGCAAACTGGAAGGGTGGTGGACATCAGCAACTCTTTTGAGTTCATGTATGAGAATACAGCCTCAGGCCTCATTATAGATGAGGGTTTGCTGACCAAGAAAACCGAGCAGTGTAGGTTTTGATTTAGCAGCACGCACTGTCAAAACCTGCCAAAGCAAATCAGCTGTTCAGGCATGCCTTGTGCCATCTGTACCTGAGCAGTTCCTTTCCATACAGATAAGCAAGTGTTCCCTAAGCTTGACATTGTTGGCTGGTATGCAACTGGTGAAGATGTTCAGGAAGCTGACATGCTCATACATAGAAAGGTATGCATACCTGCTGGATCACGCATGGCACTCGTGCAGCCTCTACATCAGCTTGCTGCTGTGCTTGCTGCTGTGCTTGCTGCTGTGCTTGCTGCTGTGCTTGCTGCTGTGCCTTTGGTTGTCACTACTTATCAATTCCCCTCGTCAACTTCAAAGCACTGCTGTGTGTGATTGTTGTGAAAACATCTGAGATTTCAAGACCTGCTTGTGATGTGCTCCAGATCATGGAGCTCAACGAGTCTCCGGTGTTCCTGCTGTTTCACACCCAACAGAATGTCATTAGGAAAGATCTTCCTGTCTCCTTGTATGAGAGCGGTAAGCAAGCAAACCCAATCTATGCAGCCAGTGGCTCCACTGCTACACCCAATTGTTGAGATGTTGCTGCACTGTTGGGGGACCATGGTGCCCTGCATCAGGGCAAACAGCATGCATGCTGGTCTGATGCGGTATGCTTTTGCAGAGCTCCATGTGGTCGATGACAGGCCATCTTTCATCTTTGTGCAAGCCAAATTTACAGTAGAGGTGAGCATTATACTGCCTGATTTGCTCCTCAAACCGACTTTCTGCCTGCTGATCTGCTGGAGCAAGCACTTAGCAAGGCAATGTTGGAATTTCGCAGACATCAGAGGCAGAACGGATAGGAGTCAACCAAGTTGCCAAGGTTCATGCAACAGGCAATCCCACAGGCACCGACCAATGTGAGCACCCATGCTACTGCTTTTACAAGATGTTAAACTTTGGCAAGGTGTCCAACAGATGTTGCATAGGGACCCTGTCTTCACATCCAGTTGAAACATCTGCATTGTAGAGGAAGCATCTGCATGCTTGCATTGCTGCAATCGCAAGCACCACCTCTGGCGATAATGGATGACAGATTTTACTTGTGAAACGCCTGTGCTGACAGCTGATCTCTGTGCTATGATTTGCAGTGGCAGCGCATTTGACAGCCATCCAGTCAGCACTGAAGATGCTCTCAGGGCGCATAGGCATTCTGTACCAACATATTCAGAAAATGCAGGACGGTGAGGAGCTTTGCTGTTTTGTCTAGCATGGACTGAACAAGGTTCTTGCCCATTGTATGTGAACTGCAATTTGACTGCTGTCAATCTTGACGTGTGTATGTTTGGAATTGCAACAGCTGGACAGGGGTTTACATGCACCTCATGACCTGTTTTGGGGGGCATGCAGGTCTGGTGCCATATGACCATGCTTTGTTGCGGCAAGCATCAAGCTTACTCCGGCGTCTACCAGCTATGGACTCTAAGCAGTTCAAGGAAGAGTACATCATGGTAACCACTTTCCTCAATCTACATCCTGTTTAAGCCAAACTCAATTGGCAGATTCAACGTTTGCAGCTGTGTCACAGACAGCAATGAGAGAGTCTTTGCTTCCTACCTTGCTTGGGTGATGTTGAGATGTGTTGTGTGACTGTATGCTGAACCTGGGCATGACATGTGTACAGGAATACAGTGATGCTATGCTGTCCTTGATGATGTCCACGATCACCAAAGGCCTTTACAATGTCAATGAGATGGTGGACAAGTTCAACATGGCATATGACAAGCTAGGCCGACGAAGAAATCCTATCTAGCTGTGCCATAAGTGCAATGCTACATCTCAGGCAGTCTTGAGATGCCATTCCTCTGCTTTGTGGTCTCGTAGTCATTCACTTCCCATCTGCAATTGGCATGCCGTTTGCAAGTCTGGGCCTGACACCTCAAGCATGGTTGTTGTAGCTAGAAGCAGCTCCTGGCAGTTCAAGCATGATGGCTTTGTGCAATATCATTGTCTGCTTAAAAACCCCAACAAGCACAAATGCATATTTGTGTGGACTACACGGTTCAATTGCTAGCCTGTGCGCAATTGGTTCATCAGCGTCCTCTGACTATTGCGTTAGCACTGCAGATCAAGCTGCAGTTGCATGTGTTTGGTTTTGTTTCGTATCCAAGCAATACTTGTGTAACACTACCACCTTACATGAGCATGTTCTGTTTCGCAAAGTTGCGAATAGCGCTGATGCTTTAATCTCGCTTTTGCTTTCCTTTACAGCGATCTCAAGACCCATGGGTATGGCCATAAGTATGGACATACTTCTGCACCATGGTCACAAATTGCATTACCGACTATCTCTGGCTTGCATGATCCAACTGCCTGACATCATCATTGCATGTTGTGTCAGGATGTGCATCAGAGCATGTGTACAAACAGTAATATTTCTTGCTTATTAACACAGGCTTGTTTGCAGCTAGGTGTAAAAAAATGCTGCTGAACTCTGTGCAACGCTTACTGCATTTTGCCTGAGAAAAAGCTTTACAGGCTATTGAGTAGTGTCACTTTTTCTTATGTTATTTGCATTTCAGTCACAAGCAAGCTTTGGTACAGATTTCAAGTCAACGTTGACCAAGGCCTGCAGACAGGCTTGCTCATATTGCACAAAATGCCGACAGCTCATGCTTACAATCAACATCGCACAGAGCCTTTGAGTGTACAATTTGTCCACAGCGTCGCGTCCGCCTTTGCGGCGGCCGAGTACGAGTTATTGGTGATCTGCCTGTTTTTCGTGCTCTCTTACGCTCTGAAGGCAGCTCTTGTACGTGCCTCTGTGTTCCGTGTCGCTACTGTAGAACACGAGATATTCTATCAGAGTCACGGTGTTTGTTGCTCATTGCAGGTGACCCCTGACCCGTATAGCCAGGCTTTCACGTCTAAGCCTATGCTCGCTAGGGAAACTTGATAGGCGTTCCAGCTTGTGCCAGTGTGTCAAAGCGTTGACACCATGCTGGGCTGACTTGCATTCACATTTCCTTCAACATGAAGTGCGCAAGGCTTCCTGCAAGTGTCAGAACAACAGACTGCACTCAGCCAAGACAAGCACAGTGGAAAACACATGCAGCGAAGCAGCCTGTTGGTACACGACGTCAGCGCTTCTCAGCAGCGCATAGGCAGAAGAAGGCTGCTGTTGAACTCAGACGTGGAGATTTAGCGTACAGACCCCCTCCTTGGCATTTGTTGTTCAACACAACTGCTGAGGAGTTGCACACACCTGACATGATCAAAGTGCTTGACAGTCAGGTGAGCTTGATCATTGACTTTATGCCCACATGTTGAAGCATTGCTGAAATGACTCCCAATTCCTACAAATCATTAGAAAAAAAGTTGCACCAAGTCTGCTGATGCAGGCATGTAGTAACAGCAAAGTGCAGTTGGCCATTGACATAGTGCCTGTGGGAGCCGGCTATTTTCTGGATGGAACTGTGGCAGCAGAGCTACCACTGCAGTGTGACTGCTGTCTGGCGACGTTCTACCAGCCTTTACAGGCACCCTTGAAGGTATTATACATACAACCTGTTACAACATGGTTTCTGACTGGCTGTGTGTCAGAAATCACAGCCAATATAGTCTCTGCAGCCACTCTGGTAATATGCTGGCATGTGCCTGTGCTATCTTCATTCCTTGCTTGCAATGGGCATGTTTAATTGTGGCGTCAGGACGAGTAGATGCATCTTTGCCCTGCAGGTTTGGCTGGATGCTTCTTTGAATGCTAATGACATGCCTGAGGACCCATGCCAGCTGCCCTTCCCGCCAGAAATGCAAGCCATTGATCTTGGTCCTGTGGTCAATGATGCCATCATGCTGGCGCTTCCAGGTGCAAACCTATGTGGTCAACCTGACTGCAGTATACGCTGTGAGTATATTTGCTGTTGTGAGTTTTCAGTTCTATGTTGCCGTGGCGCTGCACATACAGATCACCAGGGAAAGTAAGTGGGCTGTGCACATGCAGTTGCAGAGGTGAGGGACTCTGGCCAAACAACTGGATGGTCTGCTGGACCTTCAGAGCAGCAGCTGAAGTCGAAGACAAAATCGCCAGCAGAATTCAAGAGGTCTGGTCATTTTGCTGCTCTTCAAAAGCTCAAGAGCAAGTCAACGAGATGAATTGGGTTGTATTGTTACACTTTGGATCTCAGGAACATGTCTCACATGATCCACTGATTTGCAGAGTTTGTTATAAAGCCTTGGAATACAGAGAATCACAAAAGTTTGCTACACATGTGCACAGACACGTTTCCTGCAGACTCTGGAACAGCACTGTCATACTGGTTAAACAAACCGCATTTTATGGCTTAGATCATCCTGCTGCAGCTTGCAATCCTATCAATCGACACATTAATGCTTTGGGTTCATTCATTTAAGATCATTTGTTGGCAAGTAACGAGTCAGGCACTATTTTAGTACAGAACAATGACTCAAGACATGTGGCTTTGCCGCAACCAAAGAAAGGTTGACATAACGCTAGCCCTTGCGCTTGAATCTACCAAACCCTCCAGATTTGGCCTTCAAGCCACCACTGCTGAATGCACTGCTAGACAAGTTGGTGCCTGTGCTCAGCTTCTTCGGCAACCGAAGCTCCTTCTTCAAAAATTTGGATGCATTTCGGTCAGCCCTGCACAAAGTGCAGTCTGTTGACTCACATACATGTACCACACGGATGACAACTAGGCCATCCACTACTGCCTTCTTTTGGCACAACACTAGACCCCTATGCATTGCCGATTTATGTGTCAGGCATGAGGCAGCAAACACACAAGGGGCAATGTACCTGTGCGCCAGAACTCTTTGGAGGATATCAGGATCATAGACTAGACTGGTATGCTGTGTGGGGCTTCTGCCAGCCTTCAGCGCTTTCTTCTCTTCTTCTTTAGCCTGCACACAGAAGTATGGGTTGCCAACAGGCTGTCTGGGGCAGAAAACAAGCACTGAGCACAACAGCCACATGATAACATGACACAATTGAGCAAGTCTTGACACAGCCTCCAGCAGTGTGGAGAGAACTGCTTGTCTGAGCACATTATGAAGTCAAGAAACGTTGTGACTGTTTAATCTGGCATTGACTTGGAATCTGCCACAGCATAAAAGCAGACATGACTGCAGAGCAAAGATGCATGAAGAAACCAGGCAGACATGATTGCAGCAGCAATACCATGACAATGCACAGCAATAAAAGCAAGCTGTCTTGAGCAGCTGGAGTCTTGAATACATACGTCCTTGAAGTTTTTGATGAGAATGCCTGTCTCCAACTGCAAGACATTGAGCAGGTCCACGACAGGCGTGCACAGGTCCTCAATGTCCTGGGCTGGTAAGCCCTGCCCATCTGCCAGGAACAGCACCCTCAGCTGCTCCAGATCCTGCTCCACGTACTCCACATCATCTGCTATGTACAGCCTGCAGGGATGATGCAACAAGTTCTCTCTTTTGCATCAATTGCTATGTACAGTCTGCAGGGATGATGCAACAAGTTCTGTCATTTGCATGTGTTGCTAGACAATGAGTTCTACACTTTTTCCCTAATGACTTACGCTGACACTGTCAAAAATTTGATCTGCAGCAAGCATTCAACCTGATGGCAAAAGTACCAGACAATGAGCAAGCAGGGCAGTTGCCCAAACCTGTAGGGCCCTCCGTGTGATAACTGCTGCATGGCCACCACTGTTACTGGGATTGTGACAGGACATCAGCCACAGTGGGATGCGAAGAAGCAACTTGTTGCTGCGACATGCATGGCACCCAGGGCAGTACTGGCCCTTACAAGCTAGTCAGAGCAGAAGGAGAGGCAGCCCACACCTGTAAGGTCCTCCATCCAGCAGCACGCGCTGCATCGCCACAGTGGTGGCTTGCAGCAGTGAGCGCGCCAGGTAAGCATGCAGAGAGTCATTGGCTGCTGCACACATGTCGCCCAGAGCAGCATCCAGCTGGACCAAGACTGGGTGCATGCGGGCGCTCTCCACATGGTGCTGGTACATCTCTTCCAGCACTGCCCTCCGCATGTCGAAGAACACAGTCTGCAGCAAGCACGAGGTGTGATGGCGCACGGAATGGTCAGCGTGTACCACAGGTGGTCAGCAACAAAGACGCGATGGCACTTTGCACATATGATCATGGTGCCTATCCTTCAACACTTGGCACTCCCCTTGTCTACAAACGAGGGGAGCGCCACAGCAGAGATACAGCTGCAAGTGTAACCAAAACCTTCCAACATGAGAGCAAAGGTGAAGCTGTGGGTAGCTGTGATGCAAGCAACACCTGCAGAGGCTCCATGGGGAGCAGTTTTCACTGACGCAACTTCCCACACAATTTGAGGGCACGAGTGATAGTATGTTGCTCAACACATGCTGGCAGACAGAGAGTAAGTCTGTTTCGCATCAACAAAAGGCAAGCAGAGGATGAAATTGCAGCGTATTTCAGCCTAGGCCTGTGGACATCCCACCAATCAAGGCATGCCACTCAACACATTCATTCATCGTAATGAACATGCGTCACACTGATGCTGGATGGACATGATGAAGCAAGCAAACGGTGGCAGGGCCAGGCCTTGAACAGCAAGGGCAGGCTTGGGGCAAAGCGCAGACCTTCATGCCAATGAAGTTGCACATGTAGTCAATGGCCTGGCGTGCACTCTGATGAGCCGCCTCAAAGCACTCGCTGAGCCAATCTAGAGACTTCTGCCTGAGGTCAGTATGCACACCTTCCGTGTCTTCCTCCCACCTGCATTCCAGCTTTATTGTATGCAGTGTGGCAACAACAAATGAGACGCCATGGTTGTAACCAAATGCTGATGCATTGTGTAAGTGCAAATGTGTGAACCAAATAAATTCAATGCGTGAAAGGGTGACTCTGAATCTGAGTCGCATTGCAATTGAATCCACAGCTGCAGTACGTTCACCAAGCAACTTTTGGTTGTATCAGCCCCGAGCACAGCACACACACACAGGAGGAGGAATGTACAGCCTCAGCCAACCAACTAGGTTGTACAGATGTGCCAAGGGTGTCAGTATCATCATGTCTACACAGTCTGCAACAAACTCATAGGCATTCGTACGATCCCTGTGGGAAAGAACAATTGCATTGCAGTGCTTTGAGGATTGGAACATCCAGAAAAAAGTTGCAGATCTGGAAAGTCTTGTTATACAGGTTTTCCTGAGAGGTAGCCTTGCTGCCACATCATTAGACTGATACACATGCTGACCCATCAAGCACTCAAGCCTTGCATGCCATGCAATGGGAGATCCTCTTGCTTGCCATGCAATGGGACATCCCCTGACAATAACATGCAGGGAATGGAGTGGGTAGAACATGCAGGCTAACCTGTCCTGGACAATCTTCTCCATGGCAGGCAGGTTCTCTTCAATGTACAGCAGGCTGTTGATGCGAGTGACCAGGGTTTCTGTGGTCAGCTGAGCAATGCGGCCATCCTCTGGAGTCCTCAGCTGCTGCTCATCACTTGCTGCTGCCTCACGCCTGCACTCAAAGTGCTTGTTAGAAAAGGGAAAAAAAGACTGCGTCTTTCATCGTCAATTTAATGAGAAACCAAGCATAATACCGGGCTGCCCAGGCGAAAGAGCTCATTACATATGCCAATCATGGAACGTGGCGGTGAAAAGGATAGAAACATTTGCGCTTATGAGAGACCTTAACGGGAGCCTCCTAAGGCGGCAACTCGGAGCACCATCGCGGTGACCTTGGCAGTGTGTAATGCTGCATCTAATGCAGTGTAGTGCAGCTGATAGAAGCAAGCACAGTGTGAGAGCTGCAGGTTCTGCCTCTAAGCCCATTGATTGCATGTGTGGTAGTTCTCTGCATGATCCTTGCAAAATTGACACAACTGTGGCCTCACAGCACAGCGGCTTGATGGCTACATTGCTGCAGCATTACAGGGAATGTCAAGCCAAGTAAGCAAGCAATGCAAGACCAATCAAGACACTCCAGCAGTGGTGCTTGTGCTTTGTGCACCACACCGGGACAAGTTTGTTGTGCAAGATTTCCAAAATTCGACAGTGGCCTGCAGGGTGCTGATTGATTCCAAAACAGGCCAAAAGTTGGCAGTACTACATTGTCATCTTTGGTTACATGCAACCAACACGCTGTGCTCACACGGTAACACAGTGCGCAGCGACATAGCGCAGGATAGCACAAACAAGTTTGGAATTTGCAAGTGCAGGATGCAACCTGGTGTGGCAGTCACAGACTATTGTCTTGAGCCTGGCATGTGCTTACTTAGCAGACTTGGGCGAGTTGCGGCCGGTGACAATAACACTTTTGTATACGGCGCAGGGTGCAAGCCAGTTTGGTAGTCACAGACTGTTGGCTTGCGCATGGCACGTGCTTACTTAGCAGACTTGGGCGAGTTGCGGCCGGTGACAGCCGCCTCCTCAGCCTTGACAGCCAGCTCCCTCTTGTAGCGGGTCAGGTTGGGGGTGGGGGGCACCAATGCATCTATGGATCCCACTGTGCTCGTCACAAACTTGACATACCTGAGCCAAACAAGCAGGGAGGCTTTGCTCAGTGCAGTAGCAGACCAGTGAACAAGCCAGGTGACAACTCTGCTGCTTGCATTGCGGTCAGACAACTGAGACAAACAAAGCAAAGCTTGTGCTGTTTGCATTGGACAAAGAGGAGGCCTGCTGGTGACAAACACTGGGCTTCCCTGTGGCACAGCAAAGATATTTTGAGGATGGGCAGGGAAGCGTAGGAAGCATGAGAAAGGATGCATCAAACCAGCAGTGGACGGCTGCAACAGTTCCTGTACAGCTCTGAAGTGATCAAGCACCATTTTGCCCCCTGTTTATGTTCTTGAGATCACTCATGCAGCCTGGCAACAGGCCTCAGCTTGACATGCACATGCAGGTGCAGTGCTCAAGAGCAGGGTTGTGAACACTGCTGCTTGAATGACCTGGAAGGCAGGTGACCAAGCAGACAAAGCCCGGCAGGAACATCAGAATGTGGCCTTTGTAGCCGAGCTTTCCCTATTCACAAATTCAGGGACAAACCGTCTGTCCTTGACATGTGATGCAGCTGGGGTTACAACCCCAGCTACACAGCATGAGGGTGTCACAGTGCAATGAGGCAAGGTGTGAAGCATGTAAGAGCGCACTTGCGCAGGACCTCATCCAAGCCCTCAGTAAGAGCTCTGACCAGGGCCACAGGCAGGGCCAGCCTCATGTTGAACAGCCCCTCAATGGTCTCACTTGCAATCTTTACAATGTCCACAGCAGACCTGAAACGCAAATTCAAACACTGTAAGGCCTTGTCGCCTTGATTTCCTGATGACGTGAAGTACATTAATTGCTCTGAGTTTGGATCTATGCACACAGGCAAGCTGCAAAGACATGCTGACTGCAATACATGCATAAAGCCCCACTATTTGAGTGCTGTCTTGTGCCCAGTCAGTCGCACATTTATGCGGCACAGTATAACAGGTGCTGTGACTGGTCGACCATCACTGCATGCAACATGCACAATGACGTGTGCTATTCAGCACTTGCCTCAGCAAGAGCAGAACAACAGTGGCAATTGACGTTGCCGACAAAGGCCAGCTGAAAACTGAGGCAAACACAGCAGAGCGCAGCTGCACTCAGGCAGTCACATATTGCAGCGTGAACCTTCTCCTGTTGAGCCTCAGCTTTGAAACATGGGGCTTAGGTGGTTTGGTCATACTTGCAGGATTTCTGACAGCAACTTGCCCGAAGTTATAGTACAATTATGTCTATCAGTATGCAGAGTGCTGACCTGGCGCAGCCTCTCTGGTGCGTGACAGGCTTCCAGTCCTCAGTGCCTTGTATTCGACCAGACCAGTCATTGAGCATGATGAGCTGGTTGGAGACCCAGGCGAAGAGCAGGGGGGAGAGGCGGTTGAGGATGCCCCAGGGGCTCACGTCTGTCTCCCTGTCCTCCATCTCATCCATGAGCTGCCCTTCTAGGCTGTCCGCCTGCCTCACCGCCTCCAGATTGTCATCGGTCAGGTTCTCAACTGCAATGGGCAAGTCCAGATTGTCATTGGTCAGGTTCTCAACTGCAATGGGCAAGTCCAGATTGTCGCCAGTCAGGTTCTCAACTGCAATGGGCAAGATGGGTCTGTTGAATCATGACAGATGCAGGTTGTCGTCAGTCAGGTTCTTGACTACAATGGGCAAGATGGGTCTGTTGAGTGTTGACAGAGTCAAGCAAGGCAAGCACTGGGAAGTTTTGCATTGCATGTCTTCGTCAGTCAGGCTCTCAACTGCAATAGGCAAAACAGATCTGTTGAGTCGCGACAGAGTAAGGCAAGCACTGGGGAGGTTTGCGGTGCATGTCTTCCTGCTGGTCCATGCTTTGCACAGGTGACCTGCCTGCCTGTCAGTTGCTGCCCAGATTTCTAGTAAGCGGGAGCAAGCAAGCGGGAGAGTCTAAGAGCATGGCAACGTGAGGTGTACAAGTGATGCAGCTGTGTGGCTGCTATATACAGGCTCTGGGTAATGCAATGCATTCCTCACACAGCAGCTGCCACGAATTAAACTCGTCACAGCTCCCAATTGGTTACACCCAGGTAGCTGAACACCCAATACAAGTGTTACATGATGCACATATACTCAGCCAGCTGTCCTGGCAAAAGCACAACACCTACATCAAGCATCATGTCTGTAGACCTGTCGCACCAATCGCTGTGTAAGAGCAGTGAGATAGCATCATACCCGTCGCAAGCCAAGGCAGCAGCTGGGATCCAAATAGCTCATGCAGCGCCTTGGCAGCCACATCAGCAGCAATGGGCAGGTATGGTGCCAAGACAGGTGAGAAGGTGGTCACTTCCACACCCAGCAGGTTGACGCTGGCCTTGGCCAGCAGGCAGATGCGCACAGCATCATTGTCAGCGTCCTTTGCTGTCTGCTCTATGTGCCATCGGAAGGCTGACTCCAGGGACTCCCGGATGCAGACCACCAGCAGGGTGGAGACCTCGGCTGAGGGCCCCCCTGCCTGCCCTGCTGATGCCATCACTTCCAAGAGACCCTGAAATTTGAAAGGCAGGTGAAGGGGGAAAGGCAGGGGAAGTAGGAAGGGTTGTGATGTGGACTACATGCCATCACTTGCAGGAGACCCTGAATGTTGAAGGCAAGGGGGCCATTCAGAGGTTGCCTCAGCAAAGCAGGATAACAGCAGCAAAATGGACATTGCCAATGAACCTCACAGGCCAGCTGATGCCATCACTTCCAAGAAACCCTGAAAGTTGAAAGGCAGGTCAAGGTTGAGAGGCAAGGGAGGTAGGAAGAGTTGTGATGTGGACCATATGCCAAGCAGATTTTCTTGCTGAAGAGGTGCAATTGATGTGCAACAGACGCTGAAGCACAGACAGCAGAATACAGGGTAGATTGATCAAAGTTGGCCCATGCAGCAGTCTGTGTTCCTATAGCAGAAGATGTGCTGCTGGAGCGTACCAGTATGTACTCAGAGCCAGCAGACACGATGAACGTGTAGATCACAACAGACAAGCTTTGCTTTTAATCGAGGAACCTGCAACCCACTGACCTGCCTTGCAGGCAGCGCTGCACATAGACATACAGAGACAGACATAGTTCACATCACAGACAGACTGGACATACATGTGCTGCAAATGTCTGCCCACCTGCATGAGCTGTGTGTCATGGAAGTTCTTGTGATAGTCGCTCATTCTCTTTGCTATCCAGTCCACGATGGCCGCTGACACCTCGTCGCTGAACTCATCATCAGCCTGCTTGTCCAGTGCTGCCCCGTTTGAAAGAGCACCAGCAGCAGTCGGGGACAGCAGCGCACTGTGTATCAGCTCCTTGGTTGTGTCCAGCAGATAAACATCACCTACAAGTTGTATGACAGCACAGGTGAATGCACTGAGAGAAAAACAAGGAAAAGACTACACCTTTCGGCATCAATACTGGTGAATGCACTGACATGAGTTTGTGCAAAACTTGTCAACAATTGATGGCATGGCAAATGTACAACGTACATCTGTTTATGTAGGCTTGCTGGCATGCCAACTACCAGTGTTTGTGGGGAAGAGGAGGCGCGCTGAGTGTGAAGTATTGAGCAGAGCACATCAACAGTACAAAGTGCTTCAGCATGAATGAGTCACATTAGCCCTGCCACACCCTCCTTCCCATGTGGATTGCATGCAGCACAGGTGGTATGGTAGAAGCTAACTGTGGTTGTTGCTGCTTCAAGAGTGCCAAAGCACAACCAAGCTGTGTGAAATTCATTTGGGCAAGTGGGTTGAAATTCGCAGTTTGATACACCTTAACCCCAAGCAACACTCACCGGTGACTGCAAACTGCCTGAAGTGTATCCAGGCATAGATGGTGTTGTGGATATGCTGTGAGATGCCCAGCAAGGGCCACACCCTGGTCTGCAACAGCTGTAGCAGGGC
>JAABUK010009358.1_pt1 | contig 13418 bp, 16 predicted proteins | sample 5559141 | NCBI WGS metagenome assembly JAABUK01 (sample SAMN10711869, study PRJNA513367) | rock metagenome | isolation source: Antarctica rocks | place: Antarctica: Victoria Land, Pudding Butte nord | collected 2016-01-03
GGCCGGCGCCCGCGCCCTTTTCCGCATCGCCGTCAAGGATCCCCTCGCTGTCCAGCACGCCCCAGAGTGCGCGCTGCTGCAGCTGCGTGCATGAAGGCATGAAGTAGGACCAGCAAATGTCGCTGCGCTGTGTTGCAGCCCTACCTGCTGCCATGGACAGTACAGTGGCATCAGCTTCTACGCCGTTCAAGCAACGACCCTTTGCAGACAGTGCTCACTTGAGGTGCCTCGACTGAGTTGCGCCTTCCTCACAGGCCCCCTGTTCCGACCCACAACATGGCAAATTGTTCCACGGTGCAGGCACATCGATGATCCCCAAGCCGGGCTCCGACTATGCCTCGCCGCCAAAACCCTACTCCTCACCGGCCAAGCCGGGCGCCTCGCGCATCCCGGCGTCGCCAACACCGACGTCCGCCAGCTCAGCGTTGCAGGAGCTGTCTCAGCGGTACGAGGAGTCGCCGTCGCGGCTGCCGCGGGGCCCGTCGCCGTCCTCCCCGCCCGAGGTGTGCTGCGGCTGTCATGCTCATGATGAATGCTGCAGCCACCCTTCGCGACAATCGCCGGCCATGGATTGGGCGACGGGGTCACACCTGTAGAGCCTCCTTGCAACACACCTGTAGCACGTTGATCCTTACCAGACCTGTCTGTGTGTGCCTGGGCGGCTTCGGCCGAGGGACATCGAGTGCCGTCGCGATGCAATCATAACTTGTGTGCCGGCACACGCACCCGCAGGACCTGCCATCAGTGGCGCCGGCGCCCGCAGCAGCGCACCAGCAGCTAGGGGGCTACGAGCAGCCTGCGGCATACGATACACCTTCATACGATCCGCCGACGGCGTTTGGGCAATCGGGGGCGCATGGGCAATCGGCAGAGGAGCTGCGACCGGCAGAGCAAGCGGCGGAGCCCCGCGCGGAGCCGCCGCCGGCCTCGCCGCACGCAGACATGCCCTGGAGCGAGCCACTGCCCGCGCTCGGCGGCGCGCACGACGCGTGGCAGCCGGCCGGCCAGGATACCCGCCGCTCGCAGGAGGGGCAGTCCCAAATCCAGCCGGCGCCCAATGGCACATCCAACGGCGGCGTCTCCAGTGGCGCCTCCAAGCGGCCGGCTGGAGCTGTTGCAGCGGCAGGGCAGAAGGCGAAACGGCCGGACGGACAGCAGGCGCAGCAAAAGCTGGAGACGAAGGCGAAGCAGTGCTGCGGCTGCTGCGTCATGTGACACGGCGTTCGCACAGCATGATGCTGGGCGAACAGAACTGACGGTCCTCAGGTGTTGTTGCTCCCCACTTGAGTTGGCACTGGGGTTGAGTCACGAAGACGCTGGCTTCTGTTGACTGCCATGCTGTCTCAGTTGCAAACTGATATGTTGGGAATCTGTGATCGACTCCGTGATTGCTATTCGGTTTGACAGCAGTCACAAATATTACAAACTCGCACCAAACTCCCACGTCCTACCTACCTGTCTCCAGTCTTTCCACACCCTGAGTGCATCAACACAAGCACGACCTGACCTTACTGACCTTACAGACTAAACACTGGCGCATGCAATGCACGAACTTCTCATACCTAGCTAAACGAATCACCTCAGATCAAAAAGCGATTCAAGTTCTCGATACACATCATCGCGTTGCAGCGATTCGCATTCTGTATGCCATGTAGAAATCAAGGAGGTGCTTTTCTCCAGCGCCGCATTGCGAGGTTGCCTCAGTGCTTTGCATTATGCAGGATAGTCCATTGCAGGTGCAGGCTCGCCACCCGTGTCCTCACTAGTGACACCGCCGCCGCGGTCCGCGGAGAGGCCTGCGGCCGAAACACAGAGCGCATGTCATCGTGCAGTTCTGCGCTATGTTCATCTTGCACACATGCCTCACAGCACAAAAATTGATCCCTTCGTTGGTCCCTTCGTTGGCACTCATCAACAACCTGCCGTCGACACCAAAACACACGCATCTGGGTATTCGACAGAGTGCATGCTAGCTTCGCAGTGCACAACGCCAAGCTGCGACATCAATTCGTTGACCATCTGGACACCTGCTGATTGAAGCCTCATGCCTTACTGGCCATCATGTTCGAGGAGATGCAGCAGGCCATCAGGCGCTTGGCGAGGCTGACATTTTGCGGTTGCCGCCGCCGCTGTGCCACTGCAAACGTAGCTTGTGGCACACCTGCGAGGCATCACCCCTGATGAGACTCGGCACCACGCCGTTGTGACAGAGTCATAATGTATGTGCAGCATTATGCCTGTGCATGCACAGCTCAGCAAGGGCACATCCGATGAGCAATATAGCCTGCCTGGTGACCACTGCGCGTGCGTCTGCATGCCGCCGCATTGCATCTGGCTCAGCGGCAGGTCTTCTGCTGACGATCGCATGCTGCCAGCATGCTGCCGCTGCCGCAGCGACGTGATGCTGGACGCCAGCTCACAGCGCGGTGCAGGACGCGGGACCCCCTGGCCTGACGGAGCCTGCGAGTTGTCCACGCATCAGATGCGTCGATGACACGCGTCAGCTGCTCGTCACGAGCTGGTGGATGTGCAGCCTTCTCATTGCAGCTTGATGCATACAATGATGATGCTTCAGTAGCTGAAACGCAAGCACCTGCGTGGCTGTCGATGGCTCAATGATCGAGTCTCTGATTCCAGCGTATCGGTACGCGTCCAGCGGCGACGTGAAGGCTGCTACGTCGATCACTACTTTGGGGGGAGGAATGCTGTCCACTGGGCTGCTGCCGCTGTTGCTGGAGCTGCTGGACCGAGGGCTGAAGATCTGCACCATCGACGAGGACAGAGACATGCTGCGCCGCCCTGATCCGGAGGAGGTTGACCGCCGCACAGCAGCCTCGTCGAAACCATTGACCTGTTTCGACTTCGATGCTCCCTGCCAGTAGGCCTGCGAGAACGGCGACTGCATGTGGCACCAGCTACTACATCCACACAACTCCTCCGGCTCAGGCTCGCACGCAGCAAGTTGTGCGCAGCAACTGGACTGGCGATGGTTGAACGAACTTCCGAAACGAAATGGAGTGCCGAAGGGGCGCTGCAAATGGCTGATGGCGGGGCCAAAGCACAGACTTCCGTGCTTTTGTTCAGAGCTCGACATCTTGCGGCATTGTCCAACCACACATCTCGAGCCCCCTGATGCATTGCGGTGCCGCGATCGAAAGCCTCCGCCTGATCACGCCGAAAATTGCCTTCCCACCACACCCAGCTCAAAAGTGCATTGCAAACACGTTCAGGGCTGCAAAGCCTCGAGTCTCAGGTACGTATGCACTGAACAAGTGCTGGGGTATGAGGTCACTGTCACGTGGTCCTTGATGTCAAACATGGACCAGCATCCTGCAATGCATGCATGCGGCGCATGCATAAATGCCATCAGGGACTGTGGCTCATGCTTATTCTGCATGCAGGCGTCCGTAGCAGCATGGAACAGTCCAAGCATGAGTTGCTGTCGACCCCCGGAGTGGCAAAGGAGCAGGATGCCTCTACCCAGGACTTCATCTTCCAACAGACCATGTGTGGCGTCCTTTTTCTGTTGCATGTCCATCCATGAAACTGTAGCGTCAGCTATGCAATGCATGCATATCTTAGCATTGTTGCCTGACGATCAAGTCTTGCTTTTTCTCATACGTACAGGTACCGGATCAAGGATCCGAAGCGCAGCCTGGACTTCTACACCCGCATCATCGGCATGCAGCTGCTCAGGTGCGAGCGCGACACTGATCATGTTAATTTGCTGTGATGGCATGTCGATAGCTGCACCAGAGCCTGCAACAGCTCATCATGTGGTCCAAAAGCGCAGCTACAAAGTACCACAGGCCTCCTCTCCTGCAGCAAGCTAGACTTTGAGGACGCCAAGTTCTCGCTGTACTTCCTGGGCTTCCACCCTGTAGCCGACATTCCAGAGGACCCGAAAGACCGGGTGTGTTGCAGTTTCCCTGCCTGCATGACTCCTTGCGCTGGGAGGTGCTCATTGCAGTTCCGGCATGCATGCCCCGGCGGCGGCCGCTGCTCTTGCATGCGGGCAGAACGCTATCCTGTCAGCAACACTACGCAGTTTGCCGAGTTGAAAGTGCATATGATGGCCGCACGCTTGCGTGTGTGCAGGTCGAGTGGATGTTCAAGCAGCCCGCAAGTGAGCACCTTCCTGCATGCTGCCGCTGCTCTGTCGTGCATGCCCTGCTTTTAGGTGAAGCGCATCTACCATTCTGCTACTCTCTGACGCTGCCGCCCTGGCACCGCCGCAGCTCTGGAGCTGACGCACAACCACGGCTCGGAGAATGACGACTCTTTTGAGGCGCACAGCGGCAACACCGAGCCCAAGGGCTATGGCCACATCGGGCTGTCGGGTGAGTTGCTGAGGAGCATCTTCGAATCCAACGTGGCATGCACATGTGTTCATGTGTTGCTGTAACAACTCATGTGACTGCGGCGACGTGCTCGGCTTTGTTGCAATGCAACAGTGCCAGATGTGTACGCGGCGTGCGAGAGGTTCGAGAAGCTGGGCGTCGAGTTTGTGAAGAAGCCTGACGGCGGCAGCATGAAGGTGACCTGCTTGATATGCTTTTGTGGTAACCCACAGTTGCGAATCTGCACTATCTTGAGCTGGACGCAGCATCACAGCAAAAACGACCACCTGGCTGCCCCTGTTTGCTGGTGCGCGCCTGGTGTCAGTGGCAGAAGCACTCCTCCGCCAGCCACTTGACAGGTGCACCGCTCTGCGCAGCACTCGACTGGCAGCAGGGCAGTGGGGCATGAATCTAACGAGGAAAGAGCATTGATGCATATCGAGAAACCGCAGCAGCAGTCGCAGCAGCGATGTCGAAGGCAGCGCCGCTTGGGGTTGGCGGAAAGTGCACAACGGAACGGAAGCCGCTACTGCTTTGTACGCATCAAAGCCTGCAGAGAGCAGGACGGCTACGGGTGCCTTTGTTGTCCGAGCATTATTTCAAAGCAATGCGCACCCGTGCTTGGGCTCGAGGCCGAGGGCGAAGTGCAGCACGGGGATGGAGCCACTACTGCGAGTCACTTGATGTTCATTGTCATTACTGCGCAGTGCGCACCCGTGCTTGGGCTTGAGGCCGAGGACGTAGTGCAGCATGGAGCGGGGGCCGCTGGCGATGGAGCCCAGCAGCAGCACCGCGAATAGTTTATGGAGTTATAAAAACCTTTTGTGCCTTTGTTCAGGGCCTCGCATTCATCAAGGACCCAGATGGTGAGGCAGCCTCCAGCGCTCAGTGCATGTCAGCTCAGACACCTTCCTGCTTTTCTCTCAGCATGACTCCTCCAGCATGCTGTTCGTGATCCTGGAAGATTATCAGGCTCTGCAGCATTTACACGGCGCGGTGACACGTTGGTATCTCTGGCTGCAGGCTACTGGATCGAGATCCTGAACGCTGCGTCCTCGCGCACGTTTGCACAGTAACATTCTTGTTGACATGATTCAGAATTAGCTTCGAACGACTAGGTAGGAGGTGGATTGCACACAGGCTGTCGGCAAGAAGTGCAGCAAATTGCACTTGGCTGTTCTGCTGTTGAGAACCTGAACGTTTGCTGGTGTTTGATGCCCACTATGCCAACCGTTGCATGTCCATCGATGGATAGATATCTTGAAAACCCAACATATACATTACACGTTTGCACGAGGCCAGTTCAGCACAATTCAGCAAGACATGTGAAGCTCGTTTGATCAGGCCTTTAAACGAATGGATTCCAACTCGCGCTGCACGAAGTCGCCGGCGGTTACGTCTGGGTACAACGCCTGCGCCTGTTCTGTCGCGAAGCCGCCCAGCGGCGTCAGCACCTGCAATGCATTGATGCTTGCGAGTTCAGTGTGGCAGCTTCTGCACTCTCCAATCTGTGATTGCAGCAGAAATCGGAAAACGGTGCCTTGTTCCGACTATGCCAACCAGCGCTGTGAGAAAAGAGGGTCACTGCAGCATGCACCTGGTCCGAGGCGATGTGGCCAAACACGGTGCTGGACACCCGCCACCGCGGCCGCCCGGCAGCCCGCGCCGCATCCACCGCCGCCATCGTTGCCTCTGACACCACCACCTGGGGTAGCACAAACTGTGGACTTAGCGTCAGGCTCGAAGCCACGATAGGGAGCGATGCGCACAACTGCCAGGAATCGGTGCATGGTTGAGATGAGCAGCGGGCAGCCCGGCAGCGCACCTCGTGCATGCCGGCCTTGACGTGGCCGCCCGTCAGCCACTCCATCTGCTTGCCGGCCTGGAGGATGAGGCAGCCATCTGCGTGCAGGCGGCATGACAATCAGGTTGGCACGCAGTGCTGGATGGCATAAACAAGACGCTCACGCCACTGCTGAGAGGTACCATGGCTGCTGGCATGACACGCGTGTTGGCTCTCACAGCAGCACTGCAGTATTTGACAGCACAGTCTTGTATAGATGCCATCAGTCTTCTGTAGATGGCATCAGGTGTCAGCGCGGCACCTGGGATGCGGACGGGGATGCGGGTGCCGTCCCGCAGCCACACATACAGCCCCGGGTACCGCGACTGCAGCAGGGTTTCCCAGCTTAGAACACCCCCAGCTTAGAACACCCAATATGACATTTGAACACTCGATGAGGCTATGAATGCAGTTGACACTGAAGGCTGTCAGCGATTGTCGAGCAGTCTGCACATCAACGCAGCTTCACTGCCACGCGCATCATACCTTGCCGTGGATCGTCAGGAAGTTGAGGTCGCTGTGGAAGCCCGCGATGACCTTGCCCGCCTGCCCGTGCTTCTCCAGGTCTGCGCCTGCAGAACCGCAGTGGGCAAATCACATCAACGCGAACACTACTTCTGAACACATACATCGAATGGCGCCTTGGCACCTCACAAGGCCCGCTGATGCCTTGCAATGCTTCGCCAATCCACACACAGGTTGGCAGCAACAGCGACAGCGGGGCACCTGTGGGCGCCAGCAGGTGAGGGCCGTAGGCCATGAGGTCGGTGAATGCGGTGTGGGGCAGGCCAAAGCCCTCCGCCGCCAGCTCGGCGACGGCGGACACCGCGGCCAGCATCTTGCTGCCCCACCCCTCGACCACCTCCGTCCACTCGTCAAAGCCTGAACCACGGGAGGGGACGATCGAGTCAACCATGAGCGCTCTACCTAGTTGTCAGCATATTCCCAGGTCGGACGTTTGGCAGTCCCGCTGGGAAGATCACCAAGATTCTGGCGGGTACATTGCAAGGCAGTCACTTTGTTCAGGCAGTTTGGCCGGAATTGCTCTTTGGGAAAAAAGGCGGACTGCAAGCACAGCGTGTGCCAATTGGCTGAGAGCTTTCACCTGCCGGAACGACTGGTGCAGCGTTCAGCTCAGCGTACTGCGTGGCTGCAGGCCGCGGGCCGATGCGGGCCATGAAGCGCCACTTGCAGTCCGCGCCTCCGTCCTCCGCCAGAGGCGCCGCCCTGCATGCACATTCTGCTGCAATCAGAAATGCAGCCTCGGGGAAGAGCCGCTTACACAAGGAGGCGTCACCCAGTTGCACCGCCAACACATTCAGAGGCAGTTGAGAGGTTGCAGCAAGTTGCAAGGGAACCAATTACAGTAGCGCATGGGTGCTGTTTCTCGACTGTTGATGCCTAACACGAGGCCAGGTGCAGTCGGAGGAGCAGGGGACACCACCTGTGGCCGTCGGGCTGGCTCTGGATCATCGCCTGCACCGCGGCGTCATGAGCCGCCTTTGGCACCTCCACACCCTCTGGCGTGACCCCCACCTGGGTGGTCAAATATCTGTCATCAACACCTGGATCAGGCATCGGGGTTGTCGCAAAGGTGTGGCGCATGCTACCTGCGAATGACGGCGGCAGCTGGCGAACACAAAGTCGCGTGCATGAGCCCACCTGGTAGTGCAGCTCGGGGCGCGCATCCCGCAGCTTGACGTCGCTGCTCTGCTGGAAGTAGCGCTCCATCATGTCCAGGAAGGTGGACTGGTCGCTGCGGGGCAGAGACGGAAATTTGACTACCAGAGATGATTCAAGTTGTCGGCGCGCTCGCTTGCTGCGATGACAGTCCAGACGGTCCTGGCAGGCTGCTGCATCCTCTCTGAGCGTGGCTGCTGGCAACAGGCTACCTGGGCTGGACGCGGGGGTCGCGAACCACGCAGCAGCCGGTCCTGTGCAGGCATGAGGCGATGCCCTGGGCGAGTGCCGCCCTGCCACCCGCCGCACTTGAACCTGCCATGGGGGAAAGACGATTGCGTCATGGCCATGCGTGCACGGCTTTTCAATGGCAAGCGTGGCCAATCTGATCGAGTCGCATCATCGAATTTCAAATAGGTGAGCTGCTGGCGCGCACCGCTCAGGAAGGGTTGCAGGTCAAACACTGGCAGCGCCGCATCGACATTTGACGTCATGCTTGCAGGCTTTCTGGGGCTTTCAGCTGCATCGCTTTGTGCCGGCAGGCTGTTCCCGATGCTCAGCAGAGGCCCGTGTGGCCTCGAAGTCATGCCCACCACAACAGGGCTTGCTAGCTTCGAGTTCACCACAAAGACAACAGCGCTCAGCTTATCACATTGATGATACTCTTAGTTGTGCAATTCTATGCTTGGTCGTAATCAGGGCTTGTCGACGACAGAGGTTCCAGGTGGACTCTGGCTCAATTCAAAAGCGTCGGGTTTGAGTAACAGGTGCAAGCCTGCCTGCCAGCCCCTGCGCGATAGATTGCTGTAGCTGCAGAAGCCAGTTGTGCGGGCGAACGCGACAGTTTATCGCTCTGCTCGCGTCCTCGCGTGCTGTGCTTTGCACTGCATACGTGGCAGGGCAGGGCTTGGGCTTGCATCGGCCTCTGCGCGCAACAATTTTCATTCGCGCCCTCGCGAATCTTTTCGTGCGCTACGCAGTGACAAAGTTGGCCGGCAGCCAGCTGGCGTGTCAAAGTCGAGAGAAGCCGTTCATCTTGGATCGAGATCGGTTTCGGAAAACACAGCACCGACGCTCGAAACGCTGTTGGTGTCAGAACAGTGATTTTCCGATATCTACCCGAACCAGCTCTGACGGAACTCCTTGGCCACGGCTTTGGTTGTACTGTGCCACTTTCCTGCGTTGCTGACAGACCCGCTGTGTCTGGCGCACTCCACGCCGTCATGGCGAACGTGGGAGAGCTGCAGGCGGCGCTCGAGGCCGCGCAGGCCGAGACACAGTCTGTGCGCGCCAAGCTGCACAATGCTGTGCGCAAGGGCAAGGAGCTGCAGCGCCGACTCGCCGCGGCCGAAGAGGCGCAGCCGGCAGCGCCGGCCCAGGATGCGTCTGGTGCAGCTGACGCCGCAGCGCAGGCACAGCAGAGGATCTGCCAGCTGCAGGCTTCGGAGGCACAGCTGCAAGAGCAGCTGCATAGGGCGTCTGCGGACCGTGCTCGGGCGGAGCAGCAGTTGCAGCAGCAGCTGACAGAGCTTCAGGCCGAGTTGCAGGCTGTGCAACAGACCGGCAGAGAAGCGGCCCAGGCAGCCGCGGCCCGGCAGGCTGCAGACGCAGAGGCGGCCCGCCTGCAGGAGTTGATGGCTGCGGCAGAGTCGCGCCATGAGCAAGCCGCGAAGCAGGCACAAGCCGAGCTGCAAAAGGCTCGCGCCTCCGCCGCAGCCAGTGCAGGAGAGGCAGTGGACCTGCAGCGGCAGGTGCGGCAGCTGATGGACAGCCTGGCAGGGGCGCGGCAGCATGCGGAGCAGCCTGCAGCGGCGCCCTCGCAAGACGACGGCCCGGTCACTTCTCTGCGGTCCGAAGTCGCCAAGCTGGAGGCCAGGGCCGGGGACGCGGCGGCACAGCAGTCCGCGGCTGACGGCGAGGCGGGGATGGCGGCAGAAGGAGCAAAGGCAGACGCCGCAAAGGCAGCGTGGCGAGCGGCGGCGGCCGAGGCCGCGGCGATGCGCTCGGAGGTGGAGATGCTGCAGGAGGCGCTCCAGACGGCGGCCATGCAGGTGCTGTGCTGTTCTCTCAGTAAGTGAAAAGTAAGAGAGAGGGACCCTGCCTCGCACCCTAGCTCAGAATACAGTTGGGGGTCCTTAGTTTCAACCCCTGGACGCCAACCACAGAAACCTGCCCAGCGAGGTAAGTAGTGCTGGCGGTCATGGGCGCGCGCAGAGGCGACAGAGGCGTCGGCGGCAAGCGGCGCGCGGGCGGAGTTCGCGGAGGCGCGGCGATCTTCACGCCCAGGACGCCAATCACAGTTCAGACCGCCCATCATTGCGAGCTGAGCTCGTTTTGGCATGGGCTGCAGATACAGCATGCCCGCGGTGCCGAGGCGGCGGAGGCATCGGCGGCGAGCGGCGCGCGGGCGGAGGCTGCGGAGTCGCGGCGGTTGCTGGCGGAGGCGCGCGGCGCCCTCGCGGTGGCGGAGGGCCTGGAGGGTGAGGTAGATGCCGCGAAGGAGCGGGCGCGCGAGCTGCAGCAGCAGCACGAGGTGATCTAGAGCCATCAGCTAGACCACGAACAGGCTGGAATAATCCAGGTAGGTGGTGCAGCTCACAGGTCAGTTTGCGGCCTCGTCTGAATGTAGTGCTGGTACAAGCCGGCTGCACACGGCAGCCTGGATGTTGCAACTCTTATGATACGCCGAAAGTATGCCTCGAGCGTCATTGCAGCAGCCTTTGTGCGCACTTGTGCACTGCAGCCGTGCTGGGTGGTCTGAGTAGTCAGTCACCTTCAGCGCTGGTCGCGCAGGAGGTGTGCGAGCGGCTGCGCAAGGCGGCGGCGGAGGGAGATGCCAAGCAGGCCCGCGTGGCGCGGCTGGAGGCGCAGCTGCTGGAGGCACTCAGCAGCAACGGCAGCGAGAACGGCACCTCTGTTGAGGTGTCGCCCTCTTTCCATGCAGCCACCAGCATAGCAGCCGCCAGGACCCATCTGCACTCTCATCTGAATGTAGCAACCCTCCCTCTTGAATTGCTTTATTGGAGGGCATCTCAACTTGCCCTTTTGGCCAGCATGTGTGCGTGCCGTTGCAAATGAAACGTCGTCGCAGGAGGAGAAGGCGGCGGTGCTGAAGGAGGCGGAGGAGGCGCGCGGCGAGGCGCGGCGGCAGCTGGAAGCAGCTGCCGCGGCGCGGGCGGCGGCCGAGCAGGCGGCGGCGGCGGCGCAGACCCGCGAGGATGCCGCTGCATCGGCGATCGCTGACGCAGAACAGCGCGCTGCGGTGGCGGAGGCGGCTTCAGAGCGGCTCCAGCTGGAGCATGCCGAGCGCCAACAGCGGTGCGCGCTCGCAAACAGTCCTGATGTTGCTGAGCTCGCTGAGCCAGCAAACGTGTCCAGACAGCAATCCCTGGACGATATGTAGCAAGGAGACATCGACGAGTCTCTGCACGCCATGCAGTGCTGACAGCTGCCTGACTTGAGAGATTTTGCGAGTACCCTCTGATTCTGGAAGCCCAGCCTGCCATGCAGCTGAGCTGCGGCTGACAGGCGTCCTCGAACTTGTGCGATTGCAGGTTCAGCATGGTGCACAGCGCTTTCGCCAAGAAGGAGGCGGCTCTGCTGGACCAAGTGGCGGCCGCCGTGCAGCAGGCGGCCCGCTGGGAGGCGATGGCGGCCGACGCAGCAGCAGCACGGTCAGCAGCCGAGGAACGTGCCATGGCCGCCAACAGGTGCGGTCCGCATGCAGCATATCACCGTCGGAACGGCGTCTTCTGACCTGCGAGCCCGTGCTGGACGCACTGCTGCCGATGTTCAAGGCAGTCATGTGTATGCCTGTGTTAGCTGCCCAACACCAACAGCCTGACACCGACAGCCTACAGCTGTGCGGGAGGCGTCACAGCCGGACATAGCACGCTTAAGTGTAGGGTGTGTCATGGTGCAGCGAGGCCGTGGAGGCGGCGGCAGGCGTCGCGAGTGCCAAGGAGGAAGCGACGGCGCTTCAGGCGCGGCTGGAGGCGGCCGAGGCGGCTGCTCAGGCAGCGCAGCAGGACGCCGATGAGAGCCGGCAGCAGGTGTGGAAATTCCTTCTGAATGTCACCGCTGATTGGGGACGGGAGTGCTGCACTTCAAAGCCGGTACTCTTTTGAAGAGCGGGCTTCTTGCTGATGGCCTGATTCGAGACAAAATGAAGAACAGGCCACCCGCGTGCCGGCACCCCCCATTCTAGCAAGCTGCCCAGTGCTTGCTGTTGTAATACAAGAGCGCTGCACATGGTGGGCGACGTATTGTTGTCGGGGGTGCAGGCGGCAGCGCTCGAGCAGCGGGCGGTGCAGCTGCAGCAGCAGGCGGACGAGGTGGCTGCCGCGCTGCGGGCGTCGCCGGCCGCCGAGGCCGAGCTGCATGAGGCGCAGGCGGTGCCCGCCGAGGCGGCGGAATCGGCGCGGCGCCTCGCCCGCGAGCGGGACACCCTGCAGCAGGAGCTGGCGGCTGCGCGCGAACGGCTAGCCGCCGCGGAAGCGAAGGCGCAGCCGGAAACCCTACACAGTGCGCCGGCCGGCGACGCCCAGACGAACGGCACGCCCGCCGTCAACGGGCTGCACAACGGCATGGCAGATGCGGCAGGGGCAGCAGAGCCCACAGATGCCGGCGCGGCGGCCGCGGAGGCGCAGCAGCTGCGAGTGGAGAATGCGGAGCTGCGACAAAAAGTTCTGAACGTCGACAAACGGGTTGCCGGCGCCGTCGCCGTGCAGGTGCGATCTTGGTTTGTACTAGCGTGCAGGCCAGATGTTCGTACCTGACTCTCTTGCTGCAAGCTCGCTTGCTGCCGCCGCGAGCTGCAGGCAATGCCGGAGTCGTGACCAGCCTGCAGGAGTTCCTTTGGTGACGGCTGAGGACTGAGAACTTCATATGTGTTACATCTTGCTGCAGCACGCGCGGGTTGCGGCGCTGGAGAAGCAAAACAGGGACCTCAGCTGGCAGGTGGCCATGCTGGCGCGGCCCGGGGAGAAGCAGGGCGCCAAGCCGGCGCGTGTTTCTCCCTCGGGCCTCCTGCCCACCTCCACCCAGGCACGTCCACGGGGGCGCTGTGTGGGACCGCCATTCGAGCTGCTGCCTGTATCACAGCCTGCGATGCCTCTGCAATGGCCACTGCAAAGCGATCGCGCTCATGCTGGCTGAGCATGATTGTGTTAAGGCCCAACGGCCATCAACGGCATCGCAGACGCCTGCACGATGTTGAAATTGGATTGCTGTCTCGCACAGGAGGATCCTGGGAAGGGCACGCTGCCGGGGGTCATCGGCTGGGTGCTGCGCCACCGGCGGGCGCTAATCATCACCTACCTGGTCAGATCCATTCTAACTGCAGACGTTGCCAAAACGACTGCAAAGATCTCTCGCGACAAGTGCATGGCGGTGCATGCTCGTGCTGGCTCGCTCTGATAGAAAAAACATTCTGCGGTATGGAGCAGGTCTTGTGCAGCTCAGGACGTGAGCCACTAAGATTTGACCTGACGAGGTGGTTACTCGCATGCATGCAGGTGCTGGTGCATTCGCTTGTGTACTTTGCTCTGACGCAT
>JAABUK010009359.1_pt1 | contig 13415 bp, 18 predicted proteins | sample 5559141 | NCBI WGS metagenome assembly JAABUK01 (sample SAMN10711869, study PRJNA513367) | rock metagenome | isolation source: Antarctica rocks | place: Antarctica: Victoria Land, Pudding Butte nord | collected 2016-01-03
TTAGTCCCGTCACTTCTGCTGCAGACTTGAATACTGACATGCAGCTGTCCAATGCAGGCTCAGCTTGAGTCAGAGCGCAAGGCCAGCCGAGCAGCGCTTGCTAATGAGCAAGAAGGCAAGAAAATGGTGCAGGTGAGTTGGCGATCTGCTGTCTGCTCTGCTTGCTTGAAATTGTGCGTGTTGCAGGTCATGGGCTCTATGGCGCAGCACTTGTGGTGCTGCGCTGATGCCCTGCTGTCTGTCTTCCTGCTGAGCACCTGTATTTTCCTTTTATCCTGCAGGCAAGCCTTCAAATTGCTCAGCAAGGTGCCCAAAGGTTGTCAGCAGCCAACTCCGCACTTGAGCAGGAGGTGAAGCGCATGGCACAGGTGAGCAGTAGCCATTGGGTGCTTTCAGCGACCATCACCTCTCCCTCATTTGTGCTCACCCTTAGCCACGTTGGTCATTATGTTCAATGCTCTATTTCTGCTGCAGCAAGCATTGGCTCGTGAAGAAAAGGCGAAGCAGGACAAGGGCATTGCTGTGGAATCTCTACAGGTAAACCTCTCACACCATGCACGGGCCCAATGACTTGCTCGTGGCGTCAACACAGAGTGGCTGCACTGTTTTAGTTGTTTTGCAGGCAGCTTTGGCAGAAGCACAGAAAGCCACGCAGAAAGCCGAGGCCAATTTGCTTGCAGAATGCTACGCTAGATCCAATGACCAGGTAATCTCCTCGTGTTCTTTGCATGCTGGTATACTGAACAGACGTAAAGACGTTACTTCAGTTGTGTCACCTTCTTGGTCACGCTGCAGGACATTCAAATTGCTGTTGTATGTAGGTGAGACAAGCTGACCGCATCCTCAAGCTTGGGTCAGTGATGGACAAGAAGGACGACCATGTGAGCTCACGTCCTTAACACCCTCATCAATGCGCCATGCCTGCTCGCTCATCACTTGTCTTGACACTTGACTTGAAACAATGTCACTCAAATCTGACAACAATGGACTCAAAATGAATTGAACACATGCAGTGTAGTGGCACAGTGTTTAGTGACACAGCATTCCAGCCCTTCTGCTGGTGCACATTAGCATGTGAGATGCACTTTAAAACACTTCCCAACCCCTGACGCCACTGAAATGCAGCAATTTCAATTGGACAGATGCAATATTCTGGGTGCACTGAGACCTGTGTTGCCTCGCCTGCAGGTGGCCTCGCTGCAGCACATGGCTGTCTACTACCGCGGTTGTTGTGGCCTGACCCCAAAGCAGGGGCGTGTGTGTGATGCACCTGATCCAGATGAGGAATATCCCCTGCAGGACCCCATGTATGAAATGGGAGAGGAGGTGCCATCAGACCAGCAAGAGCATTACATAGTATGCATCGACTTGCTGCACTTGAACTCTTTGTCAAAATTTGCAGCTCATGCTTCTTGCAAGTGAAGAGCATCAGCACGGTCAAATATTTCAGGTGCAAGGCATGGTCAAGCCTGTCGCTCATTGTCAAAAGTCAAATCCTTGCTCTAGCCGCCTCAGTATAGCTGTCTAAGTCAGTATGTCTTTCTGTCTGTCTGCCTGCCTGATTACCTGCCTGCCCGTCTGTTTGTCTGTCTGTGGTGTCCATGAGGCCTGACATTCATTCCCTGATTTGCTGTGCACAGGAGCTAACCCGCCAGTGCTCTGCCAACCGCTGGGACCCCATCAATGCATGGGATCGTTGGCTTCCACACCAATCAGAGGTGGAGTCTGTGGGTGAGGGTCTGCAGATGCCTGCCAACAAAAACGAGTGGTTGCGCTTCCCTAAGGTGGCTGGCGTTCAGCCCAGAATTGTATATGGTGAAGCAGTGGGATATGGGGCTCAGGGCGTGGTCTTTCCTGGCAGCAGGATGAAAAGCCAGACCACTTCCATGGCCATCAAAATGTACCAGAACACTGCGAAGACATTGTTTGACAAGGAGTACAGCCATCTGCTCACAGCTCTGATTTGCAAGAATGTGGTCAGGCTGATCTCTGACACCCCTCCCTTGTGGGACAGTAGCACTCAGCGTGGCTACATGTTCCTGGAGTAAGCGAATCTCTTGTGTTGTCAGCCTGCATGTAGTTATACAGTCCAGTAGTGACCTCTGTGCTTCATGACGCTTGCATTGTTGTGCTCGTGCAGCATACTGCGCACTGAGTTCATTGCTGTGATCAAGTATGCAGTAGCTTTGCATTACCAAGCTGATGAATGCATCTGCAGACTGCATCAAGACACTGCTCTTGCTGAAATATTGTTGTAGTGTGCGTCCAATGTGCTGTCCATCATCCAGGCATTTAAAGCCTTTCACACTTTTTCATGCTTCTTCATGTTGAGTTTGGTGACATCAGATTGCCAAATGCACATGTATGCATGCTAACACGATTCACTATGGCTCCACAGCCTTTCCAGGAGCAGTGGTATGCATGCTTACGTTGTTCCTTGAGCCTGCACAGCAACCTCCAGCAGCGAAATATTGTTTGCTGAGGTTGGCTTCCACAATTGGTGCAGGTTTGCCCAGGGATTGGACCTGGACGGCTGGCTTGTCAACATAAGGGAGACTGCAAGAATCGATTTCCCATCACGTGCACATGAGTGCATCCCCTACACTCCTCCCCAGCAGGCCCAGGTGGTGAGCATGATCAGGGACCTCTTCCGGGTATGCAACGCTCCCGCCCCCCACATGTGATTTGCTGACATCAGCATGCTGCAGATGCAGCATTCCAGTCTTGTCTTGCTCACTTGAAGAAGGCAATTTCCACTTGGCTCAGCTGCCGATGCATGACTGTTCTTGCTGATTGTGTGTTTTGCTTACACCGAGCATGCCAGGATAGCCGGTTGGTGAGACACATGTTACTCACAAGCACACTATTGTGCCGCAGGGGCTGCAGCAGCTGCATGCCTTGAACATCGTGCATAACGATGTGAAGCCCCACAACTGCCTGCTGAAGCACAAGGACAACTTTGTGAAGCTGGCAGACCTGGCCAACAGCGTCCAACTTCAGACAGGTATGTACTGTACTCCCTACCTGATATGATTGCCATGCTTCTAGACCAGGTTTGCCTCCGACCTAAGGTCACACAGGATGCATGTCAGTCTGCACTCATTGTCTGCCTGCTCACAGCAACAGCAGCTTGGCATGTCGTCGCCAAAATGAAGAGCAATGAATGCAGTTTGCTGCTTTAGCAGCTTTGAGGTCCTCTGCATTGTCTCAGCTGCAACACTGACAAACGCCTTCCCATGCAGGATTGCCTGGCGCTCAGTTTGAGGTGTCAGCAGAGGGCACCGAGGAATACATGCCCCCTGAGCGACTAGCTGTCTGGTGCCCTGAGATGTGCCTGCCCCAGAAGGGAAGGAAGTACACAGCACAGGAGGTATTTGCTGGGGATGTGTGGGCAGGGGGCATCACTGCCTTCAGGCTGTTGCTGGGGCGCCCCTACACCTTGCCCACCTGCAGCCCCTCTAACTTCTACTTGGAAAGGGATGCCCAGCAGATGACCACGGCCCTGCAGGTCTGTAATGCACCAACTTTTGCAATGCTCTGCATGCTTTGCTGCCCTTTCACAAATTGCTATGCACAGATGTGACATAGTGGTCATGTCAGCTGCACAGCATAATGTTAGTGCAGCCCAGGAATGTTTGCTGTGCTTGTCAGGTTTGGCGTTTCACCCTCATTGCTGTTGAGCGTCACACTGGCTGCCGACTGTGATGTGCATCATTACCAGGCCTGTCAATGGACAGACCTTGCGTGCTGCATACTGTTTGCAACTGCTGGTCACTGACACCGGCATTGCTGCTGCTGCTGTAGAGGCACAAGAGGGGACTGTGCCAGCAGGATGCTCTCCTGCAGCATGTCACACAGGTGTGGGGCAGAGATGCGGTAGACCTGCTGGCTGAAGTATTGCACTATGAGCCCAGCTGAGCGCTGCACAGCAGCACATGCATTGGCTATGCCATTTCTGGCTCAAACAGACTCCGGTGTGAACTGGTAGATAGAAATTCTGACCGCCGTCAGCCGAAGCGTAGCTTGTAGTGTTGTGTTGTGCCAATGTGTGCATGTGTCTGTGTTGTGTGTTGTATTGTGCAGTGAGTATGACTCAGCTTTTATTCAACACAGATCAAATGTATGAGCACATACTATGATACCTAGACTGACGTCTTTGGCGCATTTTGCCTTGAGGATACACCCTACTGTGAAAATAAGCACAGATCAGCTGAATGTCACTGGCATGCCCATATGCGCATGTACCAAGACACTCAGTGTTGAACAATGCTCGCAACTATTCAACAATGCTGTTTCGTTCAGTTCGCTCTTCCGTGCTTACAAATATCATACACTCCCTTGCACCCTCTTTTGTTACTGCTTGACTTGTGACTGCATTTCTGCATATTGACAATGATGAACCAGATGTTGCCATTTTGAATCAGCAACACTTCAGTGTACGGACACTTTTTGTGGTGACCAGTGCAGTCATTACAGCGAGGGGTTATTGTATATGCAACACAGACACAAACAAAGATGGGACGGCTGTTACTGCATAAGCTGGGACAGAAGGGACTTCTTGTATAACAGCAAGCTGACTCATCACTGTATATGCAGCAGTGCAATTGCTGCGTAGCAAAAGGCACAATGTACATGACATGATGCAATTTGCTGCGACTGCCATCTCAAGTTCTGTAACGCATTGCTCATTTGCCACGCTCTCTAGGTCAATCACCATGTATTGTTGATGTCCAAGCTGAAACTCACTGGGCAGATGCAGGTCACGATGAACCAGCTTGTTGTCATGTAGGACTTGAGCTGCGCTGCAGCATGCAACCGCCAGAGCATATTGAAAGTGCTCAGCACCACGAGATTGAAGAACATTTTGTGGCCGTCATGCATGTTGATATGCGATTACAGTCATGCACACCTTGGTGTGATGCAAGAACAAGATGCAGGTCACGCTGTGCCCGCACGCATACGTAGTTTGTGCTGCCAGGCTGGTCATGACCAACCAGATTGTGGCATACAGAGCTGCAAACGTCAATATAATTACACTGCAGCTGCAGCCGGCAAGGCAGATAAATTGTTTTTGGTACACAATGACAAGTGACTTGGTCTGACTGTACAATGTGTGTAATGGGTATGTATACACATAAAACCTTGAGAAGGTGACTAAACTCCATGATGTCAACAGGCCTGGTGAAATCCGAAGCTGCAGCAGACCTGCCTCTGTCTATGGAACCTGCAAGCATGTCACGGCCGCAAGACCTTGACCACAGGCTCAAAGTCATTATCATCATCAGAGATCTCCACCACCTCTGTTGCCATTTGTGTTTTCAACATTGCTGGAGGAGCTGGCCTTGGTTTGGCAGCCCGCCTGCGTTTGCTGCCAGCAGCAAAATCTGAATTAGACACCCGAGCTGGCTCTGATGTGCCAACTCCTGTGCTTGACTCGGCCACCTCTGAACCATCTGGTAGACTTTCCAGCATAACTGCTTTGCCTGCAACATGCATGCCGTGCAAATACAAACAGTGCAGCGAGTGAACAAAGACACAGCATGTCTCACAAGATGCACGCATGAGATTCATCACAGCACATGCAGGCTACGCAAATGCAGCTCAGCAGGTCTCACAGCACTCTGTTGGCTCCTGTCAAACAGTCCATCCTGACATGCTTTGCCACAGGACGATGAGCACAAGTTGCTGCTACTGACCTGCCAGGATCTGTGCAGCTCTGGAAGAGCATTTGAGATAGGCATTTGTGGCATAAGCAGTATAGCCAAACTCAATGCACAGGATGCCGGTCTGCACCATCTGAGCCAGCAGCTGTTCACTGTCTTCTTTGCTCATTGCTTTGGCTGCTTCAGCAGCACCGGCTACCTGAGTCACAGGAGAGTTCCTGGACTGAAAGATTCAGTACATATATAGATGATAGTCTAAATCCTCACTTAACTGTGTTCATTGCGCCAATCTGCCTTTCTGTAACACAGACTTGTGTTCATGCCCTGTCCGTCAATTAGCAGACAAGGTAAGGCAACTTTGTGCATCACCTGCAAACTACCGACATTGTTTGAAACAATGACTGTGACTTCATTTGCATGTCAGCTCAACAGCTTGTATGATACCAGCTTCTTGTGCACAGGCAAACCCTCCAGTCTGATGACATGATAAGCTACAAAAGCAGCTGTTTCAGTGACATGCAGTCAGTAGACTGAATGGGTGTATTTGCGCTGAGCACGCATAGCCGACTCCTCATATACTCAGCACCCATGCACTTGCTGTTGGCCAATGCCAGCTAGTATCCGTAACTGCAATTTTGTGAGCTGTACAGGCCAGCTGTGGATCAAAGCTAGCTCCAAGCTGCTAATCTGCTCACACCTAACTCATGATTTGTAGGGTACACCTTCCAGCCCCATCAAGAAGGCTCATGGCTGCCAGCTTGTAACACTGATGCTCACCTTGCTTTTGCGCCAAGCATCCACCAGCTGCGTCAAGGGCAAGCGCTTGTCAGCTGCAGGCAGTGTCTGCAGGGTGTCCACAACAGCAGCTGCTGCCACTGACATGTCTTGCCGTCTCACTTTCAGTTGGCGGCGACAGTTGTCACACCTGCTGCTGCACATGGCTGGTGCCTCTGCAAAGTACCTGCAGGCAGTGATACCCAATACATAAAAATGGTGTCAACATAACTCAGAAATGCATCGCATTGCCTTATCAGGCACTCATATAATGGAGTAAAGGCTGCGAATGATTCTCAAAGCCGGGGCCGCATGCGCGGTCCGCAGAAGATACCGTATCTGCACAGCTGATGCATGCATATGTCCGCATGTGCATGCATCAGCAGTGCACTCTTTTGACCAATCAGCTTGTCTGCTAGACAGGCAGTGGACACCACTCAGTGTGATGACATAGTAGCATGCTCAGGCCTGCTTCCAGCCTGTTCACTTCAGCACCCCAATGACAGGCGATGCCTGTACGATGCCAAGGACGTTGCAGACACTTTGCTGTTGTTCAAACTAGACTTAGAAATCTGGGCCAGAAACAGCATACTGAACAGAAAGTTGAGAGCAGGGAGTACCTGCAGATGACTGCGCGTCTGCATGTTGACAGTACAGAGGCGTACTGCATCATGGCAAAGAGGTTGGGCTGCCATGTGGGCTCAGAGCAGACGATGGCTGCCTGGCGCAGAGCATCGCTGAAGCGGTACACGAGCATGCAGCGCGCAGGCTGCCCATCACGCCCTGCCCGCCCTGCACACACATGCACCCCATCTGTCACATATCAGTCCTCCACACAGATTTGTTTGGATGGTCCACTGAAAAGAGATCATTGAGGATGTGTACGGACATGATCAGAGATGGAGCTGCGGCTCACAATTTTCTCAGTTTCAGCTTTGCTACACATTCAATTGTTGAGAGTCACCCAAAAAGTCGAATCTGGCCTGACTTGAGGCCAATCAAACAAGCATCAGTATCTGCAATGTTGCTGCAAGATGCAGCATGATGTAATCAAGATGCTCTGCGTTTGTGCGGTATAGATTGTCAAGTCAGCTGCATCATGCAGTACTAAGGCATCAACAGATGATCCTCTGAGCACACAAGCTTTTCCACCAAGGCAAGCTTGGCCCAGGTCCACGTCAGCACTCCAGGCTGTACACTATGTGCGCATGGGCTGACTAGCGCTTTGTGTCAAGGTGAATGTGGTCAAGGTGAATGTGGTAGGAGTAGAACAGGGCAAGGGTGCACCTGACTCGTGATAGTAGTTCTCCAGGGATTTGGAGAGGGAGTGGTGGATGACAAAGCGCACATCTGGCTTGTTGATGCCCATCCCAAAGGCGATGGTGGCTACAATCAGCTGCAGCCGGCCTGCAAGCACATCATAATCATGATGATGATGATAATAATAATAATAATACTAGTAATAGTCATGATTCACAGGGGTTCCAGCTAGATTGCTTTTGCTGGGTACTTACTAGGTTCACCTAAATCCTAGTCCTGTGAGCCAACATGCAGGCACATAGAATACACAACATCTCAGAATCAGGCCAGATTGTGAGGCATAGGCCTGTTTGTAGAAACTCCCATGAAGCCTTGCTTCTGACTGATCGCTCTGTACAGGAGATAATATGTAGTTGTGTAATGTCGGATTGCAGCTTTTACAAATGGCCTGAAACCAAGCATGGCTGACACAGACGCAAGCAGATTGGCATCAGCTGGCATGCAGACAAGGGGACAACTGGGCACAGCCCCGACAAATGAGCACGGCCCCGACAACTGGGCACAGCCCTGACCACTGGGCGCAGCCCTGCCCCGCATAAGCACATGCTATGTGACACGCTCTTTTCACCCAGCATCCAGCACCCAGCATCCATGCAATCCAAGAGCAACAAACTTGCAGGTAGGCAAACCAGGGCAGCATTCTTCAATCAACCATGACATACTGCTCAAGCAAAGCACAGCTCCTACCCTAGCTAAAAGCAGTATGCCAGGCAGAGGCAGGCGTTGTCATGCCTAGATACCTGTGCTCCACTGCATATGACAGGTCTGCCTGTCTTGGGCGTCCATGTCAGCGTGGTAGCAGCCACACGCCAAGCCACGTTGTGACAACTCCCCAGCTACCTGCTCTGTATCCTTCCGGGTCAGGCAATACACAATGCCTGAGTCACCGTGAGGATAGTTGGCACTGATCCAGTCTACCATGTACTGCATCTGATCAGGAGCTGCCTTGGGCTTTGCATGTACCTGCAAGGTTGACCAAGGGGTTGAGCAGAAAGCCTGGCTGGAGTTGGGGTGACCTGAAGGGCTGGAAGACAGGGCTATAGGATAGAGGAGGAGGGAATAAAAGACTGACATTGGCAGGAAAATACCATTTGCAGGGAACTGGTGTTTGCAAGAAATGACATTTGCAGGTACATGGTAGGGTATGAAAGCTATGGGAGGGCTCCAAAGGTGGCAGGAGGAGGGGTTGCGGATGAGACAATTTATCCGCACTCTAGGCTAAATCTGCATTTGAACACTAGGCAGACACATCTCCACATTGTAAGATTTGTTGTAATTTGAATGGCTAGCCAGCTTGCATACCAATTGCCTTTTCATTTGTATGCTTGAAGATGTTGACTTGCTTGCATGAGTTACCCTGCATACGGCTCTTGCATCACACAACACCAAGGTGTCAGAATTGGTGACAAACCTCGTAGATAAGGTTTGGGCGATTGACACTGGCAGAGAAGGTTTCACAGGCTTCGATGCGCAGCATGGCCTTCAGGTCGTCACACACACGCTGTGTAGCAGTTGCAGTCAAGGCCATGATGGGCACATCAGGAAACTGCTGCTTCAACACCCCAAGCTTCTTGTAGTCAGGCCTGCAGGCATACATGGGTGTGTCATTGGCACTGTCACTATCATGGTCATTACCATTGTCCCACTTCATAATATTGCCATTGTTGATGTTGCCATTATTGTGCGTTTCTGGCTGGCAAGGGATGGCAAGCAGCAAAATCACTTCATAGCCAGTTGCAGTTTTAGGCTGCGCCTGCCTTAGGGGCAAACAGGTATGCTCATTCAGCACACGAGCAGATCTGAGTTGCTTCCCTGGTTGTACAGCATGCATGCATTGCACTGTTTTGTGTTGTTACCTGAAGTCGTTGCCCCATTGACTGCAGCAGTGGGCTTCATCAATGGCTATCCTATCCAACCTGCCAGCCTGTGCATGCATGCAGCAATGGCTTGTGCTGCATGCACAACCATTCATACTTCTTGCAAGGTGTTGAACCATGCAGCTGCAATGCTTGTCTTCAAGCACAGTAAAGATTTTCAGCAAAGCATGCAGGCACCAAGAAGGCTGTGCAGAACAAGCAAGAGTGCTGGCGTTTGAGCAGAACATGTGATGGCATGGTGCTGCATAACAGGTGATCAGAGCATGTGATGCATGTCTGTTGTTGAATATGCACTACACCATGTCTGGCATGTTCAAAGTGTTGAAATGCATGAAGAACCAGCATGAAAGAAGCAGAACATACAGTGGAAAGAACCAGTGCTATCAAAATTACCTTGTACAGCTTTTCCAATTTGCCCATAAAGCGCTTCTGGCGCACAATTCGCTCAGGAGTAGCTGCAGCACAAACACACATTGCAAAAGTGGTTGTTTGGTATTGAGCAAACCATACAACGGCATAGATACCCAAGACGTGACATTTTGAGCAAGTTCTGTTAGCCAGGTGCATGGTGCTAAGGCTGTGCACATTCACCTGACAACATGCATCTGCATGTGTGTCCTGCTGAGACAGAGGATGAGGAGTGACATACCATGCATGAAGGTAGGTGTACTGGACCTCACCGTAAACTAGTCTCACGCTTGTGTCTGTCTCAATGTCATTGTACAAGGGGGTGACCTCATCCTTGGGTGTCATGCTGGTCACTGCCACAGCTTTGATCCCAAGACTTGATAATCCCAATACCTGAGTGATCAGCGGTCAGTAACTGCTGCTTGGCCATCTTGAGAGCTTTGTAAGAAAGCAGATAGCTACTAGGTTGGCATGAGAAAGCATTTGACCAGTCAACCTCAACAGCTGCTAGACCAGCTGTATGGTATGCAAGACTTGTCAGATTTTACAAGTGAAATCAGTCAATATGGTGCAGACTGGATCACACAGAGGGCAGGGAGCTATATGACTGCCTGAGCCTTGCTGCCTTGGCAGAAAGACTGCCCAAACATGTGTGCCTTCTGTTCATGTTGACACTAGGCTTTTGCTTTTAGTCATACCATGTGCAGGCTACCTGATCCTGGATGAGGGACAAGAGGGGGCTGACAACCAGAGTGACACCTTTGCCAGTCAAGGCTGGTAGCTGGTAACACAGTGACTTGCCACCCCCGCTTGGCAGCAGGCACAGCGCATCCCTTCCTTGCAGAGTGGCATTGATGACCTCTCGCTGCAGAGGCCTGCAACAGCAAAGGGTGCTTCACATATTGCAACCAAGACAGCTTTCAATTTGACCATTGGAGTGTCATTTGAGGTGGCAAGCTCACAGCGAAAGCTCATCGGGTGGGTTTGGCAGCTGCAGGTGTTATGCAGGGCCTAAAGGCCTAGTGAGCTTGGTTGATAGGGGGCAAATAGGGGCAATGAGTAAATATGAGCTTATCAGGTCACGTGTAACATTATTGACAGAGTGTTCAGGACGTCTAGTGTTGGCGTTGGAATTGCAGCATGGAAGCAATCTGCATTACAACCTATCTGCCGATCTGCAGCTGGACGACAAGAAGTCTTGTTGCCAATGAAGACTGGCAGTGCATTGTACAGGTTGCCAGATGTAGAGGCTGTAAAAGGATGACCTGAAGCTGGCTAGGGCAAAGGCGCTGTGCAGCAGATGGTCCACTTCCGCATCCCAAGCAAAGTTTCCTTGCCAGTCTGCTTTTAAAGCTCTGCTGTTCAGAGTGATTGTGCGACACAGCTGCTCACGCTGCCCTTGCAGCTGCTGCTGCCTGGCTAGCAGTGACTCTATGCTAGCCTCAACCTGCATAGGATACATGTGCTCTCTTAACATGCAGCATTGCTGCCTAAGTCTCATTGCAAAGCAGCTTGAGAGACACCTTCTTAGCACTTGAAGTCTCGAGAACGGCAGATGACCGACCTGTATGAGCTCGGTCTCTACAGCTTCCAGTTCATCTTCTGGACTGCCACCCAACATGTGAGTATGCAGTCTTTGGGCAGATTTGCACCACAAGCTTGGTATGTAGCCTGCATTTGTATCAAGCATATGCATTGCACACTGGCCGCACAGCCATCAGTGTCATTGCTTGAGCAGAGTCATTTGCGTGAATAGCACAGCTGCGCCCTGAATAAATCGTGCAGGCAGGACAGGGGAAGTAATTGCACAAGGTCAGAAGTAGTACCGCCAGGAATTTTAGCTCTGAGTAGCGGCCAGAACTTTCGCTCATGGCATTTGAGGTGACGTGTGCACAATCTATGGAGCCGTTGTGAACAGCTCCAGATTTTCCGGTGAGGTGAGGGAGACACCGAGAACAACCTTACGTTGCTGTGTTCGTGCGGCACAAGCTCAGAACGCTGAGTGACGTAACCAAGCTGATGTCCTTTCAACGTTGCCTAGACTGCCAGATGTTGGCAAGCAAAGGTGTGACGCACTGTGCTGACTGAAGCTGGTTGTGATCTAAGTGCACGCATCTACTGATGAGATACGTCCTGGGCGAGGTTGGCCCTTGAACTAATTCATGTTTGCATCCGGGATGCTATGCCAATGTGGACGTTGTGAGGACCTGTGCGCCGTCAGCTCTTGCTCATCGAACACTGTATAGCCATAGAGTTCGCTGCCATATGACTAATGAGCAAGCAAACTATGGGAAACTTGGCATAACAAGCTTGCCGCGGATCACGCGTTTCATCTCGCTGCGAGCAGTAGACAATAGGCACGGCGAGAGCAGCAGGCCACAGCAGAGACCATTAGCATACGAAGCACATCTGGTGCCGGTTTTTGTCCAGTGATCACGGCAGTGACAGTCCGGTGCAGTCTGCTGGACTGAGAATTAGGGCTTCCAATAGCAATGCTGAGCTGTAACTTGCATGACGAAGCCCGCTCAGGAAATACCTAGCAGAAGCATACCAGACTGACCAGATCAGCGATCACTCAAGCAGTCTATGCCGCCTAAAAAGACTGCACCGATATCTCAAGGGATTGTCACCAGACATCGGACCAGGAGCGCTCCTGCGGAGCAACCAGTGGTTGCAAGTCCGCCAAAGAAGCCTAAGCAGTATGCTTCCTCAACAGACGACAGTGATATTGAGGTTGACATTTGCGATGAGTCACAGGTAGCTTGCTTACAAGTTGCTTCAAGGCCATTTCACAATGCAATCTCCCATTATCACGCTCAGGGCATGTGCCACAGGCAGCGGCAAGCAGCCTATTGCAAGAAGAGCAGCAACAACCAGATGACGACTTTGATGAGCAGACATCAGGTGCAATATACATTGTGCACTGCGCTGACTAGAACTGCAGTCAGCTACAGCAGGATGTACCAATCTGTTGTGTGTCCAGGGCCAGCTCCATGTCCAGCAGGTCCAGCAGAGCTCACAGAGAGTTTGCACTCATTTGCAGCGGTGACTGCATATCTCAGGTCCCGCCTACTTGACACCTTCAGCACTGCAGCTGCCTCTATGGAGATGCGCTCAAAGTTGCAGGAAGCGTACTCAAACCTACTGAATCTGCTCAGCAACACAGCGGAAACACCTGGGGCTAATCACTCGTTCCTGCTGCTTGGAGCACGCGGCACAGGCAAAAGTCTGGTGCGCAGCTGACATTCATGACATTTTCCATTTACGGCCAAGCAAAACCACTTGCCACACTATGCCCATCTTGATGACCTGGTGCGCAGGTGATGCAGCGGGTACTAACTGAGTTGGAAGCAAAGTATAATGTTCATGAGGG
>JAABUK010009360.1_pt1 | contig 13414 bp, 14 predicted proteins | sample 5559141 | NCBI WGS metagenome assembly JAABUK01 (sample SAMN10711869, study PRJNA513367) | rock metagenome | isolation source: Antarctica rocks | place: Antarctica: Victoria Land, Pudding Butte nord | collected 2016-01-03
TGCATTGGGTTGCCTTGCTGGGTGGCTGTGCCCCAGTCCCCAGTGCGCCCTAGCAACTCACAATCTGTAGCCACACCTGACAGTCTGCTTGGGGCTGCTATGAGCTCTCCTGCTGATGTGCCTGACCCAGCGTGGTTGGGTAACCAATGCTGTGTAAGATACACAAGCAAGTCTTCTGGGGTGACTGTTAGCAATGATCTTTTGCATATTGCGTTAGCCTGTAGCCAGTCTGCCAGTTTCCTGACGGCAGTTGTTCTGGCTTTTCTGGTGCTTTCTTTCACAGACTTCTGCTGCAGGCTAGTTGCCTCTGTCAAGCCTTTGCTGTACAGGTCAAGGCGCTGCTGGGATCCAAGCTGTGGGGTGTGAAGTGATGCTGGTGGCACACAGTTGGCTGTAATGGTTTGCAAGGCTGGCTGGGTCCAAGCCTGGTGATTCCTGCAAACACGTAGCAACCTTCAAATTTGGGTCATGGTTTGAGTGCTGTGGAAATTTGTTGCCTTATATCCTGGAGTGATGAGGCCCAGCTACATGTGCTGAGATCCTGTTTGTTGTGATGCAGCTGTAGTTTACACTGGTATATGGTGTTAGGGCCAAATGATGACATGTTGAGTCACATTTGGTTCATACTGCCATCATCATGGCCAGGTCAGCTTAGCTCATGACATATCGTGAACCATGGCTGTTGCTGATTCAAGAAAGGTGCATTCCTTCTTAGACAAATATGCAGATACGATCCAGGCACTTTACCAAGCTCTGCAAATTAGTGTATCCTTGGGAAAGTGTATCTGAGATCCAATCTATCAAGGAATATGCAGATACACAGCCAAATCCAAGCTGCGGAATCGCGTAATTATGACTAAAGTTGCAAACAAGGAAGCACAGGCTTCCGGGTATGTCTCGCCTCGTATCCTTCTTCGTTGTGGTGCGATGCCAGTCCGATGGTACGCCCTGCCTTGTCAGAAGTTGACCAAGCGCGCTCGCTGAAATGGAAAGGCTAAAAAGGCTCCACAAATTCACGCCAAGTCAGCTACTGTCTACTAAGCACTTACTTCTGGTCGACGAAATATCGGAAGCTCACAGCGATGACGACAGTTTTGCACAGGCTATAGAGAAGGAACTACAACGTGCACCCGGTTCGTGCTGGTCGTCAGACACGCTCAAGTCACCTTCATTCTCACGTATGTATTGACATCGTGCTCTCTGCTCGTAGGCTGGTCCCACACGGTTTTGGCAAAAACCGTGTGGGACCAGCTCGAAAGGCCCTTGCTCGACGAGCTGTACTCGCCCGCTGCCAGTGCACACACCAAGCCGCTCAACAGTGGGAAAACTAGTGTCCAGGCTGGAAGGTGGGATATAGAGGCAGAGGCCAGAGGGTGGCTGGCAAAGCAGAGAAGCATTTTAGAGAAGGTAGCATCAGCGTGTTTGTTTGCCTCAAGGCTTTGCTGCTGTTAAACGAGTCAGATTGGACTTGCTCTTGCAGGTTTACTGCTTTCCTTTCCCAGTGAGCAGGTGACTGAAGAGGCAGACCTGTACATCCCAATCTATGACACTATATACCAGCCAGTGAACGTGGCTGCGGAGGCACTTGGGCTAAAGGTGAAGCTGAGCAAGGGTAGAGTGGACTGCCATCTCAGGAAGCAAGCAGCTAGTTGCAGCTCATTATGTCAAAACATATCATTCTTGAGCAATCTGCATGCTGAGCAGTTAGCCTATGGCTGTCACAATGACAGCAAGTCAAAAAGTTCATTATGTCAGAACATATGATTCTTGAGCAATCTGCAGGCTGAGCAGTCAGCTAATGGCTGTCACAGTGACAGCAAGGCAGAAAAAGTGTGTTCGCCTTCCACTGGTCCCATAACTGATGTTTTGTGCTTGCAGGCACGTCAGCAGTCACACACTGTGATGGTAGGGCGGTGTCCATGCCTGAGCTGTCTACAGTCATGGTCCATGAGATCAAGGCGAGAGGACAGGAGTTGCACGATGGCAAGCACTTCGTAGATTCACTCACCTCTGATGATGCTGAGCTGAGATCCAAAGTGGCAAGCTCTGTTGCGTAAGCCTTTGGATATGCAGTAAGTGCTGCAATGATTGTGATGCGCATTGACAATTCACACACCTGTGCTTCACCCGTATATGCTGAGTAGATGTTTTTCAACCTGCTGAGTTACCACTGCAGGTGGAGGAAGGTGTTCAATATGGCATCATTGGCTCAAAGATGTTCCACGTGTTCTTCAAGAGAGGCTTGCCTTTGCAAGATAAAATTGTGTATTTCAGTGAGACAATTGAGTGTACTTCAAGAAACGTGACTGTCCGTCAATTATATCTCTATATGATATACTTGTCTTCAAAAGCTGAGCGTATGCCTGCAAATCAGCACCCCGTGACTCCAGATGAAGACAAGATGGTCCACTCTGATGATAGAATTGGAACTTGTGTGCCCAGTGTTTTGACAAGGCGTGTAGCATTGCCAATGACTGGGCAACTGCCACTCAAGCGGCCTTCTGAAGGCCCGGCTGATGAAAATGGTGGGTTTAGCCTTGATGGAAATGGCTGTTGTGTGCTCACTGCACAGTGTCACTTCTTGCTGCAAGTGGTTGTGGTGTTGGCACATCTTGCTTGCTTTGCAACTTGAGTATCACCACCAGAAGCATGTGTACGGTCACTTACGCAGGCTGAGTGCAATTTTCTGTCTGCACTTAGGTCATCACGCTGGTGGTGCTTCAAAATACATGCGAGACGCGCCCATTAGTGGCAGGTACAATCTTCGCCATAAATCTGGGCCTCAAGTTGAAGCATCTGATCAGGGCCTCACAAGCTCTCGGAATATGAAGCGACCGCTGAGCATCCCTGATGTGGACAGAGCACATCTCTGTATAACAAAGACAATTTTTTTCAACAAGTATGCAATGGTAGGATTTCTGCACGTCTTCTGCACCTCACGCTGCCTTGACGCGAAAGCTTTTGGGATGTGACCCAAAGTTGTGTGAGCATTGCTTGCCACTTAGGACAGCATGTCAGTGTGCTGCAAGAAAGCAGCTATCATGTTGCCGAGCAGATTGGGTCTGCTGTTGATGAGCAAAAGGTGCCTACAGACACTTGCTGAGCTTAACTTCAGACCCAATGACCACATCTAACATTGAGCGTTCTCAAGGTTTGTCAAGGAGTGTACAATGGACAATCGGCCGTGTATAAGGTGTGGGATGTGGCTGATGCTTGTGAAGAGGATGAACAGGATCCTTGTTGGTGCTCCATCAGGAGAGCTCTAGCAGCGTACAGCTGCCTCCGTGGCAACCAGGTACAATTTCTCTCAATTGCCATGGCATGCAGCAAGGTAGTCTTGAATGCGACATCCACTCTTGGGATCTTAATTGTTTGCATGTCCTTGCTGTTGCTGTCATGTCAAGGCTGTTGGAGTGCGGTGCAGCCAATACAATGTCTAGCCAATGCAATCACCCACAAGATGCAGCGCCTTCCAGAGACACTGAAGCATGGCATAATCATAATGCTGTATTGAGCATGCACAACAGTTAACTGTTGTGAGGACATTCCTTGTTGGCTTAGGGTGCAGTGACATGTCTGGGCTGGGGCGCTCTGCATGATCGGACCATGATCTTTCTGGCCTTGAAGTATTCTGGTCCAAGCTTGCAGCAACAGCAGCTTTCACCCAGGTGGACAGCTGGCATAAGGGCTGCTGTTGAAGCAATCCATGGGGCTGGGGTGCTGCATGGGGACCTGCACTTTGGAAATCTTGTTGGCACAGACCCAAGTTATGTAAAGCTCATCGATTTCTCCAATGCCTCAACCTCTGGCCACTCCCTGAAGGCACAAGCGCAAGAGAGAGAAAGGTTCCTGCTTCGTCTAGCACAGGTTGGTTTATTGGCCATGCCACAGCAGTTGTTTGTGAGTGTCTTCAGCCAAAGCGCACAGCAACCCTGCGTTTGTATGTGCTGGCAACGCTCAGTCATATTGAGCATGATAACTGTAATCACCACAACATTAACAGTGGTATTCTTGACAGACCATAGTAACAGCAACAACAGTGCTGATAGTAACAAACATAGTCATGATTATAGCAGTGGTGTTACCATCAACAACAACATTTATACAATTGATATATGCTTCAACTAAAGCTAGGTATGTGTTGAGCAAGTATGAGCATTGAGCATAGCGAATGTCGAGTTGCGCACATCACTTCCAGCATTTACTGATGCTCTTCTGCTGTTGATATGAAAGTTCTGCACAGGAAGTGCTAGTCACAGAGCTGCATAATGTACACCTAGTTCTCCTTTCTCTGTCAATAAATCTTGGCACACTTGCGTTGCTTGATCTGCACATACTGCATGGTTGTGGCATTGTGAGCTTGAGGCATACGGGAAGCTTGTTGCTGTTGCAGGTAACCTACCAAATGCAGGCTTGAAACCATCACATCTGCTCATCTGCTTCTCTACAAGACCTGAGACGTTGCATGTTTTGTGTCTCAATGTGCTTGCTGTTTGCATTAGCTGGGTTCATGTATGACTGTCATGCTACTGACTAGTTGTAAACAGACCAACTTGCAGGCACCAAGCAGTCCAAACAGCGCCATTTCAGCATCAAACCAGTTGATGGCCTCCAGCTTGTCAGCTCAGGCCAACTGAGTTTGTGGCACATTGCGGCCTGCCTTGGCGGCGGTGTCATTGTTGTGGCACACGATGGATGTAATTTCATGCTCCCATGTCTGTGATGGCCTTGAATTTTGCCTACACAAGGTGATACCTCTATGGTTGCATTTTCTGGCTTCACGCTTTGGTGATTGGCATAGTTATGTGGCTCGGTGTTGGGATTGCTAGCTGAGCAGGCAGTTTCCATGTCACTGTAGCACACATAGGCAACATGTCTCTCTCGCAGAAAACCCACTCTGTCAAGCAGATGCTTGAAATGGCACATTTGACTGTTACACTATATGCCTGGCACCTGCTTGCACCCAATCACACTCTGCATTTGTCAAGTGACAAACACCTGACCTGACAAATTGTTGCACTATGGTTTCAGCTTGGACCTGACTTCTGCATGCAGGCACTGGAGATTGTCAATTTGGAGACTACCGTATGTATTCACGATTAATGTACTAGATGGTGAACTTGTGACGAAGCATTAGATTTGCAGTCACGTCCGTATCATGCAGCAGTTAGCTTGCTGTACAGCTCTTCTCAATCCCGAATCAAGCAATTGCGTCGCCCTGTCAGCGCACACCCCTTGGGTGCAAGTAGTGTCCCTTGTTAGTGCATGTTGGCTCACAGGACAAGAGTTTAGGCACACCTAGTGGGTACCTGGCAAGAGCGATTAGCTGGAACGCCTGTAAGTTATTATTATCAATCCCGAAACATTTTATTTGATTCAGAAATGTCATTCCTTTACAAGAAGTCTACACTCAGAAACTTACTTTAGGTAAAAATATTGTCTATGGTAGTCCCGTGTCTTCCAAACATCTTTGCAGTGGTCGCTGAATTTTCGTTCAAGACTAAATAGCTTCTGTGTGATTTGCATGTAGTTGAAATTGTATATTCTGTACTTAGTGCTATTCGGCAATCCTGATAAAGCTCGTTAGGTTTAGGGTTAGCGTCGGGCTGTGGCTTGTCCAAGTGGGTTCCCTGAGCAGTTCCCTGAGTACGACTCAGTAGGTTGCATACACTGCAAGCGGCCGGCAGCATAAAATGGCGCTACCGCGCCCGATCAGCCGATTTGGACGGTTCAAACGCGACCATAAGTGGTAGGTGGCACTCGTCTGCTGAGCACGAGTTGCATCACCTGGGCACGTCAGTGTCTCTGGTTCTCTTCGTACTCGCTACAGAGTACGCTTTGCACTGCTACCATGTATGCAGGGTCCTAGAGACGCTATGTTTCGCTATTGAAACTGCCGGTGGAGTGGTACTGTCCAACTCCGCACATGAAGTGGACAACGCACACGATGTGTGGAGGAGCCTGTTTCCCGGGCAGTCGAAGCTCCCGGCAGCTCTGATTAAGATCCCCGTCTTCTCGGTGGTCACTTGTGAGCTCCGTCCTGCTTGCAGCTCTAAGACATATTTTATTGCACAGTACTGCACTGGTTCTGTAAATGGTCAGGGATGCAAAGGTTGCGACTTGGTTGAGACGTTTCTGTCATTCACTGCTGCTCATTTACTGTGTTCAGGGCTTGTGGCAGCCTTCTTGGGCTCGGGGCTGCCAATCTATCGGATAGCTGTCCTTCACCGCATACCATTTATCTACATGCTGCAGTGGATAAAGACCTGGCCCTTTATTGCCAACCCTGCAGACCCTATGCTATATCTATTACTGTTCAGCATGGACTTGAACCTCATTATAGTTCAGATGACCATTCTACCTGATAATGTACATTTGGAAGACAACCCCATGCCGTGGTGCATGCTGGCTGGTCTCAAGTACTGGGCTAGTGAGGCTGACTTGCTTGATGAGCAGAGCAGCGATGATGAAGACTTGTCCGATGAGGATGTGCTAGGTAACAAACTCTATCCATGTTGTTGCCTTTTGCTGTCTATGGTTACAGACAAACCTGCATCTTTCCCATGCATTGTCAGTACTGTCCTGTGCGAATGTGCCTGAGCTCAGCAAGTCCTCTTATAGCAGCAAATCAAAAGCAAACTTCATCAATGTTGGTTTTGTGGTGGTGCAGCCTCTGGCACCACAAGGCTGGCAACAAGTGTTGGACCCCCCCTTCTTCGCGGCTTGTGGCCTCTCAGCTCCCACAGCCAAGGACCCAAGGGCGTCGGCATTTCACCTACTGTGATCTCTGCGCGTCGGTACCGTTCCTCTGGCTTGTTTTTCATCTACCAGCAGGTCAGCTACTTTCCCTTTGAAACACAGCCACAAACTGCAGCACTTGTCAAAGGAATGTTGCACTTGGCTGCAATCTACATACCTACATATAGCTTTCCCTGCCCACATAGCCTGACAACTTTTGATGTGCATGACTGATTGAATCACCTGATTGCAGCTCAAACTTATGCCAGCCGGCAGCTATTAAGACCTCACCTCTGTCACCCTTTGATAAGCACATTTGTAGATTGAGGCCATTGCACTGACATCGCGGTATCCTCAACACCTGCTCTGTCCTGCAGGCACATGCGAAAGGTGTCTTCAATCAGAAGATTGCTCGGAGTGCTAATCCTGCCAACCCCAGGGCTGCAGCCCCCATCCCTGGAGGGGCCCCTAGCCCTTCCGTTGCTCCTGGAGGTGCCAGTGGTGGTGTGCCTGCAAGTCCCACCAGTGTCATTGGTACGCCTCTTCATCCTTACTTTTACCTGCAGTTTTGCCTCGTTATGTGTCGTTGTCACAAAGATTGATCACCTGTGAAGAGTGTCTTGTCAGGCGTGTTCCCGTCTTTTGGCAGACAGCTCAGGTCAGATGTGTGAGTGGTTGTCAGCTGTGCTCTCTGCGGTCTAGCAAACTTGTGCTTAACTACATTGGCATGCTGCCTGCGGCGCGTCAGCCATTCTTCCCAGCGTGAGTCCCAACTTGCATTGCTAGCTTTCTGGGCAAGTGTTCTGCAGGGCATGCATGTATCTTGGACAACTTTCGTGCCATTCATGCTGACTGAGCAGCATGTGTTCAGGTGGTGGGGTCAGGTCTCCCAGGCCCGTCCACTTCACTAGTCACCCCAAGCTGCGCCCTGGCAGCAGTGGACCTGGTGCTGCCAAGACGTCTGGCCGGCCAACCACCACGGCAACCCCCGAGATGGACATCGGGCTCTCAGACCCCTCAGAGGGCCTCATCCCAGCCCACAGGGCCCCCTCATCCTACCCCCTGGGCAAGGCACCTGGGGTGTTGTCCCAGGAGCCTGGCGTCACTGCTGCTGGACAGGAGTCCGTGACTGGAGAGTCACAGGTGAGTGTGTGTTTGTGTGACTTGCAATCTCAGTGCAATGATACTTAGCACTTTCTGGATTTGTTTAGATCCTGTTGCATTCCCTTTAGATCCTGTTGCATTCCCTTGATGTCAACTGCTATAAATAAACAGCAGCACAAATAGTTCAGCTTGTGATAGCATACCATTGTGGTGCTATATGTTGCTGGACATTTATGTTGCGTGGACGGGACAAGATTTCTGATTGTGATGCTGCGCATGTATCAACTCATTCCTGCTGTCGTGCACATCTGAGCTACAACATCAAGGGCCCATGTTACACTTGTTCCTCTGCAAACCTTCTTTGACATGGCCAGACTAGCGTTGCACATGTTGTGCACTTGATGGCAAAGAAATGAACCAAGAACTTGTTGATAATGCTACAGGAGGCTGCACCCCAGCCACAGCCCAAGCTGGAGAAGCAGGGGTCTGGCCTGAAGCAGGGCTTGAAGAAGGTGAAGAATGGGGTCAAGACTGTGACAGACAGGGTGAAGGATCGTACTTTGAGGAGGCCCAACAAGACCCCTGGCCCTGTCCCCACCCCTGCTGCCCCCCCTGCTCAGGGCTCCACAACTACTGGCAGTGAGCTGCAGAGGGGTGGTAGCCTGAAGGACAAGCTGAAGAAGAAGTTCAGCCGCCGCACAAGGGGTGAGATCTTTGTTCACGTTGACTTGTCTAGCTCACTGCCTCTGCACAGGTCAACATATTTGCATTACAATCATTACCGTCGACAGTGTCGTTTGGTGTGACAGCAAGATGTGGAATCAGATGACAGCTGTTGCCCACTGCCTACACACATGCGCACCGGGCTCACCATGCTGTCTAATCATGGCTACCATAACAAAGCCGGTCAATGCAATGCTCTTGTGTTTCTAACAGCCAATTGGCAACACATTGTCTTACATTATGCAGGGACCTGTAGTCCCTGCATGTATGCCTGCTTGCACACCTGTAGCCTCACAATATGCATTCATACCTGATTTGCAGGTTAAGACAATCTTGTGTATGCATTGCAGGGCAGGAATTGTTTGTGTAAGGAGGGCACATTGCTAGGTCTTCCTGGAGTTGTGTGTCAGTACTTGATTGACATTCGTAGCATTTGTCTCGAGAGCTCTTAGAGCCTTTGATTCTCAAGAAATGGTACATTCTGCATTGCATGTCAGATGTGTTTGTCCACTCCGCATGGGACCTTTGCTTCAGCTACCCGTTTGGCTATGACCTCTATTCACGGCAGGCATAAGCTCTTGAATGATTATTGCTTTTTATGCACTGCTTTCTTCATCTTTGTGTACTGCGTGTTAGCTGTGTTCTTCACCTTTAGTAGGACCTTTGCTTCCATAAATCCTGTAGTTGAGGGGTAGATCTGCGCTTTCATGTTGCTTGTGCTTCTCATGCGTGTCTTCTTTGAACAGCCAGACATATGTGCGTAAGTAATGCTGTGGACATGATCGCACATGCTGTGGAAGTGCATCTGAAACGTTTCTGCCGATCCAATGGAAAGCATCCCAATGATGTTCTGACCAGGTTACTGACAACCTTAGCACATTTGTACATCTCCCCAAGTCATGCACAGCATGCATCGCATGCAAGTCCCAGCAGTGGGAAGCCAGTCTTGCCGTCTGTGATAGGCACTTAAACCTGTCATTTCGCTGCAACCATACATTGGTGTTGCCTTATTGATACGCGAGCTACGTGCTGTCTTTGACGGCAAGCAAGTGATCTCCAGATCACCTGTAAAGTCGGTGTCACGGGCGGGCCTCGGGTTCTTGCGAGTCGTCCTGGTATATCGGATTTGGCCTTCAAATAACTGAACTCGTGCAAACCACTGGCAAGGGCCTGACAGGTCTTGACCTGCGCTACTGGTGAACTAGCCAGTTAGCATGCAAACACAGCTTGCGCCGGATACATGACCCAAAACAACTATGAGGCATTGCAAAACCTCAAAGCCAAAGTTCCGCATGAGGCAGACGACGTGACTGGTGTTGGAGGGGACGAAAGCGTCTCAGAGGCCCTCAGCAAGAATGTCTTCTCCAGCTATGTGTGTACCTCAGTCAAAAATGGGGTACCACATCCAGGAGACATTGCTGAGCCTACATCCCTCAGGTCTGACATCAGCTTTACAGCCATAATTGAGTGCATGCCGGTCTTTTGCTCATCATCTGTGCCTATTTGTGCAGTGCTATTGCGCTGCCAGCAACCAGCTACCCTCTTTGGGATAGCATTCCAGCAAATGTAGTCGACTCAGGCAAACTCAGCCAGCTGCAGTTGGAAGGAGTACTGTATGCGTGCACCAAGCACCAGCAGTTCCTTCCTGGCGGTGACCGTAAGTATGCTTGCCTGTTCCGTCCAGCATTATTATGTTGATGGGAACATGCACTGCTCATTTGTGCATGTGCACAGCAAAGAAATAGTAGAGCGGTACTGCAAAGTAGCTGCACAGCAGCATATCAGGCATGCTGCAACGGCCAATTGTTTGGTGAACTGTCTAACAAGAGTGGCTATGAGGTGTAATACAGCCACTCTTATGGATGACAAGACTCTGTGATGCAACAGGGGCTGGATTTTTCATTGGTGATGGAGCAGGGGTGGGCAAGGGCCGTCAGATTGCCGGCATCATTCTGGACAACTTTGCGCGCGGCAGACGGCGCCACATCTGGATGAGCACCAGCTCTGATCTGCACCATGATGCTGAGCGTGACCTGCGCAGCCTGGACTGCTACCTCAACATCATTAACAACTGTCAGACGCTCGACAAGGAGACAAGGGCAACCGGCTTGGCCAGGGACATGCAAGAAGGGATTCTCTTCATGTAAGCGCTGCTGCTAACATCAACAAGGACAGGCACAACAGTCTGACCACACATTTGCCATGCCTGGGCAACTTGCCTGTTTCTCACGGCTGGCAGATTCATGCTGCACTCTTGCGTGAGATAGGCTCTAGAGCTGAGCTGACATTCAAAACATATGCGTGGAATTAAGTATAGTGTGCACAAAGCCACTGTTCCCATGTGAAATGTCAAATTGGAGGCTGTGGGAGCTAGGCCCTTGCGCTGAAAACGCCCTGTTGCCTTTGGCCTTTCTGCCAGAGTCTACTTTGTTGTTGCAGGACGTACACCACACTGATTTCCCAGATGAAGGGTAAAGCGCGGCTGCAGCAGGTGATAGACTGGTGTGGGGGCCCTTCCTTTGATGGCTGCATAGTCTTTGATGAGTGCCACAAAGCCAAGAACTTTGTCCCTGGCAAGGAGGCTCAAAGCACCAAGGTCAGCCCAGTCACACTACCAGCTGTGGCATTTGCTCATGGAAATCATCCAGACCTTTAAGCGGGCTTGTTGAGCATGTGGACATCAACGCTTGCTCTCATCTTGACACATGAGCATAAGAAGCTGTCTTGCTTGTGCAGCTCACAGAACCACAATCACAGCCCAGATTTGAAAGCCCAAAGCTGCCGGCTAGCATGCAAAGCAGGCCTCACTGAAAATGACTGTATCTGAGCAGTCCTTTCTTTGACAGGTGGCCAGCTGTGTCTTGCAAATACAGCAGATGCTGCCCCGCGCTCGGGTGGTGTACTGCAGCGCCACAGGCGTGTCTGAGGTTGGCAACATGGCCTACATGACACGCCTAGGTCTGTGGGGCTCTGGCTCAGCCTTCCCTGACTTTGAGGCTTTCCTTGACAGTATGAAGAAGCGAGGCGTGTCATTCATGGAGATGCTGGCTATGGAGCTGAAAGCTGAAGGCAACTATGTTGCTAGAGGTCTCTCATTCAGGTAAAGTTTGCTGTTCACCCCCAGTATATGCAAGCTGGGCTTCAAGATAGTTACAAGATGGCATGCTGCTGCAGCGCCAGCAGCGCCAGCTTTATTTTCAGCGTCAGGATTGGGCTTGCATCGTGCTTGTGCTTGTTGAAAGTAGACGGAGTACCCCTTCTCTGGCACTCTAATGTTGCAGAGCGCTGAAGAAGGTCTACTTCGTTTGCTGTCACATGTGCTTGGGTGCTGATGCAATGGTTTTGGAGTTACGTGAAACAAAATCAGCATGTCATTTTAACTGGTTGATAAAGTCACAGCCAAATACCTGACGACAAGCTTGAGAGCCTGTAAGGGTCTTTCCAATGATTACTGCAACACCATTGGGTGGTTTGCAGGCAGGCTGAGTTCATGGAGCTGCAGTGCAATCTGACAGCCCCGCAGCAAGCAGTGTACGATGCTTCTGTGGAGTTATGGCAGAGCCTGCGGCATGGCTTAGCTGCTGCTCTTGTGCACACCAACACAACCAGCCGCGAGCTGTGGAAGCCGTTCTGGTCTGCACAGCAGCGCTTCTTCAAGCTGCTCTGTGTATCCTTGAAGGCAAGCGCTGATCAAGAACGCTGATGGTGTCCTGCAAACAATTGAGCAGCCTGGTTTTGCATGTAAAAAGCAATCAAAAGCACACATTGCCTGTTTGTGTCATGTCCAGTAGCTCATCACCCTGCTACACCTGGTCGCCACTGGTATGTGGCTGTGTGCATCATTGCAGCTGCTGCTCAATTGATGGTGCAAATTCAGTGAGGTTCTCCAGCAGAAGGATGTCAAGCTGCGCTATCAGTAGCAGTGTGCCAGATAAAAAAGGCTGGTGCTGCAGGCAAAAGCACACGTCATGCGTTTGTGTCATGTCTAGTTGCTCATCACCCTGCTACACCTGGTCGCCATTGGTATGTGGCTGTGTGCATCATTGCAGCTGCTGCTTCATGGATGGTGCAGCTTCAGTATGCTCTCCAGCAGAAGGATGTTGAGCTGCGCTATCAGCAGCAGCATGCCAGATACAAAGGGCTGTCATGCCTATATGCCACAAGTTCATACATCTCCTATTATCAGGGTTATGCCTGGTTCTGTCTATGTTGTATGTGCCACCTAGCAAGACAAATAGCACTGTGCATGCTGGAAGGATTTGGTCCCAACTGTAGGTGCCAATAGTTGCAGCAGAGGCTAAAGCAGCTTTGGCAGCTGGGCAGGCCGTGGTCATTGGGTTGCAATCCACCGGCGAAGCTGCAGCTGACGCCATGCAGCTTGAGCCAGGCCAGATGTGTGGCTTTGTGTCTACCACACGGGAGCTGCTATCTCGCTTCGTGACACAGCACTTTCCTGTGCGCTATGAGCCAGGACTCAACGAGCCTGCAGGTACGACATGAGGCTGCATGTTGCTGAGCTGTGAAAGCAGAGCTGCTAAGGCGAGGCATCAAGCTGCACTTTACTGTCGTCATGTGTGTGCCAGAACATCTCAGTGCCTGCGGCTCATGAGAGATAGCACCAGATGTTGCAAGACAAGTGATAACACATGCAGCAAGAGCTTGGTCCATGCATTCCATTGAAAGCTGGATTAAGGCTTGCTGGCTTGTGGCATCCACAAAAATAATCAGCAAATTGATGGCGCCTGCAGCATGACCTTGGTGCATGCCTTGGCAGCTGATCCTGGCTCTGGCTGTCAACCTGAACATATCTAGTTCGAATAGCAACAGTGCAAAGCAATTGTTAACAATG
>JAABUK010009361.1_pt1 | contig 13413 bp, 15 predicted proteins | sample 5559141 | NCBI WGS metagenome assembly JAABUK01 (sample SAMN10711869, study PRJNA513367) | rock metagenome | isolation source: Antarctica rocks | place: Antarctica: Victoria Land, Pudding Butte nord | collected 2016-01-03
TTCACCTGTTGCCAATGTATAAAATAAATGCTGGTTTACATTAAAGTTGAACATCATCTGCATCGCATTACCATTGACGCCAAAATATGATTTGATTTCTTTTGGCAACACATTAGCATCACCGAGTATGATCGCATCATCCTTCAAGCTTTGTACATAGGTTCTTAACTGTGTTAGCAGCTCGAACTGATGATCAAATTTTTCTCCCTTTGTTTTAGGCACTTCTATAAAAAAAGAAACTGCATCAAGCCTGAAACCTGACACACCTAAATCAATCCAGTATTTAACAATCTTCCGAACCTCTGCCTGAACCGCAGGATTTTGTATGTTAAGATCAGGCTGAAAATTATAAAAGCGGTGATAGTAATATTCTTTTGCAAGACTGTCATAAGTCCAGGTCTCTTTCTGAACGCCGGGAAACACCATTCCCGCGTTGTAATTCCTTGGTCTTTCTTTTGACCATATATACCAGCTTCTGTAGGATGATAATACATGGCTTCTTGCCTGTTTAAACCAGGTATGTTCACTGGAAGTGTGGTTCAATACAAGATCCATTATAACACGGATATGATGCTTGCCGGCAGCTCTCATGAAAGATTTAAAATCATTCATTGTTCCCAGCCTTTTATCTACGCCCAGGTAATCAGTAACATCATAACCATCATCCTGATTAGGTGTTGGTTGAAACGGAGCAAGCCAGATAACATTTGCACCAAGTGAATCAATATAATCTAATTGTTGTGTGAGCCCCTTAAAATCACCTATACCATCTCCGTCAGAATCTTTAAACACTTCAACATCCAACGTGTAAATAACAGCACTTTTATACCAGAGTTTACCTGTTGAATCGGCAGGGATGTTTTTATCAGCATCTGTGAGCTCATTTTCCTTATTTATAATGTAAAAAAAGGTCCAGCCGATGATTGCTATAATAATTACCAGCAATCCTGTTAAAATAAATTTTTTCTTTTTAATCATTTTATGAAAATACTTTTGTCAGGTATAGATGCAATTCATTTGCCGAACTGATATTACAGTATTACCTATGATTATAAACAGGCATACGATCATATGTAAGCGTTGCAGAATAAGATCATTTATTTCTGTGCCTCATAATAACATAACGTACCTGTTCTCGTTTTTAGAAAACCGGTTTCAACAGTATATTTGAAGCCTGCTTTTGATATATATTCAGGAAATAAACCGGTTGCGTGTTCGACAATATATTTTAAAGAATCGAAGTATTTAAATAAATTCATGAAGGTAGCTTTAAATGCATTCCTTTCAAGTCCCCAGTCTGCAATGTAAATTTTACCACCTGTTTTCAACACTCTGTAGATTTCAGAGAGTGCATAGTTCTTTTGATCAGGAGACAAATGATGGAATACTAGGCAACTTACAACTTTATCAAAACTATCACTGCTTAATGGAAACGTTTTCCCATCATATTCAATAATTTGAATATCCAGGCTTTCCCTGATAATTTTTCTTTTTGCAATTTTCAAAACTTTAGGATCAATATCTATAGCTATTACATTAGAAGTTTGCCTTTTCTTTTTTATAAGAATTGCTAATTCTGCGGTTCCTGTTCCAAAATCCAGGATATATTCATTAGGAAAAGGCTGTGCCTGGTGCATTAAAATTTCTCTGAATCCAAATGGCATTATTATTTTAATGATCCTGTCATAATAATCCGTCAAAAAATCAAAGCTTAACGCAGGAATAAATTTTTTATCTATCAAAGTATGTTGATTATACTGTATGTTGCTTTCAAGGTGGTAGCCTGGCAATGATTGGCCTTTAATCAGTAATTACTTTTTTAAATCTGAAGTCGCATTTTTTAGCGCCTAAAGCAATGGTTCCGGTTCTTATAAGTTTTAGTCCGGCTAAAGCTGAAGTAACTTCGTCAACTTCACAAAGTATAGATGAATACTTTTGGTAATTATGCTTTTTGAAAAGTTTACAAATTCCACATTCCAGAATGTCGACGCCATAACCAAAACCAAATGTTTCATTTTTGTCTGTTATAATTTTTGCAACGAAACCATCATTATGTGCTTTCCGGCTTACTTTCTTATTCAGTGCTTTGAGAAATATGTTTGCTAACCTGGTATTTATAAGTTTTATGGGCAGTCGTTTCAGAAATAGCTGAAATTTGTTTTTTGGCCTGACGTATTCTATCACTATATCAAGACAAATACTTCTTATAGTTCCGTAAGTTTTTCCTTGTCCTTCTAATGTTTTAACAAGGGCTAAAAAATAGGCACTGAAGTCAAGCCTTCTGTCAATAGGGTTAGCTGAGTTTAAAGAAAAATTAGTATCATTAGAAATGATCTTATAATTTCTGTCTGTTTCAGCAATTAAAAAGTCTGGATTGTCAGGAAAAGTATTCTTAATTGCGTTAGCAAAGTATTTTTTGTAATTAATCATTTAATTCAATATCGTTGAATTAAGATAAGAATCTTTATTGGAAAATCAAATGAAAATGATGTTGCATATTTTCAGCAGTCTTTTCTTAAGGCTTTTATTGGGGGTTAGTTTTGTTATTTCAATTCTTTTTCAAAGCATACACTGTTTTCAATTTCAGCATACTGTCCATAGTTTGGAATAGGTTTGTATCCGTTGGTTCTGTAAAGTTGTATTGCTTCCGGTAGTCTTTTTCCGGTTTCCAGTATACACTTTGTGCAGAGCAATTCAGTTGCCCATATTTCTAATTCAGTTAAAACTTTGGTGGCAATTCCTTTTCCTCTACTCCCGGGTGATGTGTACATTCTTTTAATTTCCATAGTGTGTGGCGTGTATTCTTTTATTGCACCGCAACCAATTGGTTTATCATTTTCGTACGCCACAACTACATATTTAATTTTGTTGATTTTATTGAATTGAGAGTAAAATGAATGGGCAGTACCATCTCTTTCGGCTAAGTCAGCGTCAAGATATTTTACTAGATCGATAAAATCCTGGTTTTCCGAGACAGTTCTTATTGTTCTAATCATCTCCAGCTTTATTAACGATGAGCGCAACATTATAGCAATTTAAAAATGGTGTTATCAGAATTGTGATCACTGATATATACAGTAAATTTAAAAACAAAAGATGAATCAAGAATTGCTCACTTCATTTCTTGATTTTGTATTTTATCTTTCAGTACATTCGGTATTATCAAATAGTGTTTATGAAACGTTCAGCCTTCGTAATTACTTTCCTGTTATTATCTTCCATAACATTCAGCCAGACTTCTTTTCAAAAAACGTTTCCGGCTATTGATAAATATATTGACAGCCTTTTGAAAGACTGGAATATACCCGGACTTGCCTTGGGTATTGTTTACAAAGATCAGCTGATATATAGTAAGGGCTATGGCTATCGCGACCTGGAACAAAAGCTGCCGGTGCAGGTGACTACACTTTTCCCGATTGCTTCTAATACTAAATTGTTTACAGCTACTGCGGCAGCCATGCTTGAACAAGAGGGAAAGCTTAACCTGGATAAGCCGGTAAAAAATTATATGCCCTCACTTACTTTTAGCAATGATGAATTGAACGCGAAGGTTACACTGCGTGATATGCTTAGCCATCGTACCGGCCTTCCGCGTTACGATGCACTTTGGGCCGGGACAGATATGAGCCGCAAAGAAGCCATATCGAAAGTGGTTTACATGAAGCCCCGACTTGGCCTTAGAGAGGGTTATATCTATAACAACATGATGTATGCATCTGCAGGTGTGGTAATGGAACAGGTAACGGGCAAAAGCTGGGAAGATATTATTCGCGAAAAGATATTTACACCATTGTAAATGAAGTCATCGGTATTTAATACAGATGATATGAAAAAATCCGGCAATTATTCAATTGCCTATTTTGAAAAAGACAGCACGCGAAAGCTATTGCCAAGAAAACATGAAGGACGAACCGATGTTTTAGGCGCGGCCGGCATCATCGAATCTTCCGTTGAAGATATGAGCCATTGGATGATTGCCCAGTTAAATGACGGCATGTACCTGGGGAAGCAGGTTATTGCTGCAAGAGCAATTAAAGAAACTATGGTTCCAAATATTATTGCCGATAAAGAAGGTAAGTATGATGAGCTCTCCAATGCCTTATATGCAATGGGCCGTTTTGTACAAACATATAAAGGTTATAAGATAGCCACACATACCGGTTCTGTTGATGGATATTATTCCAGCCTTACTTTTTTGCCGGCATTAAAGCTTGGAGTATTTATAATTCTTAACGGAGAGGCTGGCGGGTTTATCCGTACGGTAATGACCTTTCCCGTTATTGACCGGTTGCTGGCGTTATCAAACACGCCATGGAGTCAGCGGTATCTGGCAGATTACAAAACATTCCTTGATCTGGATAAACGGGCTACTGATTCTATAAATGCTACCCAGGTAAAGGATACCAATCCTTCGCATCCTTTATCATCTTATGCCGGTACATATACAAGCTCTATATATGGCAGTATGAAAATTGAACTTGTTAATGATACCTTGATGATATCTTTCAGAAAAGTTCAGGCTTCACTTTCACATTTTCATTATGATCGGTTTGTTACTAAAGCAGCCGGTACTGATTTACCGGAGTTCAGGTTGAATTTCTTAATGAATAATAAAGGGGTAATTGACAGTTTATCAATAAGCCTGTTTGGAGATCCGGTGGAAGTTTTTGTGAAGAAATAAATATTGATAACAAATAAAGGTACATTAGTGTCATGTCAACCTTAAATTGTCGCTTTTGCTATCAGCCTTCTGCTATCAGCAATCAGGAGGAAATACATTATACATTAGCGTCCTGATAGCTGACGGCTGATAGCAAACATTTACAGACATTTTAAGGTTGACATGACACTAGGAACATCTGCTGACCATCCGCTAATAATAACAATGATATGCCTATTATTAGTTATTAACGTCCGCTTAAACATTTGCAGTTATGGAATATTTACGTCTTAGCTTCCATAAAAGCTATATATTTTTTCAAAATGCATTTGCTAAGTATTGTTTATTTTTAACTTATGGAAAAACAACCATATCGTTTAGATAGAGCAAAGGTTACTTCATTAACCTTCAATGAAGCCGACAATCATATAAATTATTGGATGGAAAAAACAGAAGATGAAAGATTGAATGCTGCCTGTTTTATTATTAATCAGATTTTTGGCGTTACTCCACAAACAAAAGTAGATCGCACCATTACCGATAAGAGAAAACAGCCTTAATGGCAGATTTATTCAACCAGGATTTTCAGGATTTTATTGAATCGCTGAACAAGGCAGCAGTAGAATATATTCTTGTAGGTGGTTATGCAGTCATTCTTCACGGTTATATCCGTAGCACAGCAGATATGGATGTTTGGGTTAATAAAACATCAGGTAATTATCAAAGATTAAAAAAAGCTTTTAACCTTTTTGGCGCTCCTATCTTTTCTGAAGAAGATTTTTTAGGTAATCAATTTGACGTATGGGGTATAGGCATGGAACCTAACCGGATAGAAGTGCTAAATAAAATTAAGGGGATTAAATTTTCTGAAGCATACCCCCTTTGCAAAACCTTCATTCAAAATAATATTGAGGTTAAATATATTCACCTCAATCATCTTATACAAGTCAAGGAAGCAGCAGGCAGATTTAAAGATAAAGCCGATATTGAAGAACTGAAGAAAAGAAATAAAAACCTTTAGGCAGGTGTTCCAGAAAGCTAATCTCCCTTAGAATTAACTTTCAAGAGTTGCAATGGAATCTTCATCTTCACTTGATGAAACAACAACTACCCAATAATGTGTGACACTGCAATGTAAAATAGTAGCACAAAAGCTATGTACAAAAGAAAGTCTCGATTCACTTCAACCGTCAACTCCCTTTATTGATTTGCCAGGCATTAGAAGTAACCTCATAAAACCTCAAATGCTGTCCTTTGCTATCACGCTCCAGGCGTCATTAGCATGCCCTTTGATATACATTGATCCATTAAAGCTGCAATAGCAGGTATTATCGCCAGGCTGCTTCCGGCTTCCTTTACTGGTTTACAATCCGTCTGCCAGCTTAATGCCAAACCTGATGTTAGCAGTATACTCTTGTCTCTGGTACATATTTTCATTATGATCGGTTTATTACTGAAGCAGCCGGTACTGATTTGCCAGAGTTCAGGTTAAATTTCTTAATGAATAACAAAGGGGTAATTGACAGTTTATCAATGAGCCTGTTTGGAGATCCGATAGAAGTTTTTGTGAAGAAATAAATATTGATAACAAATAAAGGTACATTAGGAACATCTGCTGATGCTGACTAACCGCTAATGATAACATTATCTGCCTATTGCTAATGGTAGCTGTTGCAGTCATCAATAAACAGTTTTATTGTATGGCAATTTCAATTCTTGAACAAATGCCAAGTTATAAATGTCCCTTAATAAATATGAGGTTGTGGACAGTATTAAAGAATGATCAAAAATCTACCAGATTTAAAATTCAATTTCCTTATAATTGAACTAAGCAAATCCCGGATTAAAAGTAATGTGTTTGTACTCAAGAAAATCTTCTAATGCAGCTTCTCCATTTAAGCGGCCACTGCCACTTTGTTTATAGCCACCTTCTTCAAACTGAGGGAAAATTTGAGCGTATGTGTTAATCCAAACAGTTCCGGCATGTATAGCTTTAGCAACCCGCCAAGGCCTGTCTACATCCCGAGTCCAAATGCTGGCAGCAAGACCATAGTCATTATTGTTTGCCAGGGCAATTGCTTCTGCTTCTGTTTCGAAAACCTGTAATGTAGCCACAGGACCAAATACTTCCTGCTGCACAATCGGCAGTTCAGCGTTATTTACTTCCAGCAATGTAGGGCGGTAGAAAGCACCTTTAGACAATGCCCCTTCTGTAATAGAACCACCTCTTACAATTACTTTGGCGCCGGCAGCAATGGCATCTTCTACCACATTATTTACCCGCTGCACATTTGCCTTATCAATCATAGATCCCATTTCACTGGAAGGATCAGATGCCGGACCTACCTTGACGTTAGAGAGCCGCTCAGCAAGGCCGTTCCTAACACTTTCTGCAATGTCTTTCTGTACCAGTATCCGGCTGCCGGTCATACAAAACTGTCCGCTAAAAATGGTAATAGCTTTCTCCATAGTAAAAATGGCTGACTGCAAATCCGCATCATTAAAAACAATCATCGGTGTTTTTCCGCCGAGCTCCAAACTAAAACGTTTCAATTGTGCTGCGCCTGCGGCTACAATAGCTTTTCCGGTTTTGGTGCTGCCTGTAAAACTGATAACCTGAACATCAGGAGATTGCACCAGGAATTTTACTGCATCATTACCGCTTTCTGTGATCACGTTTATATGCCCCTTGGCAGACCGGGTGTTTCTGAAATGATTTTGCAAAGAAGGCTATTTGTCTGGGCTGTTAGGCCGGGCAGCTTTACTACAGTTGCAGTACCAGCAGCCAAAGCAGGGGCAAGTGCCCGTATAGACAGAGCCACCGGTGCATTAGACGGAGCTATGATGCCGGCAACCCCCACGGGTTCACGAATGGTAATCGAAAGGCTGCCGGGCTTTGCTTCGCCGGAACGCCCCGCTGTAAATGTTTTTCCAGCCCAATAACGTAAGAGAGCCGGTGCTGCATACACTTCCATAGTTGCTTCAGGTGCTATCTTTCCACATTCAGTACCTAGCATCTGAATCAGGTCTTTGCTTCTTGCATCAATTTGATTGGCTATTGCCAAAAGAACTTTAGAACGCAAGGAATGATCGCTCTTCCAGGATGTTTCACTGAAAGCTTTTACTGCGGCTTCAACAGATTGTTCGGCTTCTTTCTGACCACCATCAGCATAGCTGCCTATCTGTTCTCCTGTAGCAGGATTAAAACTTATTCCTGATTGTTCAGAATCTACCCATTCACCATCTATCCAATTCTTTGCAGTATTATTTAGCCTCTTAGTATTTTGTTTTTTTTTAGCTGAATCTTGTTCAATTGTTTCCATGATTTAATAGTTATAATTTTTAAAAATATTGATGCCACTTACTTCGAAACGGCAATATCTTACCATAAAATTTATTAGTAGAATGAATAAGGGAATAGATTTCATATCAATGAATGATAGAAACAAAATTGAAACTTACTTACGATGGTTACTGGTAAAAAAGGGACATTCTTTAAAAGCTTCAATACGTTGCTCTGAAACGGTTATGATATAAGCTTTTTGTAAGTCCAAGTACGTTTTCAGGAGAAGCCTTTTCAAGCAAGTGAAGTTCTGGAGGAGTGAGCCCGGTAAATTCTTTATACTCTTTTGCCAGGTGTTGATAATCTGAATAACCACATTCAACGGCTATTCTTGACCAATCATTATCCGGAGACCAATTTTTAAAATTATACGCTTTATTGAAATGGATAATTCGTACATATGTTTTTGGATTCACACCCGTTCTTTCAAAGAATTTTCGTCTGAACTGCCTGGTGCATAAACTTGATTCTTTGGCCAGCCAATCTATTGAGATATTGCCTCCGCTTTGCATCATTTTCCTGCTAATGAAATCAAGTGGAAGAACGTCTTTGCGGGAGTTGCAAATGAGTTCCTGCGCAAAAAAATCTACAATATCAATCAGTTCTGAATAATCTTTTGCTGATTGCAACTTCTCAAAAGTAAATCGTATGTCCTTTTGAAAAATACTGGTAGCATCTAAATGCCGGTTAGTAAGTTCATAAGCAGGGATACCTGTTAAGCGAAAAACAGCCATTGGCTGAAATACAATTTGAACGTTTAATAAATTACTTCCATTAAAAATTTTAATCAGTGAAGTTCGTTGTCCTGCCAGGATAATTGATGGGTAGTAAGATTTTTTTATGTCTGCATTTTCAATTGCAACAGGATCACGCAGAAAGAAATGCAGGCTCTGTTCAGGTTTAGGAGGTAAAGCTTTAATAGGAATGTTTTCAGCTTTGTCAAATTCAAAGTGAACTATTCTGTAACATTGTACAAATTCACTCACTGCTGTTCCGGGCAAAAAATCACGTATGATCATAAAATTTTAGATCCTCTTTTGATTATTTTAAAGTTACAGTTTTTAAGACTGTCTTCCTAAAACTTGGCCGCAAATGGTGAAGCATTGACGACCGGCAGGGCAGCCACTAAAAGAAAATTATCTTTCGGTTCACGGCATCGAAACACGTTTCGGGAAGTTATAGTTTATGTTCAGGCCAATGCCATACTGTATAAAACCATTATGCTTTAAATAAGAAGGATAGATTTTATTGTTATAAATGGGCAGATCGTTAATGGCAAAGTCAAAGCCTAATCCATAATCAAAATTTTTATTTTTTTCTCCTCCAAATAACACTTGTAATTATTAAAGAGTCCAAAGTTTACATTCTTAAACGGGCCTCCTGAATATGTGTCGTAACCGGAAATTGAGGAAGTAACGCCCTCTAATGTACCGAGCGATAATCCACCTGTATACTTTAAGTAAAGCCCAGAGCGATATCAAACTTTCTTGTTTTTCCAATAAGTAGTGATGCAAAGGAGAGGTCAGTTTTTTCACTAAGGGTAGGATAATGTCGCAGATTGCTTTTTACTTTGCCATGCGCATGTGTTGATAGAGGAAAGATTATATTCCATGTGTATTCTTTGAATGTTACTTTACCTATTAGCAACTTACAGGTTGTTCCTAACCGGAACAACATATAGTTACTAATTTTTCTACCAACATGTCGTTCCTAACCGTAACGAAGAAGATAAACCATGAGCTTTCTTAAATTAACGACATTGATTGAGCATTGCATATAATTGAACACAACAAACATTACGTTGGGATTGTTTTACCTCATACCTCATACCTCATACCTCATACCTCATATCTCATATCTCATACCTACTTCCTAAGCCTTATTATTCTTATTGATAAAGGTTGTAGCGGTGGCAGCGTACCTCCTGGTTTATCAAGATAAAAATAAGCGGTAGCCGATACATCATCTGAACGGTAAAAGTTTGCGAAGCCCTCGGGCAGTCCTGGCGTATCGAGTTGAACGATGCTATCTTTTTTATACAAGGGATTCACCCTTTTCTGATCATCTATTGCAACCGGTATCATTGGTACGTGTTGGTGTTGTAATTCAATTACTTTGTCTTTCCGGTTGCCACCGATCTGCTGCAAGGTAACTTTGATACCCGTTTTAAAATATATAGGATCGGGTACATGGTACCGGTAGAAGGCCCAACCAGCAGTATCTTTATTAGCAAGCAGGCAGCCTGCATAATCATTGTAAAATACTCCCTGTCCCCAGCCGGTTCCAATATAGTCTTCTGAGCCTGTTCCTACAAGGGTAGGGAAGGCCTTGTCACCATCGAGGTACATTTTTACTTCACCTTCACCCCACCAATGACCATTGTATATTGGATTGGTGTTAATGCCGATGTTCACACCAAGGAACCTGCCTTTACCATTTATAAAAGGCAGTAATTCAAAATCTTTAGCAAGGGTGGTGGCGGTATCCCTGTTCCAGCAGCTATGAAAATATAAGTAGTCATTGTTCCAGGTGTTGATTTTTTCAAAGTTGATATCGAAGAAAATATGACTCAGCCTTTTGCCTGATTCATTGGTGACTTGTATGCGCGCGGCTTTTTTAAATGGCATGGGAATAAAGCACTGAAAAGATCTTCCTTCAGGATCGGCAAAGAAGACGTTATGGTAGATGGCTGTCTTGCCCAATCCTATCCCGAAGAAATCGCCGAAAGGCACTGATACAGCAGCCCTGGACGCATCATCCCAAAACATTTCGAGCTTCAGCGAACGCAGCATTTCAGGGGAACGGTCATTGATAGTAACCCAGATACGGTTGATAATGCCAGCGCCCTTTACATGTAATAATACTTTTTTTTCGCCGGGTGACAGTGCATCGGAAGGATGGCCTTTAGCGCCGTTGTTTTCCATTCCGCCTTTACCTTTTTCAGCATGGATGTTTTCAAAGCTGCTCCAGCGTGGTGTGCTGTTATTATCAAACTGAAACAATTTTTTATTCGGCAGTAATTGTGCATGTATAACCGTTAATTCCATACAGGCAATAACGACCAGGATTAATTTTTTCATGCTTATGGTTTGAAGTTTTGAACAGCGATTAATTGTTAACCACGTTATAGCTTTTAGCAGCATCATATAATGCCAGCACCCAGTCCTTACCGTAAGAAGATGAAGGCGGCGTGAATTGTTTACTGCCTGTATTAATGATATCTGTAAGTGTGGTGGTTTTACCAGTGCGCGGATCATACCAAAAGCCCTGTAATCTTGTGCCGGTTATCTTCCCCATAACAATGTTGAAGGGCTTTCCTGCCGTACTGTACACCAGTAAATAATCACTGCCTCTTGTGGCTTGTATTCTTTCTGCAGGGCTGGTATTGTTCTCCTGGATAAGCGATTGATCCGGCACGCGGTTCGTCATTGGAAATGCTTCCATCAGCCGGCGTACATAAATCATTTGATTTGCAGCAGGCAGGTTGAGCGCATCCTGCCAGGAAAAATGCGGACCATTAACAGGATCATGTTTTGGTGAATTCATTTGCCAGATATCATGACAGCCATATGTGTGACCAAAAGCGCCGGCAAACAGATCCAGGTAAGCAGACCTTCTTACATCATAAGCATTTGAAGTGCCAAGGTCTTTAACATTAAAGCATACAGGATGATCTTCGTATATGGGTTCTGCATCCATCACCGGTTTAAATGGTGTCATATTATACGCGGCCTGTATTTTATCATACACTGCCTCGTCCCTGCAATGGCCTGTTTGAAACATGTTGAAGCTAAGCCATGCGTCCTGGTGAAACCATTCTGCAGATCCCAGTTTGTTAGGCTGCGGGTGAAAGCTTATCACTGCTTTGTTAGCGGTTGCTTTCATAATAGCATTGCCCATAGCACGCCAGATAGAAACATCTGATTCATTGCGGGGAATGCGATCACCACCCAATATCCAGATAATATTTTTCCTGTCTTTATAACGGTTGGTAAGCCATTGCGCATATACAGCAGCGTTTTGTTCGTTGAAGATCTCAGGCCCTTTACCCCAGCTACTTTTAAAAACTTTATCACCCCATGTTGGCAGCATAGCAATATTAATATTGTATGATGCGGCTTTGTCGATTATATAATCAACCTGCTCGAAATATTTTTCGTTTGGTTTACCGGGGTCATCGTTTAAAAGAGGCGTATCTCCATTAGCATTTGGCGTATGCAGACCATCCAGTTCAGCCAGCACTACAGCCTGTATAACGGTAAAGCCTTGTTCACTTCGTCTTTTAAGATAGGTATCCGCGTCGATGCGGTTAAGCCGGTGAAAAAGTTCCCAGGCAGTATCGCCTAACCAGAAAAAGGGCTTTCCATCTTTTAAAAGAAATCTTTTGTTAGAACTGATGCTGAATTGAGTAATGCCCTGAAGGGAGAAGGCTGTTAACCAAACAAGCATAAGAAATTTATTCATGGTTGATAGTGTTTAATAGATCCTTAATTATTTATCTATGAAATTAATGATCCTTTGGGAATGATGATGGTTTTTAAGTTCGGCTTCTGAAGTCTTTCAAATTTCGGAAAATGTCGCTGCAGCAGTTTGTTATCCTGAACAAATAATAAAAAGCATAACAGCTAAGGTTTTTTTATAAACCACGGAGGCAGGGTGGCACGGAGAAACACTTTAATTATTTTTAATTATAGTTGTGTTTCTCCATACCACCATGCCTGAGTGGTTCATTCATTCTTTAAATCTTGAATCAGGGAAAGGCCGTATTCCAGACTTTAAAACAACCGGAGCTGTTAAGATTTATAAAAGCGATATAGACGTATTTTTACAATTCCTATCTATGCATAAACAATGATAAAAGAAATACAATTGCCGTTTGATCTTGATCTGCCACCGGCACAGATTTTAAAAGCCGGCTCACTTAGCTGTATGTATGAAATGGGTAACCTCCGCTATTTCTGCCTGGGAAAAACAGAGCTGGTGAGAAAAGTATATGGCGCCATTAGAAATGAAAACTGGACAACCATACCTTATGAAATACAAAATGAAAATGTAATAATTAATGAATCCGGTTTTACTATTAGTTACACCGCTATTTATACCAGTGATATAAAACTGTATAAGGCTGATTACCTGATTGAAGGCAAAGCAGATAACAGCATCAGCTTTTCAATGAAAGGAATAGCGCTTGCTAATTTCAAAAGAAACAGGATAGGGTTATGTGTGCTTCACCCTTTAAAGGATTGTTATAACAGGAAGGCTATTGTTACAAGACCCGATGGAACTGTTTATCATTCGGTATTTCCGGAACTGGTGAGTCCTTCGCTGCCCTTTTTAGAAATGAGCCAATTGCAATGGATAACTGAAGATAACCTTACTGTGCGGTTACATTTTGAGGGTGATATTTTTG
>JAABUK010009363.1_pt1 | contig 13411 bp, 15 predicted proteins | sample 5559141 | NCBI WGS metagenome assembly JAABUK01 (sample SAMN10711869, study PRJNA513367) | rock metagenome | isolation source: Antarctica rocks | place: Antarctica: Victoria Land, Pudding Butte nord | collected 2016-01-03
CAACGTGTCAGAACATCTACATGTAATGGATCAACACTGAGCACCTATAGTAATGCGAGAATCGCAGGAATGCAAAAGGAGCTGAAGCTTACCGGAAATCGGTACAACTGGCTTCTAACAATATTTTACATCTCCTACATTCTCTTCGAACCTCTTACCCTGATGTGGAAAGTTGTTCCTCCCCATATGTGGTGTGCTTTTGTTGTTCTCTGCTGGGGCTTGATTGCTACTTTGCAATCTGCAACTCAGTCATGGGTAGGAGAAATGGCTTGCCGTTTCTTCCTTGGTATTTTCGAAGCTGGGTTTGGGCCAGGGATACCTTATCTTCTGTCTTTCTTTTATCTAAGGCATGAACTGGGCTTGCGCTGCGGTATCTTCTTGGCCGCGGCTCCCCTAGCAAATTGTTTCGCTGGTGTGGACAGCCTGAATCTTTCAATCTTCGACCGAGCATGGCTGAATGGTTGCTAGGTGCTTTGGCATACGGAATAACTTCGGGGCACTCTCATCTGGCGAATTGGCGCCTGTTGTTCCTGGTCGAAGGGCTTCCCACAGTCGTCATGGCTGCAGTTGCCTTCATCTTCTTGCCGGATGCCCCGGATAAGGCACGTTTTCTGAATGAACAGGAGAAACTTGTTGCAAAGGCAAGAGGTGTGAGGCAGGTGGGGGATGCTAAAAGAGTAGGTGGCATCGTATGGAAAGATGTTGGTGCCGCTTTATTGGATACTAAATGCTGGTTCACAGCGGTAAGATGGAACCATCCCTTGACTATGCACTCCTTGGGAGAAGTCAAGCTCTGTTTTGGATTAGCATTTCGCTAACGTCATTCAAGTTTATGTACTTCAGTACAAATGTCGGCTTCTCGTCTCTGCCAGGTATTGTGCACCCTTCAGAATGTGACAGGATGGATGTTCATGTTGACATGTCGCCGTCACTTCAGTTTTCCTGCCAACTATATTACTAGACATGGGGTTTACTGCAATCCACTCCCAAGGTCTGACCGCACCACCTTTCTTCCTATCATTTCTTATCACCATATTCTCGACATACCTGGCGGACAGATTTCAGCAGTAAGGATGTTTTCAGAGTTGTTCATACCCAATCCAGACCTGATCATGAGCCTTGAGACACGTATTGGGAGTATATACTCTGCGTACATTATTCGTACCTCATGAATCTATCCTCATAGAGCAACACTAACTCCCAAACCTTGTAGGAGAGGATATATGATCATGTTCCTCTCTACCATTGGTGGAATCGGCTATGTTTTGCTTGCTACTTGCAAGTCAGTCGGTGTGCGGTACTTCGGGGTACGTGCATGCTATCTTATTCTCGATCGGTTTTGAATTGTATTCCCTAGGTTTTCCTGGCAGCTGCTGGAATCTTTCCCTCAAGTGAGTTCAACCAGTATTCCCACAAGTCCTCATGGTAGATGTTTATATTGGAGTAGTTGCGAACATCCTACCGTGGGTACTCAGTAAGTCAAGGCGCATCACAATCCGTATCGCGACGAGTTTTAACTCATCCGTTCAAGACAATCAAGGGACCGACACACGTCGAGGTACTGGTATTGCGCTGCTCAATGTAATTGGACAGTGTGGTCCGCTCCTCGGCACAAACATTTTCAAAACGACCGACTCTCCAAGGTACATCAAAGGCATGTCGATTTGCGCAGCATTCACCTTCTTCACCGCCTGTTTGGCACTAGGGTTGAGGCTCCTCCTGGTGCGGGAGAACAAGAAACTGGACGAGCAGTATGGCTCTCATGCCAAGATGAGGGTCAGTGGAACCGAAAAGTCGGCGGCTGGAGAAAGCGCGGTTGCTGAAGAGAATTATGGGCCTTCTTTCCGGTATATGCTCTGAGAGCAGGCTCAGCTCCATTGTGGACTTGCTATTTACTATAAACTCAGTTTCCATTGCTATCGAGAGATCTCCGCTTCTTTAGTCTAACAAAATATCTTCTCTTATTGCTCACTAAAGCTATGTAACGGCTGGGAGACGATCCATGGTTACTAGCGAGTATCTTCGAATTTCCCCATCAATACAAGTCTACTAAAAACGGGGAGACGATGACTGCGGCTTAACTGCGTGTATTTCTCATTTTATGATTCATTGAGCAGCGAGGAGCTTCGGGGTGCCGATCAGGCCAGGGCTTGGAAATGCTGTTTCATAATAAGGTGTGATTTTGCTTAATCGAAGACTCATCAGTGAATCGACGAAATGCTTTGGGCAACCACCTACTCGAACTTAGTACTTCAAAAGAAATACTGGAACAAGCACGAGACAAGATCAGCGATAGCCTCTGGCCGGCCTCCTGATATTGGATCACATCGTCTTAGCCCATGCAAACCTGAAAACAGCGACACCCGATACAAATAACCCTTCGACATGTGCAACAAACACACTGACATATATGCATGTGGAGACGAAGAAGTCCATGAGATTCCTTGTTCCTCTTCAGAGCATTTCGACAAGGACTGTTCTATGAAGGAGGAGGATGTCGTAATCAATCATGGTGACAGGAAATGCCTCGAGTGCATACACCTGGACGATCAGATTAAGCGCCTAATGGAGGATAAAGAACTGGCTGCTCCTGTTAGGCCTGTGCCTTCCAATCCAGATTCGCCTATAAGTTATTTCAAACAGAAAACACGCTGGAGCGTGTGTGGCCGTGAGTGGTGCTATCCAAGGACCCTACCTCAGTGTGACTAACGTCCTCTTCTCAATAGACTATGACTCGCCAACATACACATCTGTTGAGCGCCAAGGCTCACCTGAGGAATGGCTTGTTGTCGAAGAGAGGGGTCGGTGTTGGGGTTGTACCCAGACAGATCCCGCCGTGCTTGCCAATATGAAGCTTTGCGGTGAGCTAGAAGCTGAAGATCCGTTTCGCGCTTTGGAGAGGGAACCGCCGGCAGATGCTGGGCCATCAGGTTGGGTCTTCAGAAAAAGCTCTGTGGCTCACGTTGTAGACGAAGATCTTCCGCCAGATGCACATCCTGTAGGTTACATGTTCGATCCTGACGACGAAGCGTACAAAAGCGACTACGGAGACGAAGAGGATATCTCTCAAGACCCAAAAGTACCTACTGCTCTTATCATAGACAACAGTAGCGTGTCCCGCCTGCACGGTAACAACTCGATCGATAAAGCCCTACCCACTCGAAACAGCCCTGAGCATATGGCATCAAATACCTCCCAATCTCCTGGGAGCCTTCAGTATCACACTCACTGGGGTTCTGGCACATCACAGCCTGTTCTTACTCGCGAAGACTACGATAAGTACATGAGTCAAGGACAATATGCTGTTCCGTCTAGTATCAAAAACACGATGTCAAAGGGGAAGAAGCCTGGAAAGGGGGAAGAAGGGATACCACGACGACCAAAAAGGTACTGGGGGTGTGACTTAATTGTGTAGATAACGGCAATCAAATAGCCGCAAACAGGAGTTTGTGGATGAGTTCCATTGACGTCTTGAAGTGCTCATAACTGTAGTCAGTATACGTTAAGCAAGAAGTTGTCTTTGGACTGTATTTGACCCGTCGTAATGAGTTGCCGAATAGGTTATAAAGCGTTTAGCAAAATTCGCGATGTGTGACGTTCAACATCTATATGTGAAGAAGTTGAAATTGGCCGAGCATGTGTAGGGCAACAACCCCCAACCTAATGATTCCAACCACATTGGGACTCGGACTATAGAAATGATGTTCAAAGCAATGAAAATCTTGAAGGCCTATGATATCTATTTATCAGACAGAACACGTCGAATAGGTTCTGCTCGATTACGTTTCCCCAGTGAGCATAGAGATACACAGGACTGAAAGTCTCGACAATGGGTGCCCCCAATGTCAATGTGCACTACCACGGGCTGGTCGACATGGGGAGGTACAAAGCAGCTTTCCAACTCGAACCGTAGTCTTTCAAGTACGCTTTTGATTTTCTGTGACTGACGGTGTCTCTACTACCGTAGCAATGGAATTCGTTTCTCAATTACAGATTTATCCCCGCCCACTGCTCGAATATTACCCACTATCTATCAAGACCGTTGTGGTATCTCACTCTACGATGCTCAGTACCGGAATGGCAAGAAGATCCCAATACCACAAACCGTCGTTGAAGAGGTTGTCATAGCGTTACGGCGGTTTAAGAGGACGTGTCAAGATTTTGGTGTCGTAGATGATCGAGTCAGGATCGTGGCCACGGAAGCGACAAGAAATGCTACAAATAGCCAAAATTTCCAGAACCAGATACAGACGAGGACCGGATGGAAGGTGGAGCTGCTGGCCAAGGAGGAAGAGGGTAGGGTAGGTGCCATGGGTATAGCCAGCAGCTTCCAAAACATTAAAGGGCTGGTTCTGGATCTAGGAGGAGGAAGCGTCCAGATGACATGGATGACTGCAGAGGATGGAAACGTCCAGACAAGCCAGAAGGGCTCTGTGAGCCTCCCTTATGGTGCAGCTGCTCTTACTATGCTCTTGGAAGAGGCTGGGACTGAAGGACAAGCTGAACTCCGACGAGAGCTCATCATAAAGTTCAAAAATGCCATTGAGGATCTCGAAATCCCCCAAAAATTGAAAGATGCTTCAAGAAACGAAAGTGGTCTCGCTCTCTATCTTAGTGGGGGTGGTTTCCGCGGCTGGGGCTATATCCTCATGTCTCTCCACGCCCTTGAAGCCTATCCCATACCTATAATCAACGGCTTTCTAGTCCCTATATCGGCTTTTCTTCCACAGACGAAACAGACCGAAAGCATTTCGAATAGCGACTCCACATTCCGCATCTCGTCCCGCCGCGCCTCTCAAGTCCCTGCCATTACCTTTCTCATCCGAGTCCTCACTCAAGCGCTTCCATCTATCTCCTCCATTCGCTTCGCCCAAGGCGGCGTACGTGAAGGTCTCCTATTCTCCCAATTACCCTCCTCTGTACGCGCCCAGAGTCCTCTTGTCATTGCAACCCTACCATACGCTCCCCCTTCTGTTATAGTTCTTACCCGTCTACTCAAATCCGCCATACCTTATTCTGGTGAACATGCCAATAAGCTGCCCCCTTATCTCACTTCGGAATCGTTCCTGACCTCGACGATTCAGCTCCTAAACGCTCACTCGCATCTTCCCAAGGATATCCGCGCCGCTGCCGCCCTCCGTAGCACGACCACAGGACTTCTCGCTAGCACTCATGGCCTTGTTCACGAAGAGAGGGCGTTACTGGCTCTTGTGCTCTGTGAGCGTTGGGACGGGGAGACAAGTCCAACGGACGCCGACTTCCTTGCTAAATTGCAAGAACTTGTAGGCCAAGAAGGGAGCTGGTGGGCAAAGTACATCGGTCGACTAGTTCAAGGCCTTGGCGATATTTTCCCAGCTGGTCTAGTCAGGAAAGAGGACGACCATGGAACGTTGACCATTGACTTAAGGTGGGGTATATCGGAAATGGGAAAAAGGAGAGGGGAAGAAGTCCTTCGAGTCCATATTAAGGTACTGAGAGAAGATGTTGACGGTTCCATAACAATGATGAAGGACACACTGGAAAAATTAGGGAAAAGAAAGAACTGGATTGGCGGGAAAGAGGGGTATGGTAAAAGGGTCGAGGTCAATCTATCATATTAGGCGGACTTGGCAGTTGAAAGACCTTGATCAGGCACCTTATGTGGACGTTATCAGCTATGTTTGGGAACCTTTCGGAACTAAGTCTACCAGACCAAATTCTACCTTGCTGCTATCGTCTGCGGGTTTCAGTACAGTGAATTTGAATACGTCTCCGCAAATCACAGGATTTCTGGCTTCTCCTCCTGCGTCGCAGCCATCGAGTGGTGCAAGCCCAGAAATCCCCTCCATATTATCATTGCCGCCAAGTGCGAGCGTTGTATTTGCTCTATCAAGTGTAGAAAGCAGTGTACATATTGGGACCGTCCTTGCGATCACCGAATACAATACGCACCCCTAGCAGTGGTGGAGCGAACTCTGTGAGCCTTGCCTTGGAATGAAAATCATGGGTATGAGCATTTTGAATTAGTTGGCTCTGGGTCTCGAGGGTTTACATTGGAATGGTGCATAGAATACATTCAGCATGGCGTGGGCTCAGGATCTAGCACTCTCTACGAGAAGACTTCTGACGGCTGTGGATAGCATGAGAAGGTTCGAGGTCAAGATGGCATGTTCGCATTTGGGAAATGTCTAATCTCAAAATTCTGTCCTAAACTATCCTGCATGACGGATCTTGGTCTCCCGAAATCTAAGCCCTTGAAAAAGGTTGTTCTATTCTCCTGAACAGATCTGCTTTTGCACGGCCGAGGAATACAGTGGTAAGGCTGCCAGTAGCGAGACAAAGCTAATTGTGCCATTGACCTCATCAGCATCCTGTAAGTCCGACATTGGGTGAACAATTTCCTTACCAGTTATGCTTATCCTTTCAGTATAGTCTCCAATTTTTTCAGCGTATTGATCCTGACAGGAGTCTTATCTAGAGATAAACACTCATGCTCCGCATACAATATGGAGAAAATTCCTTCCTTCATTGCAGGCACCATATCTCTATCTTTACTATCACCCACGTACACCATCGAGGCAGCATCAATATTCAAATGCTCCAATACCTTGCCGAAAAGGCCATCGACCTTGGACGTGCGGAAGAAATTCGTCGTGGCGAGATAATCCACTTTGTCTTCGATTTTCAATTCCTTCAAGGTCCACTCTTGGCCGTCCTGAGGGCCCTCAGTGATGATGACAATTTTCTTGCCCATGGCTTTGAGAGCTGTGAGGAGGCTGCGTGCTCCGGGTTTAAGTTCCAAGTATTTCCCGAGCTCGGATTTGTAGAGTATGACGAGGTCTTCGACTAATCCTGGAGCGATAGGGATTGAGAATTCATTGAGTAAGGCCGTGATCCTTCCGTGTCGGTACTCGTATGACGTTTTGCCATCGGTAAATGCGCCGGTTGTGGTTTGTTTTAGGATCCTCCCATAAGCGGCTCGCAATGCGTCGACGTCGGTTCGGTAACCAATCCGGATCAGCTGGAATACCGTTTCAGCGGCTCGACAAGAAGCCCCACGATAGTCGTGAAGCGTGTCGTCCAGATCGAATGCGAACCAAGTCTTCTCCTCCAGAGCCTTTCGTAGTTCTTCCATCTTTGCTCCCCAGCACTTCAGATAAAGCTTGCCGATTTGGTTCTCAATGTACTCCATCTCGGCGTTGGTGAGTAAGTCGTGGCTTGGTATGTCTGGTGTTATGTTCTGGTGCGCCCGGACGTTTGTGAAAAGACCCCGCGGGTTTTCTTCACAGTAGATTCTCCGCTCTCGGTCGTTGTTGAAAAAGAATGATCCGAAGGGGCGAGTGAATGTTAACATATTAGCTTCGAAAGGAATGCCCCACCATTTGCAAAGTGACTCGATCTCAATCTCAGGATTATGGACGAGGCGCTCATACAAGAGACAATATGAGGTGTCGCTGGCATCCAGCATTAAGAACAATTTCTTATAGCAGCATAAGGCTTTCAACGTCAAGCCATCCAACGCTCTTCCAACTGTCAAAGGTTCGGATTGGATCTCGAAGAAGAAAGGCTGGCTTCACCATAGTATACTTTGAGGTATCCGGAAATACGTCGTAATCGCACTCGCCTTTACGACGGTCATTTCCGAACTCTTCCTTGCTGACTAGGAAGTGTTTGCCCAACGCTTGAGCTGATTTATAGACCGGATGTTCTTGTGGGTTCTGCAATATTGTATGATCTGGTTGGAAGTTCGGGCAGATCCCATGGTCGCCCATATTGCCCATAAGGACTAAACGACTGGTAGTCGCACAGCTGGATGCTTCTGAAAACACTCTCATTAGGAGGGTTGAGCCACTTCTTGGACACGCCACTATGAAGCGGATACCCGGTGGCTCTTGGGCTAGGTCTTCTTTACACTGTACGCATATTAGCACTGTGATATTTGCTTTTGATAGGAATAGAAGAACGAGGCTGGACGGAGCAAAAGAGAGTAAGCGGAGCATCTACTTCCTATCAATACAGGCTGTCACAGCCAGAGTCCTTGATAGCCTGGTCATCCTCCTGGTAACTCCGGGTTCTATATTTCCGCAGAAGTGAAATAATCCTACTGTGGCTTGGGAACAACAGCAAATCTGGGGCAGTTACCTCGTTTTTGGTTGCAACAACTGCTTGGTCCCCTGGGTCTGGCATACTCGAAGGCAATGAAACAAAGAACGGCCGAAGAGCTGGGTGTATTACGGAAGTACCAGTTATCGTGCTAGATGGTAGGAGTACCCTCTTTCTTTCCCCTGTACACTGGAAGGATATGGTCTGTTGATATTTTTTGTGGAGAGACAAGTATGTGGCCATATGTAAGCATACTTGGGAAATAGGTGCAGTTTCTGTGAGGTCACTAACATTATTCATAGAAAGCAAAACTGGAGTGAACATCTCGACGCACTCAATCAGAAGATTTGATCAGAAAAAACCGACTGACTCAAAACTAGGAATGAATTCTACTTTACCCAATAAGCCTCCGGCTTCCTCACTAACCTGATATCAAATCGCGCTGGATCCTTCAATAGAAACGAAACATATCGTTCAGTAGTTTCCAGCTTTCTCACCATTATGCGTGCATGAAGCTCCAGGCAGACGATGTTCAAGCGAGAGTCATGTATCGCGCAAGAATGGATATAATGGACAAATCTCTAATCATTTTTTGCAGCTACTATCGGTGATAATTGGAAGGAAATCGATATTTGCCCCTGTCCCTGGCAAGGTGCGTTGCGAGAACGACTTGCACTCTATACCGTTCTATTCTGGTGATCAGCCTGCCACCGAAAGGCATCACGGGCTGAAATGGTACTATTAATAGGGAATTGAAGTCGTTGAGTGTGGTGGAGAATGTACATGTGGCAGTAAACTTTCCAAGAGACTCCTAAGCCTACAATAAACTGGCTGTCTAGCGCGGCTTTATACCCTGGCACGAAACAACAACACTAGATCTAAGCGATGAAGGAGCCTGTGGTCTCTCCGGGTCTTTCATAGGAATGTGGGCCGTTGTCTACCCTCGAGTATGAGACCGAGGAAAGGTAACGGGTGAACAGAGGGCAGAAAGTAGAAGCCCATCATCAGTGACTGGCAATAATGAAAATGGAAGGTGGCAAATAAGAAATTGAGTAACGGACATCAGTAGACGAGAATTACTGGGCTGTATACCGCTGTACCAAGACCATATCTTCTGATATACCTGTACTTGACTACATTTTTCATACTATTGTCGTAACCCCATATATGTCTTCATTAAGTCGAAGGAGACTTTGAATACACTTCAGGATCCAAGGCGAATATCTGAAAGTTCCCATTAGCATGAACCTATCGCCCGACGAGCTGAGCTTTTATTCTTGGCGTTTTCCCTCGCAGCACAGAGGAGAAGTTTCTTGTTCGTGCAGTTGAAGTGTCAAATTAAGGCGAATTTTCGAAGTGTCCTATCGCTAAGAACTGTTATAGCGCTAAGATTTGTTGTGGTCTTACTTGTACATCAACTGCGTAAACAAGCATACGATCTAGATAATTCAACGCTCGTCAGAAAGAGCACCCAACATAGATGCAAAGAGGATTACGGCGCTCTTGAAGAGCTTGTCAGCATTCAGACACATGCCAATCCGTCGAGGTGCAGCTGGTGACCCTCAACACCAGTTAATCATCTTTCGTTAATGCCAACACCAACTTTTCACCTATCGAGTCCTCACAATCCATGTATCCATGAACTGTACAACTACAACTGTGTTCATCTTACTCTAGTGTTGACTCTTCCTCTTCTAGCTAATACGTTGTCAAAACAATCCTGTTGGTCTTTGACCTTTCATCTTCCACCTCTCACCTCACTTTCAATCACCAACAAGCTTTGGCTTTCCGGCGACAACAGGTGTTACGTCTCCGGCCGTAGTTGATCTGATCTGACATGATCTGTGATTACTTGGTTTCTTACACATGTTTGATCTCTTCGCTGCTCAGCATTTGCATCTTGTTGCCATTTCGACTTCACGTCTCAGTCTCTCTATTTGATGTCTTAGTGCTACACCAAGAGCTTTTCTGCTGTCTCACAAGATTATGTCGCAAAGCTGATACCAACATACGTAGTAGTCAACTTAGAAGAGATCTGTGGCTGCTGCCACGCTTGTCGAGAGGTCTATCACAGTCAATTCAGGTAAGCTCACCACATCTACCGCTTCATGTGTATGCTAATGACACTTTCGAGAGAAGATCTACCCTTACACCATTGGTCCTACACACTGCTACTGTCTGTCACGAATTCCTCTACTTTACTGCAAGGTTTCCCAAATAGCGATACCTCTTTGTCATCTAGAGAAGGTCAATGCATAGGCATACCTTTTTTAATCCACAAAAGGTCAATGCATTGTCAAGTACCTTCTCCCTATCCACTCGAATATCTCGCATGGGCACACCTGATCGACACCCACAATGCATCTGCAAAGCCAGCCAGGCTTTCTCATATTCCTGCTCCACCACTCGCGCATGGAGCTCTCGCATTATCTCTCAGCGTGAGAAGGCATACGTATGAAGCTATGCCTTGCTGATGTTGCCTTTAGGTATAGCTGTTCCCCTGGTTTCAGGTTGGGATCGATGCGCCCGGCCGCATGCACACAGCACGTCTGCACTGCTGTTCTTTCGCCCCTTTTGGCATACCCTCATTTAACCCTGAATTAGATTTGGAATTTGAATTCCGCATCACGAGTCTGCCTGCTGCCGTCGGTGGCATGCCGTCTGACAGTCATGGCTTTCATATTTCCTTCGTATCTTGATGATTTGGGGACCTAAGATCCACGTTTGCGAACTTAGGTGCTACATCGGCGTCTAGCTGGTACTAGAAAAGCTCCCTGACCGTGGATCTTTGCCTTTCATTTCTTCGGCTCCGATCTAGCACTAATGCACTCATTTCACCTCGCCCCTTGGTTAATTTTGACCTCAAAGCCACTTACACATTCATTCTTCAACTTGGGTTTTTGCAAATCCTGCCATCCCTGGTCTGAGGACATATCTGTCCTCTGTGGAAACCAATAATGACGTCCCTCAGGTTGACCTGCTACATATTGCCCATTAGGGTTTAGCTGTCCTCTGGAGGTTCGATGCGCCCACTTCAGAAAGCTTGTGTCTGGATAACACGGCGCTGAAGAACTCTCTGAGATGCCAAGATGGAGCCTCTGCTCCTGATCGGGTGGAAGGCAATGATATCTCGGCATTCCACATCCTCTTCACTGTACATACCATTTGGAACACTCCTCCCGGGTCGTCACTACACAGTCCTCCACTCCCGAAATCCCTTTTCTCTTCTGGGCTCGACGCAATACACTGCGTGACTTCTCCAACCTCCACAACACTACCACTCCATCCATGCCGAGCTGCCAAGACCCTTTACAGACATGGCTACAAGTCGCTCGGAAGGATACCATCCTTGCGACTTACCTCACATGCACCTCTACGCCCCACCTTCCTATCCCCTACACCAAACCTTTCTCCAAGATACCAATTCCTTCCAATCCTTACTCGCCCTTCAAGCGAAGAGTTTCGACAACGGATTCCCAATCTCCGGGCCATCTTTGGTTCGAAACTCACACCACCTGGCCGCGCAGCTTTCGAGCTGGCTGGTTTAAATAACAGCATGATTTACGACTCAGATTTAGCAATGGCACGAGGATCTGCAAAGATCGAATTTCAGGTTCACCAGGTAAGTCATGATAGACAAATCGGGCACGCTTTTCTTCTCTTCATTCTTTCCGGAAAGTCTACGTCTCTGTCTGTTCTCTTCTCTCAGTGGTCTCTTCTCCTGTCTTTGCCTTTCCTATATATAGAACGATATACCACATAACAAGCTCCAACGATACCTTCAACAACACGTAAGTCCCCCCCCTCTCCCTTCATGTCTTGATTGATTCAACACCCAGACATAGCAATTCCTCGAACACGGCTGTCGAAACAACAGTCTTTGATCGAAAGCACCACAACGCCTAAGCCAAACCACCCTGTCCACACTACGCATAAGCCAAAGCCACCTAATCTCCCCCAAAAAGAAGACGCACAACCCTCTGAGTCAGGGCACTCTTTACCCTTGAATCAAGTAGCGAAACCTCCATTGCTAAGCCAGGCCCCTGCTCTTCCAATAACTAAACCGCAGGCCCCTCACCTCCGTTATTCGCTCTATCATCCACCATCCACCCCCATTCCCATCCTCATATCCATAAAAGCCAACACAACCTCCTCAGCAACGTCCCCCAAACCTCCCACATGGCTTTCGTTACCTCGTCTCAGTTACCGACTCCGCTCACTTTGACCGCATGGACGGAAAACGGGGTTTCTCGGGTCCGACGGGGGCGGCTTTGTTCACAAGGGCTGTGGTGGGTTTGCGGCATGGGCTGTGTGGAGGTTGAGGTAGAGGCGTTGGAGGAATGGGGATGGAGGAAGCGGAAGGGGGGGTGAGTTTGGAGATACAGTAGGCAGGGCGATGGGGTTGGTTCGAGGAGGATGCCCTTTCGAGGACGCTTGTTTGAGAATCTGTCTGGTGGGGGAGAGAGGTGTTTTGTTGGTTTAGGGAAGGCATGGATGGAAATCGGAAGCAGAGATGGATTTGAATAAACTGATGAGGTTGCATAGCACGCTGTATGTCCATGAGCCTGAGCTTGAGCTTGTGATGGATGGATGTGTCGATTGATGGCCTTGATATCTACTGTACCTGGGGCCGTACGAATATTCCAATGTCGATCCTCGCTGCAAGGCTGAGGTAGAGGCGGCGGGTCCCTTCTCCCCCCTCTCTCCCTTGTCCCAACCCAACCGCTTGCGAACTTCTCTTTCTTCCCGCCATTTGTCCTTATGTTCCCTTAACCCTCATGGTCCTTCCACCCTCAGAACCCTTCTACCCTCACAATCGTTCTACCCTCACGTTCCCTCCAGTCTTCATCCTCGATGCTTCCATGCTCCATTCAACATCCTCCACTCTCCACTCTCCATCTTCTACACTCCACTCTACTCCACTTTTCACTCTCCCACTCTCCATCCTTTATAGTCTAACCACTTACATGCAGGGCCCAACATCCTTGCACTCAAGTCCTTAATGTGGCTCTTACCATGCGAGGCCTTTCATATATGTGGGACACTAAAGTTCGTCGACGTGATCGACTCATGAAGATTTCGATGTCAAAGACTAGGTTTTAGGGCGAGGCGGATATTAGGGGTTTCCATCCTGCCTTTAATATGGTTGAGAGTGCGCGGTTGAGCATGGTAGGAACGAGTGCGCAATGCGTGTCTCTGTTGAGTCCTAGTGCGCGGCTGGTCTTCGCTTCTCCCTCTCCCTCGCTCGATTATGGGATACAAGGATCACTTCTGAGCGGAGTACCTTCTTGCGTCGTTCTTCGGGCTGATGCCCGGCTTTCTCCCTTGA
>JAABUK010009365.1_pt1 | contig 13410 bp, 8 predicted proteins | sample 5559141 | NCBI WGS metagenome assembly JAABUK01 (sample SAMN10711869, study PRJNA513367) | rock metagenome | isolation source: Antarctica rocks | place: Antarctica: Victoria Land, Pudding Butte nord | collected 2016-01-03
TCAGTCACGAACTATGATGGGTCCAAGCAGCTGCAGCCATGAGTCACCAAATGCACCACTTACCTGGCGAGTGGTGTCACTCCTGCTGCGCTTCCCAGGCCTGGGCAATGGTGACAGCGTCTGGGCAGTCCTCTGTGCAGCTGGTGCTGCTTGCTGGGCTGCACCTGTGGGCTCGAGCAATGAGGGCCCTGCTGGGGCAGCACCAGACTGCCCTCCTCCTCCCTGCACATCCCGTCCATGTTTGTAACAATACTACCTTACAAGCTTCACGCACATACCTGACTGGACCGCTGCCAAACCATATGGATTGCACTCTGCTGATGACAGCTAAGCACACATGTGCATTACTTCGTCAAAAGATACAGCCCCAGAGTGCCTCAGCAGCAGATGTTGAATGGTAGGTCCTGCATTTGGCGGTGGGCAGACGTGGGGCGCACCTGTGTGACCGCACTCGCAACAAGGTAAAGTTTTGACACATTCTCTCAAAGCACCTGACCTTTGACACCCAGATTTGGACACATTTGGTTGACAAAAAAACCGATGCAGAAACAATAAGCACAAAAAGCATACTGCATATGCGGCAAACGAAGATATATGGGGCATTACCTGCAAGAGCAGACTACTGCTGCTGCTGCTGGGTGCTGCTGCATCTGCAGGTTTGCTTGCACTGGCTGTGGTCTCCATGCTTGCACCGGCTGTGCTCTGAATGCTTGCGGCTGCCTTCCTAGCAGGCTTGCCCTTCTTGCCTGCCTGATCAGCACCCCTCTTGTTGGGCTGGTCAAACCCCATAGTGAAAGAGTTGGGGCCTGCATGGACACATGCATCAGGCAACAGCTAGATATGACATGCAAGGATACACGGGTGTGATGCCTTGGAGCAGTTTCAACTTGGTGAGGGTGCAGGACCTCAACCATTGACCTGATGCACATGATGTACATATCTGTTATACTGACAACATGACCCAGTCTATTGCTCACAAGTTCAGAACTGATTTACGCAAGAGACTGCCAGTGGGACAGTGCAATGCAAACATGTGTAAGCAGGGTCATGAACAACATGTGTGCATGTGCTTACCTGTGGGTTTGCCAAGCAGGGTTGTTTGCATGGCAGCAGCTGGCTGTGGAGCAGCTGCATCGCCGGACAGTGCTGCATCCTCTTCAGGAGTTTGCCTTTGCCTCTTAAAGCATTGCAGCTGAGAGGGAGACAGACACTCCCCAGTGGCCTGTACAAAGCACAGCGGACACTCAGTATACACAACCTTGTTGACAGGGTCGGACTTGACACCAGAATATGCAATCAAAGCCCTGTAAGACGCACATGCAGGATTGCAGCCAAGTCAGTTGTGCTCAAGCAAACATGAGTTGATGTGACTGCTTCAAAGTATGTACCTGCTGAGCAAAGGCAAAGGCTGCCCGCTTCTGAGCACCACAGAAGAGGGGCAGATCTGTGAGTGGGCCATGCGCAACTGTCTTGGCAGGTGCAGCAGAAGCTGGCATCAGGCCAGCAGCTACAGATGAAGCTGCTATGGCACCAGCAGGTGTCTGAGCAGGTGCCATTGATACCTCAACAGCTTCTACAGAAGTGACAGCTGTGCAAGCTGTAGGAGCTGCAATGGGGTCAGCAGGTGACCCAGCAGCTGCGATAGAAGTTGCTGATGAGACAGCAGGTGCTTCAGCAGTGGCCTGAGGAAACGGCATTGGGATGAGGCTTGCCCCTGCAGTTGCTGGGGAGGCTGCCCTAGGACTGCTTGCTGGCTGTGGCACTGCAGAGTCCGGGTCAGGAACAAAGCGCTGTCTGTTCTGAGGGTGGAGAGGGCTGGGCAAGGGTGTGAGCACCGGCAGGTAGAAGTCTGGTGTGCGCATGACGTAGTCTGGAGACATGCCAGTAGGCATGTGGCCCCCGCCATGGGTGCTGATAAGCATGTGACCATGACCAGGGCTGACACCTGCTGCTGGTGTGTTGAAAGCGTTGTCACCTGCACAAATGGCACACAGACTTTGCAGCAATCAGCAGACCAACACGAGGGACATGCAACAAGATGGGAATTGACACAAGCAGAAGCATGCATACATACGGCAGAGCTTTTTTTGGTCATACAGAATGAGCTGATATTAGTGTGGCAATCTGCAAGATGCGGCCACATCAGGCCTGTCTGCTTGCATTTTCCATGGTTGATGCCGAAGAGCCGTGATTTATGCTCAAACATAGGCAAATGGCAAAGCTTTGTATGCACATAGTTGATGACTTCATTGTTAGTGCTGCAGACTGCATGTTGCGGCTACATCAGGCCTGTATGCTTGCAGTTTCTGTGATTGATGCCTTGACCTATGCTCATACATCAAGATTTGTGGTTTATGCTTGACAATGATGAGGCTCTGTGCTTGAGAGCAGTGCTTACCTCCAACTGGGCTGGGCTGCTGGGCGCCACCAGGAAGGGACATGCCCTGCCCAGCTGTCCCAGCAGCTGCAGCAGAAGGCGGCACCAGGCTAGCAGATAACCCAGCATCTGCAAGTGAAGCTGCAGATGGAGCAGCAAACTCATCAGCAATTTCTGCAGAAGCAACAGCTGTAGGAGCTGCTGCAGGGCCAGCTATTGACTCAGCACCTGCTAGAGAAGCTGCTGATGAGGCAGCAGGTGCAGCAGCTGGCCCAAAAGATGCCGTTGGGAGAGGGGTGGCCTCGGCAGTTGCTGGAAAGACTGCCCTGGGGCTGCCTGCTGCCTGTGCATTCACAAGATCCTGGTCATGCTGAGCGAGGGCCATGTCCTGGCTGCTATGGGAGTGGGCCATGCTGGACGGGGGTGTCATGGCAGGTAGCCAAATTTCTGGGGTTGTCACAACATCAGTGCTGCCTTGAGCCCCTGGAGATATCCCAGTAGGCATGTGGCCCCCGCCATGACTCTGAATGGACCCGCCATGCACTCCAAGCCCAGAACTGGCTGCTGGGGTGCTGAAGCTAAAGCCATCTGCATAACATCAGACAGTGTTTTCAAGCAATTTACATCAAATCAGCATATCGTCATGAGAACTTTGTTGCGCAAAGTGGGGCAGTTTGGTCAAGCTATGACGCTTCATGACATTGCTCAAACTCTCGCTTGTATCCAACAAGATGGGTTGGGACAAAAGAGGGCATGTAGTGAGACACTAAAGAGCTGATTGTGCATGAGCACAATGATCTGTGTGCTCTTAGCATTACCAAGGTGCTGTATACTGCATGCTCAAGCGATGTCAAGCCTGCAATGTTTATGAATTTTGCATAAGACCCTTTATCCAAACTTCAAAGTCATGACTTGTGGCTTGTTGATAGTGATGGCGGTGCAGGTGCAGTGCTCACCCCCAGGGGTGCCAGCTGGGCTGGCCTGATGGGCCACATCATCAAGAGACATCACCCTCAACATGCTCAGGTCCTGCCCACTCCTGCTGACAGGTGGCTGCTCCAAGGCCTGCGTGCCAGCCTGCAAAACAGCCTGTCCTCACGAGAAGCAGGCAATATGCTACTGCAGAAGCTGTAACATGGTATGAACACAGCTGTATTGCTTCATGCATATCTGCTGAAAAGCCAGACTCCCCAGCTGGATGTCTATTCTTGAGCCATATACGCTACACAATGACATGCTAGCACGCATGTTGCACAACATCCACACAGCGAGCTGAAATACCCACAGACAATACACCCAACAGAGACAGGCTGTCACCTCTGTTTCAAACAGAGTGTTGTCAAAGACCAGGTTCGAATATCCTGGGGTGTCTTGGGGGGTGTGCCCCCCGCCGCTAGAGGACACAACACCCAAAGCAGACCCATTGGCCCCTCCAGGTACCCTGGCAGCTTCTGCATCAGCTTCTTGCAGCATCCTTCTGGCTGCTTGGACCTGTGCAAGCAAACAAGGTGAGCCTTTGAAGGCTGAACACAACATGTTGTTCAATCAGTGTCATCTTGCACTCATATGCATGTGGAAGTGCAAGCATTGCACCTGTGCAAGCTGGAACTGACATGATCAGTTTTGTGTGTTTTGACGATGAGCTGAAGGCATTAGTGTACTTTGCCTCACATTGAATTACATCAAGAAACAGGATAGTCAGGTTACAGGTGCCAGCAGACATGCAACATAATCTCCAAGGCTGCAAAAGCTTTGACTGTAACAGGCAGTACCTGATGAACGCGATTGCAGCTGGCCGCGTTTTCATACACCACCCATTCCCCTGAAGGTGGGGTCTTGTAGTTCCCCTGGGCCACCGCAGCATGAAGGCTAGGGGTCACAAACCCAGCACCTGGCTGGGGCAGACTCCAATTCCCCAGGTTGATAGGGATGGGCTGTCTGCTAGCTGCCCTGTCCTGTGCAAGCGGGCCTACAGGCAAGCCACCATTGTGAGGTGCCAATACCTCATTTCAACAGCTGCATTCACAAACTATTGTGGCACACTACTTTCAAGTAGTGCAGACATGCATTACTGACATGATGCTCAGCGTGCGATGAGACAGCTGGCAAATGGTGTGAGGTTCACCAGAGTGGGCACCCTCTACATAATTGAAGACACAATTAAACGGCATGCAATCTGCACAGCTAGTGTGCATGCATGTTGCACAGTGACATTAGGCCGCTCAGGAGCTTGCAAGTCATCAGCAAACAGCCTGACTGGAATGAAATAAAGCAGAGTAAAAGACAAATGGCAATACCATTGATAGCCACAACTGTGGTGGGGGCTGCCTGTGCAACCGCAGGAGCCTGGTCTTTTTGAGCAGGGGCCATGTCCTGGCTGTCCTGGGGGGCCATGCTGGATGGGGGTGTCAACACGGGTAGCCAGATGTCTTGGGCTTCGCCCTGAGCCTTTGAGGATGCCCCAGAAGGCATCTGGCCCTCATCATGACTCTGGTTGGACACGCCAAGCATCCCAAACCCAGGACCAGCTGCAGGGGTGGTGAAGGTAATGCCATCTACACAGCATCAAACACTCTGTTCAACAGCCTGTTTGCTCTGCATCAGTCAGCAAATCATGATGCATGTCTTGTTGACAATGGAGCTGCCTTGTCCTCTGCATGGCAGCAGGCAATACTTTGAGGTACATGGCAAACTTTTGGGTGCTGTAGTTGCACAGCTACCAAAATGACAGATTGTAGTCAGCCAAAGCAGACTTTGTATGATGCATGACAAGTCACAGAAGACAAGGTTCAAGGAAAGCGTTTGTAATTACACAGCTAACAGCCCTGTGATCTACACACTGTCATCAACCTGTGCGGGAGTTTGCAAGGCATCAGCAAAAGACCTTGCTCAAACGCAGTGAAGCAGGGTAGCAGATGTTGGTGATTACCAATAGCAGCCGCAGCTGTGGTGGGTGTAACAAGGGCCATGGGGCTGCCAAACCCTGATTCAACGCTGACAGGAGGGTCCGCAGGGGGGGCAGCGTGTTGGTCACCAGGGTCAGCAGAAGGGCCAACAGGGCCCACACCAACTGCAGGACTAGCAGCAGTGACACCAGCAGGGCCAGGGGTGCCTGAGTCAGGGTCAGTCTGTCCAAAGGGGCTCACATCATCAGTGCGCAGGGCTGGCATGGCAGACTCCTGAGGCCCAGCTGGTGCCATTGCGTGCAAGCTAGTGCTAGGCTCTTCTGGCAGGCAACTGGCAGGGTCTGCCAGCTCTGCCTTCTCATCGCTAAGCACAGCTGCAGCTGGCAAAGCAGCGGTGGTGGCCGCAGCTGTGGGAGATGCAATGGGGCTGCCAAAGCCAGCCAGAGATGCACTTGGGCTGACAGCATCCTCTCCCAAAGGAGCAGCAGGACCACTGGAAGCCACAGGTGTAAGAGCCAGGGGGACTGGTCTCCTCAAGGCTGGCACCATATCCAGGCCATCTAGCACCATGGGAGATGCTGTGGGCTCACCAGCCAGGAATGCTGTGGCACCGGTCATGTGCTCTGCTGGTGCTGATGCTGCTGCTACTGGCACCTCAAGTGGTGTGGCCACATCGCTTTGTGATGACACTGCCTCAGCTGGTGTGGTCGCTGATGCAACTGCCGCGGTGCTGATGGTGCAGGCGACCTCCTGGCTGGCCAGGAGGGCCACATCATGCACTGGCTCAGCCTGCTGCATCTCATTGAGCTGCGCTTGCAGGGCCAGAAGCTCTTGCTTCACCCTTGCACCTACAAAACGTCGCAAAAACTTGTTGCTCGAGCTGCAGGCATGCATACTTCAGTCACGTGCCGTATGTCACTGTCTCATCAGCAGCAAAAAGCGGCCTGTGACCCAGTGTACGGTGCTGCTTCATGCGATACAGACATGATATGACATACCAGAAGGCATCAATTTGAGCAATGCAAAGAGGATCAAACCTGTTTGCCTTGCTGCATAACGCTCTAAATTTGTTTTAGGTTGAAGGTGCAGAGGGTGCATGTGCACACAGGACACTTACATTTAGCGGAGCTGTCACGGGCTCTGGTCTCTGCCTCTTCCACCCTCTGCTCTGCCTCCACTTGGACCTGCTCAGCTCTCTCTGCGTACTTCTGCTTTTGCCGCTTGAGCTGTTGTCGATGCCCCCGCTCATCATTCTGCCTGCTCTGGCCTTCGGCCTCCAACCTTCTTTCTGCAAAGCATAGAATCAGGTGCTGAGCACTGTGAATGGTGCCACTGGAGCAGGGCAAGACAGTAGTCAGAATAGCTGACCAGCCACACAGTCTGTCACCATAGTCAGAACATGCTCACCAAGTATACTGTTTATGAAAATGAAAAGGCATGTTTGTCTGACTCGCTGGTGGCAAGTGAGACTGTACAAATGTCAGAGGAGCAAATACAGCTCTGCCTGTTATACAGAGCATATTGGGAGGCAAACACCTGATGACTCTTGTGTGGCAAGTTGTTGCCACCTGTTGATGCTAAACAGCACTGGTCAGATGATGGTTCCACTTGCAGAAGTTGATGCAAACTAACAAAATCCCTCCCCTATGCTGCCCATTGAATGACACTCAAGAAAGACCAATGGAGACTCACCAGCTCGCGCAGCTGCTGCCAGTGCCTGCTCTACTTCTTCCTTGAGTTGCCTGTTCTCATACAAAAGCTGCGCATTCTCCCTCTCAGCACTGACAGTCTGATAGTAGGCGCCTTGCCACATTTCGGCATCGTTGTTTGCCCAGAGCGTCTGCTCCATTGCTCTATTCAGCGAGCCTTCCAGTGACTCACACTCGATGGTCTTTTCATCGAGTTGGCGCTGCAGGTTCTGCAGGTCCTGCAAGCCTACATTGCCTGCAAGCAGCACTGCAATGTTTTGCGCGGATGCAAGGAATAGCCTGGAGTTGCACCAGGGCCGAGGTTACACCTTGGTTGGCTGCAGAATAAGTCCTGATCACTGGGCCTTGTCTCTGTCGACGACACATGCTAGCAACGGCAGAAGGTCTAAGCGGCCGACGACGTCATGCAGGTATATGCGCAGCAACTTTCACGTTGTACGAGCAACAAAGTCATGCAGAGTCAACTATCAGATCACACGTGAAGCAAGCACTGTCAATGTCACAGACTGAGTAGGCCCCTGTTGTTGGCGTCAAGACTGACAGGCCATTGACGTCAGCAAATCTCATCACAATGTCTGTAGCCACACACGGATATGATTGCAGCAACAAAGCTTTAGCAACTGGACCCACCACAAAACTGAGGGGGAGCAGAGAGACGACACTGAAGCGACACTGGAACGCAATCCAAAGACAGACAGACTTTGAACAGCCACAAAAAAAGGCAGATGTGAGAAGCAAAAGCCATGGATGAGGTAGAGCAACAGACAAAGGGCTGCTGCATACCATGAGCTGCTGCTACTGCAGCAGCCTGTAATATGCTTTGCTGCTCCTCCATTAACAGGATTTTGGCAGTTTGGTTGTCTAATTGCTTCTGCAGCTCTGCTGCACGCTGCTCAGCCGATGCGCCTGCAAACAAGAGAAAATCAGTTGTATAAGCGCATCCTGTGCTGACACGATTCCTGAGCATTTCAAGAGACATTAGCAGGACAGGAAGATGAAAACCCGGGTGCAGCAAGCAGAAGCTATGCTGTAGCACAGCGCGCCAAGCGGTGTTTGTCAGATGCAAGATTCAGACAAGCTGTTCTGCCTGATGCACATGCATAAATGTGCTGGATAATGTGTACAGAAACAGGTTGAATGCTTACTGGCTTCTTGCGCTGCATTGCAGTCAAGACTGCTCTGGTGAGCCTCACACAGAGCTGCTTCTTTAGCAGCACGAGTTTCCTGAATATTGACTTGAAGCGCAGCCAACACTGCTCGGGTAAACTTGTAATCCTCCTGATCGATCACATACTGCTGCATCTCCAAACTCAATCCTTCCTCCTTGATGTCCTTTAGGGTCTGCCGCTGACGCAGCCTGCCCGCCCTGGACCCTGCAAAATTTTCCAGTTTAGTCAGGAGACGTCACAAGCAAATGTACACCTTGCAATATTATGCAGTCAAGAACAGGTGGCACAGCGATGTGCGGCTCAGCTTGAGTACTAACCTGGCTCGATCAAGTTGGCCATGTCAGCTTCGGACACCAGCCAGTCTGCAGCAGAATCGCGGTGTATACATACAAATTTTGCTCTCTGAGTATAGACATAGCAGCACTGAGTGTACACTGCAATTCACTTGTGCTTCAAGGTGCAGACTGGTGCAGATCAAGTTTTGCTCTTACCTTGACTTTAACAAGTCAGTAAGCCTTTTTAGTACTTTGCTTGAAGATGATTATTGGTCCGGCGTTGATCATTATCGGACTGACCTTGATTTCACGGACAGACACCAGCCTGTCGTCAGCTGATTTGTGTATCAGGCCACTATGACTCGGCCAGCTACGGAGTTGCAGTTGTAATTGTGCGAAAAGCGCGCTTTGTCCAAAGCTGGAGGATGATTTGAATTTGGTGATTAATACGCGGTATCACGCTGTGTTTGCTTTGGTGTGCCTGAGGCGTTGTGAGGTTAACAATTAACCGTTGGCAGCTGCGTTGGCAGAAGGAAATCCAAAGTAAACATTAGTCATCTCTGTGGTTATTGTGTGTCAAATCTTGTGACAGCCATACCGCCTGCAGTTGTCATGGCCTCGGTCTCAAATTGGCTGTCTTTGCCTCCAATTGTATCAGACCAAGTTCTCAGCCTGGATTGTCCTCTGCGACATGACCGGCGTCAAGACTGTTTGCACACAGTGCGGCTCGCCAAGGGCATTTCAGGTGCACGTCCTGCCTGTCATTGTGCTGTGTCGAATAAGACCTGCCGGCATTGTACCCGCAGGAGATGTAAAGCTTGAAAAGGCACCCAGGTACTGGGCCAGTTGACCTAACACCCTGCCTTTTGAGACCCCTCGTCAGCTTTGCTTCACGGTAGCTGTACACGGTGCAGTGCCTGGCGCAACATCAGTAGCTCATGACAACAATGCCCATTTTTTGAAAATCTGGTGCTGGGATGAGGGGCGTTCTATTCCAGCATATCCTCAGGCATAATGCTGCAAGCACTCAGCAACTACAAGCACTCAACTGTTTGAGCGCACAATACAATTCAAACAGGACAGAACTTTGCTCTGTTTTTGTGACTGTTTTCTGCTCGATCTCGGCACTGTGAAAGAGTGCGCAGCTGCAACATGATGAGCTGCATCAACAATCACAAATATGATGCACAGCTTGGTGCCTCAGCGTTGCTAGGTAGTTTTTGCTGCACTATGTTCTGCAGACTTCAGAAGCTGATGTCGGCATGCCCTGCTACTGCTGCAGCCCATTTGGCTGACAACAGAGACTTTCTTTACAAGCATGGAGGTTTTGCTTCCTACCGAAGGCTGATCACTCAGACGGGTGAGTGCCCCATGCATACATCCGGTTGGAGGGCTGCACTACAGCCAATAATAACATGTGAACACCAGATAAGTGAGATGAGCCTGTGCGATCTCTGTTGCAGCCAACAAAATCACGCAGCAGCATGCCATGTCAGGCATATCTCATTAGGCATTGGGGTCCATGTTCTGGGCAGAGGGTGCACGCGCCTTCCAGCATAAGCACATTGTTGTCAGTTGCCTGACGTCACACTCAACAGGCAGCTGTCTAGTGCCTGTTATCCCTGAGAACAATTCTGGATTCTCACAACAAGCCAGCGGACGCAGACACCCCAGCCATATGTTAAACAAGAGTCATCAGCCATATTCAGAAGATTTGACCATAATGCATCAAGCATGGAGTGTGTCCTGGCAGTCAAGGTTGCAAGTGTTGCTGGTGGAGGACTTGCTGGCCAGCTTCTGACTGTGTGATGCACTTGTTTGCGTGTCTGGCTTCGACACCCTTTATGCTTTTGTGCTTTGTAATGCTCTGCACCATCAGATCTAGTCTTGTCTAGCCAGATGGTGGTGACCATCTCATTCTGGAATTTGTAGATGAGACGAGCTCGAGGCCTATCAACTGGTTATCTTTAAAGGGTTTCAAATTTGAAACAAGTTGTTCCGCCTTGCTTATGTTTCTATCATAGTTTCTGCCTGTAGGTAGCTACTTGCCCCACACAAGTCACTCATGCGTATGCAAATAAATTTGCGCCTATCTGCCTCACACAAAAAAACAAGCTATCACTGACATACACGTCATGAGACAGCAGTCTTGATTTGACACATGATCAGATCTGCCCTTCTTGCGCTGCTATGCAGGGCAACATTGCAGAATCCTGACAAGTTCAAACAACATGACGGTCAGATATCACCAGGCTGTCGCGTGAACTAATTTTGCAAGACAGGCCCATGTAGCACCTCTTGGTGGGGTCAAAGTGAGCATGACCTTACCTTGGCATTGCAAAGAAGCCAGTAAGCAAAGAAGCTGTTTTATGCTGTAATTGTGATTGTCACGTGCACTGCTGAAGACAATGACAACAATCCCCTGGGCCCAGCTCTGACTGTCTGGCACATCCAGCAATCTAGAGCCTGCTTGCACCGTCCTTTGTGTGAAGTGCACGCTGTCTGATTATGGACGCAGCTCAACAGGACCTCCTAGACTAGATCCAGCAACACTTGTTAGTTTTCAGTAGTATAGTACGCAGGCATATGGACCTTGCAGCTGTCTACTCGAATTGTGGCGGCCCTTTTGCAAGAAATATTGTATGACTCGCATATTTATCCTACACGGTTGGTAAGGTAATACCAACATGTCCTGACATGGTGCCCAGAACACCCTATGGTCAGTAGTCAGTTGGCATACATATACATGTGCATGACAGTGGCATCCCATCATAGAAATTAGATTTCCATTTTTCGATCAGTCAATTTGGGAATAAAAGCTTCACAGTAGCCTACCTGCAGACCTGCAGTGTGCCAAACAAAGCGGGGTGGCCACTGCGCTTGCTTGTCGAAGGCATGCATGGCATGCATGTCACTCATAGCCAACTCTCGTCCCATCAAACCCACTCAGTCTTGATTCACTGGTCACATTCCTCCTGCAGGCTGAACGGACTGTGTTATTTTCGGTGAGTCACTCCACATGGTGATCCGCTGCCTCACGAACGCATTCACTACAGATGAGTATCTAGCAGACTGAAAGCCGTTCACAGCCTACTGCTGAGTCTGTTCGTGTCGGTGACTTGCAGGCCTTGATCACTCACTGTAAAGTTGAATAGGCGCGCTGCGTCAACTGGCTCAGCCTTATGGCTGGACGTGGCCGAGGGGCAACATTGCCTGCGTGGATGACCCAAACACATGCTCCAGGCGCTCCAGAACCCTTGGTTGCTGGTCTTCCTGCAGCCTCTAGCCCACCTGCAGACACAGGTCAGTCACTGTACGTCAATGGCCATCATCTTTCAATCTTTGCAGTCTCCGTCACACCAGTACATGCACAGGTCCTTCCTACTCATCCGATGTAGTGGAAGCGGCGCAAGCGCAAGTATTACAGGAGCAGGAGCTTGCTGTGCAACAGGCAATAGCTTCCAACAGGTGCGCAGCCCTTTTCTTTGCTGCAATCTATTACATGTTTAAGCTGGCAATACTGCAGCGTTGCACAGCATGTTTGCTGCTCATTAGGAGCTTCCAGCATAAGTGTATCAGCAGTAGTGCTTGCCTAGCAAATGCGTCATCGCTGATTGCAGTGGGCACGAACAAGCTGGTAATGGCGCTGCTCCTTCACAGGCTCCTCAAGACCCAGCTGTCCTCAAGGTAACATGTGACAGCCCCTCAACTCATTACGTGCGTTCATGCATCCCGCAATGCAGTTGCATGCAAACAGGCGCAATCTGCACAGTCTGTGCGCAAAGGCAGTTGCATTTCTTTATGCGCATGCATTGCTCTAGCAGGCAGATAGCATCTGCTGCATACATGAGCATAGAAGCAATGAAGGTGCACAGTCTGCAAACCCAATCAGATGCTCCAAGCTTGTGATGGCTAGCAGCAACGAGAACACTTTGGCACCTTGCAGGAACGACTAATGAAGATGGAAGCTGACGCCCGTCAAAAGCACCAGGTAAGTCCTAGAATATGTCTGAGACATAGATGCCGTATTTGTGCTATCTGCTTAGTAGCTCTTGATGCATACACCCAATCGCAGTGCCAAAGTCATCTGGAAAGCGTGAATATTATTATTATTATTGTTTTTATTATTAGCGCTAAAGTTGCATCTGCGAGCTTGCAATTTGAGCCAGTAATTTGTCTGCTGGTGTCCAAGCTATCCTGCAGCAGATTGTGCCAGGCAAAGCACAGTAAGATTGACCATGTCTGCAATGTTGCAGACTGCTCAGCTGCAAGAGAAAGAGAGGGGTGCTGGTGATTGGCAGCATTATCAATCCCCCAGTGAGGTCTTGAAGGCAGTAGCACAGAGGAAACCCCCCGGGCCCCCCGGCCCCCCAAGAGGACCCCTGCCGGGACCTCCTGGACCCCCTTCTGCCAGAGGTAGGAATACACAATAATGCATAGCAGTCACATACTCAGCATTCATGCCAAGAGCATGCTTGTCCCTGATGTAGAATGCTTCAAGAGAGACAAAATGCGTTTCATTGCTGATTTGAGAGCCAGATCATGTCAAATCCAAGATTCACACTAACAGGTTCAGCACGATGTCAGAATTGAGAGCTATGCTCATTGACACGCTGCTCAAACAGCTGATGCGCCCGTCTGGCACAGGATTGGTGTATCAAATAGCTGGTCAACTCACCTTGTTTGCATGTATGGCGCAGACCCTTCAAATTCAATGTTGCTCATGATGACACACATACTGATATATAGACCATCTTGTGTTCAGGCACCAGCAACCAGAATCATCAGAGTCTGCCCCCACCTCCTATAACTGCCAGCCCAACCCCTGACTCTGGGCCTCTTCCTGGGCCCCCTCAGAGGGTCCCCGGGCCCCCCAGACCGCCTGCTTCCTCTTCTGCGCTCCCTGGTCCCCCCGGACCACCCAGACCCCCTGGCCCCCCTGGACCCGCCACCCTATCTTCTGCTTCAAGGCCT
>JAABUK010009366.1_pt1 | contig 13409 bp, 19 predicted proteins | sample 5559141 | NCBI WGS metagenome assembly JAABUK01 (sample SAMN10711869, study PRJNA513367) | rock metagenome | isolation source: Antarctica rocks | place: Antarctica: Victoria Land, Pudding Butte nord | collected 2016-01-03
GGGCGGCTCGCGCGAGCATCGGCGCGAAGCGCGGCGGGACGAACGACGGCAGGGAGCGCCCCGACGCGCCGTCGCCGCCCCCGAAGCCGACGGAGCCCGTGCCGGCGTTGAGCGTGAAGCCGAAGTGATTGGGCGGCGGTTAGCGCTCAAAGGTCGGCGGAGGGACGTTCGCCGACCTCACGCCCGAGGGACGCAGGGGCGTGGGCCGTGCAGTGGGAGGCGGCGCTGTCCGCTCTGCGCCGCCGGACGTACGCACCGGAGGGAGCTTCATGAGCCGACTGGTGCCCGAGTCCGCAGTGATGACGGAGTACCTGCGGCGACTCAGCGATGCCGAGGACGAGCTGCTCGCTACCGCCGAGGAGGACGAGGACTGCGACTTCGCCGACGAGCTTGTGCCGTTCGCGCGGGAGCTTGCGGATGCCGCGCTGGACGCGGCGAACGTCCGTCTGCTCATTCGGAAGGATCTCGCCCGGGCCGCGCGCGATGAGGTCCGCGTTGCGCACGAGGAGGGAGCGTCGTGAGCGAGCTTCCCCGCCCGGTGCTCGACGCGCTCCGCACTCTCGGAGTGTGTCCACCCGGTCATCCGACTCGTGATCTGACCCGTGGGATGGGCCTCGTCCAGGCGCTGCTCGACGCGCAGGTGCTCGTGCTCATGGACGACCACATGGAGGTCATCCGGGACCGTGACGAGTGGGAGGCGGCGGACGAGGAGGCGTGTGAGGCGCTGAGCCGCGAGCGCGCGGAGACGGCACGGCTCCGGGTGGCGCTGGAGGCGATCGGTGCGCAGAGCGAAACGTGGCAGTCCGCCGTGGCCCAGGCGGCATTGGAGGAGACATGAGAGACGTGCAGTACCAGGCGGCGTTGTGGGACGCTCGGCGTGAGATCGACGCCTTGCGCGCCGAGCGCTACGGCCTCCGGGCGGCGCTGGGCACCGCGGTGGACGATCTGCGTCTCGCGGCGACTCGGTTCAACTGGGAGCACCTGAGCGAGTACATGGGGGCCGCTGCGACGGACGCCCAAGCGGCACTGGACGCGACGGAGCCGGCGACGTGAGCGGCGAGAACCCGCAGACGGGACGGAGCGACGCGCCGAGGTGCGTGAGGAAAAGGTGCCGCCGCCGAGCGACGGAGGCATGGGACGTGTTCTCCTGGTTCAAGGAGCGGGAGAAGCAGACGCCCCGCCACTACGAGGTCTGCGAGAAGCACGGGCGAATCTTCGCGGGGAGCTTCGACCGCCTCGACTCCGAAGAGGCTGCTGAGAAGTACGTCGCGAGCGGGGCCGCGTGAGCACGTCGCCTTCCCCGGTCCCCGATCCCGACCTGCGCTTCGACGTGGTCTCTCTCGATGGTCGTCTCCTCGATTCGTTCCTGCTCGGCGAGGTCGGTTCGTGGCGGGCCGCCGTCTTGTGGGGATGGCTGGCCGCGAAGACGGACCGGGACGGGTCTGGGGAGGAAGAGTGAGCGGCTATCCGTGGGGCGACCAGGCCCTCGGCGGCGTGGAGGTCACCGCATGAGCCGAGTCCGCAAGTTCGACCGCTTCATGGTCGACGTCAACGTCGGCACGAACCGCAAGCTCCGCCGGCTCACTGTCCCCGAGCGTTGGTGCTACATCGCCGGGATACTTCCCATCGCCGCCCAGGCCCCGGTACGTGGACGGCTGCTCATCGGTGACCTCCCAGCCGAGGAGGCCGACTACGCCGAGCAGGCCGGGGTGACCGTCACCGTGGCTCGGCAGGCGCTCGGCAAGCTCCGCGAGCTCGGCGTGATCTACCTCGACGAGGAGCTTGGCTGCGAGCAGGTCCACGACTTCGAGGACTGGAACCCGCCACCGAAGGAGGACGCCACGAACGCTGAGCGCCAGCGGCGTTACAGAGAACGCCACAGCAGCGGGAGTAACGCCACTAGTAACGGCGTTACGGATAACGCCGTAACGCTGGGAAGGGAAGTAGAAGTAGAAGGGAAGGAACAACAGCGAACGTCCTCGCTTCGCTCGAACGACGTCGAGCCAACACGGCTCGACCAGGCCAAGACCCGCCTCAAGGACAACGCCGTCCACCGCGTCTTCGACGCCTGGCAGACCGCCCGCACCGAACTCACCGGCCACCCGAGCGCCGTAGTGCTCACCGACAGCCGCCGACGACTCATCACCCGCCGCCTCAAGGAATGGCCTGAACTGGACCTGATCGACGCCACCCAAGGATGGCTCAGATCACCGCACCACCGTGGCGAGAACGACCGTCACACCGTCTACGGCGACCTTGAGCTCGTGCTTCGCGACGCCGCCCACATCGAACGATTCCGAGACCTCCACCGCAACGAGGCGGCACGGCCCGGGGCCCGCCAGTCCCGAAATGTCGTGGACCTGATGCCCGCGAACCGCGACCCGGACACCGCATGAACATCCCCGCCCTCCACGTCCTCCACGTCCTCCCCGATCCCACCGCCCCCGCCGCGACGGCCATCGCCGAGCCGCCCGCCACGCCGCCATCCCCGACCGCGGTTCCCGCCGCTCGTCTCACCGTCCCAGCCGTCCCGGGCTGCAGCTCGGTCACCAACCTTGCCGAGCAGGCCGTCCTCGGCGGGATCCTCCTCGCCCCCACCCGCCTCGAACCGCTCCTCGTCGACGAACGCCTCGAGGCCCGCCACTTTCAACACCCCGACCACCGCGACATCTACCAGGCGATGGTCGAGCTCCACGACCGAGACGCGCGCATCGACGACCTCACGGTCATCGAACACCTCCAACGCACCAGCCGCCTCGACCGGATCGGCGGACGGGTCACCGTCGACGCCCTCGCCAGTGCCGCCCCCGTCGCCGCGAACGTCCGCGACTACGCCCGCATCGTCGTCGAGCACGCCACCTGGCGCGCCCGGCTCACCGTCGCGCAGACAATGGCTCAAGCCGCCGTCGACCGCGACGACCCCGCTTGGACCGCCGCCGAAGCCGACCTGCACCGCACCGACAGCGACACCGGCATCGGGGACGCCGACCCTGACCAGCTCGCCCACGAAGCGTTCGACCGGCTCGCCGACCAGCAACCCGCCGACGTGATCGCCCTCCCGTGGCCGATCCTCAACCGTGCCGTCGCCGGCGGTCTGCGCCGCGGGCACTGCACCGTCCTCGCAGCGTGGACCGGGCAGGGGAAGTCGTGGACCTGCCTTCAACTCCTCGCCCACGCCGCCCAGCAAACCCACCCGTCCACCAACCAGCCCCTCCAGGTCAGGCTGTACGCCAACGAAATGAGCCGCGACGAATGCGTCGACCGGATGCTCGCTCAGCTCACCGGGATCTCGTTCACTCGTATCCAGGAACGCACCCTCGACGCCCAGCAACGCAAGACGCTCCTAGACCGCCTCGCCCAAGGCCTCCCGTTCGGGATCACCGAATGCCACGGATGGGACGCCGACCGCATCGCCCGCCACATCCGCCGCCACAAATGGGACCTCGCCGCCGTCGACCTCCTCACCCGCATCCCCCAACGCGACGTCGCCGACGTCGACCACATCTCCCGCACCTTGAACATCGCCGCCCTCCAAGCCGACGCCCACTTGATCCTCGTCTCCCAGCTCAACCAGGAACGCGCCAAGCAGGAGATTCGGCCACGCCCCGTGCTCCGCGACCTACGCGGCTCCGGATCGCTCGGCAACGACGCCGCGAACGTCCTGTTTCTGCACCGCGAGCAAGAACGCGTCGCGGCCGCCGACGGGTCACTGACCGACCTCATCGAGACGCTCCCGGAAGGGCAGATGTACTTCGACAAGGTCCGTAACGGCCGGACCGGCGGCTGCCAAGTCTTCTTCACCGGCGCCCGCGGCATCTTCGAGCAAGAGCCACGTTCGTGATCCTCGAGCGCAAGCAAATCAGGCAGATCCTCGCCGGCGCGAAGCGCGAGCATCGCCTCCCCGCCGGGCCCGACGACCCGATCCCCGACAGTCTCCTTGACACTGTGCATCCCCTCCAGGCCACGGCTTCGAGCAAGAGCATGGGCCGCGTCCACATCGTCGGCCTGCACCACCAGGCGATCGCCGACATGACCGCCGACGACGCCAAGGCCGAAGGGCACCGCAACCTGCCGGAGTTCCGCGCATGGTGGGCCGAGTACGCCGGCCCAGAAGCCACGCACTGCTGGTCGCTCGACCTCGTCGTGGATCTCTCCGAGCACGGCCGGTTCCTGCACCGCCAATCCGAACGCGGCTACACCACCGACCCGCACCTCGCGATGCCGCGGGAACCCGAGGCCGTCGAGATCGGGGAGCTCGCACCGTTCTGGGCTGACCTCGCTCGCGCGCGCCTCGACGCCGCAAAGGGATCACCGTCCACCAAGACCCGGGCGCAACGCCTCGCCGAACTTGAGAACGAAGCCCGGACGCGCGGGCTGGACACCCGTCGTTTGGACGCGTCGATCGACCGCCGGATCGCGGCGTACGAGAACCTGATCCGAGGAAAGAGGGAGACAGCATGAGCCAGCCGAACACGAGGCAGAGCGGGGTCTGTCCTGGGCGTTCCGTCCGCCCCCGCACTATCCTGACCTGCGAGCTCCGGCCCTCGCGTCGCCGATGCGACGCGCGCCACGCGCCGAAGCCCCTCGTACCCCCGTCGCGGCGAGCCACAGTGGTCACCCGGCCTCATACGCCGGAGTGCGCAGGTGCAACTCCTGCCGCCGCTACTCCGCTCCTCATGACCATCCGCGTCTGCGCCGAGCCCGGATGCCCGGAACTCACCGACCGAGCGCGCTTGCCCCACCCCCCGCCGTTCCTCGAACTGCTACGCACCTGCTGACCATGGTCTACCCCACCCCCTCCCCGTGCCTCAAGTGCGACACGATCGGCTGCCGCCGCCACGGCCAGCGCGTGCCGTCGCCGAGTACTCGGGTGCGTCGTGGCCACGCCTGGCGGAAGGTCCGCGCGGAGGTCCTCGCGCGCGACAGCTACGTCTGCCAGCTCGACCTGCCGGAGTGCACGTGGGTCGCGACCGTCGTCGACCATGTCGTCCCGGTCGCGCGGGGCGGCGCGGCGTTGGACCCCGCGAACCTCCGGGCGGCGTGCTCGAGCTGCAACGCACGGAAGGGCGCACGATGACCCAGGGGGGCCTTCTCATCACGGGAGCGGCGGGGTGCGGAGTTCGCCATGGCCCTCGCTCGGATTCTGTACGAGTCTCCGGGATCCGCGGCGACAGGTCTGGGGGGCGCTGAGATGGCGGGCCGCGGCCCGGCGCCGAAGGACCCCGAGCAGCGCCGCCGACGCAACGCGACCTCCGGGTTCGACGAGCTCCCCGCCGCCGGGCACGCCGGCCCGTTCCCCAAGCTCGGAGCCGGGTACGAGGTGCAGCTCGACGTCGACGACCTGGAGGACGACGAGCCCACGACCGTCGTCGTCGCGTTCCGGGCGGAGACCCGCGAGTGGTACGCGGCGTGGGCCGCCTCGCCGATGGCGACGAGGTTCACCGCCGTGGACTGGAACCGGCTGCGCTGGGTGGTTGCCCCCTTGTTCGATCGGTTCGTCCGCGGCGGGGACAAGGGGCTCGCCGGTGAGCTGCGCCTGCAGGAGTCGCTGCTCGGTGCGACGGTGATGGACCGCCAGCGCCTGCGCGTCCGGGTCGCTGAGCCCGACACGCCCCCGGCCCGGCCGCGCAAGCCGCGCGGGAAGTCCGACGCGGCCCGCCGGTCGCGGCTGCGCGCCGTCTGACCGGCCGTTGCTGCCGCCGATCCCGTTCCCGACGCTCGGGTGGCAGGTCATCGACTGGATCGAGACGTACCTGGTCCACGGGCCCGGCGACGTCGAGCGCCAGCCGATCGTCCTCGACGACGAGCGCGCCCTGCACGTCCTGTGGTGCTACGCGATCTTCCCGGCCGGCCACAGGTTCGCCGGGCAGCGGATGGTGCTCCGCGACGTGCTGTCGCGGCCGAAGGGGTGGGCGAAGTCCGAGTTCGCCGGCGCGATCGCGTGCGTGGAGGCGCTCGGCCCGTCCCGGTTCGACGGGTGGGACACCGGCGGGGAGCCCGTCGGCCGGCCGGTCACCTACCCGTTCGTGCGGTGTCTCGCCACCGAGGAGGAGCAGGCCGGCAACACGTACGACAACGTGTTCATCATGCTGTCCGAGGGGGAGGCGGCCAACGCCTACGACCTCGACGTCGGCCTGACCCGCACGTTCGTCCGCGAGCCCGGCGGCGGCGAGATACGCCCCTCCAGCTCCGGGGACTCGTCGAAGGACGGCGGGAAGGAGTCCTTCGCGGTCGCTGACGAGACGCACCTGTACCACACGAGGGGGCTGCGGTCGATGCACCGCACCGTCGCGCGGAATACCGGGAAGCGCAAGGGCGCCGAGCCGTGGATGCTCGACACCACCACGGCGCACGCTCCCGGCGAGAACTCCGTCGCGGAGGCCGCCGCCGACTCGTTCGCCGACACGGACCCGGCCGTGCTGCTCGAGCGTCAGCGGGTGCTTTACGACCATCACGAGGGCCCGGAGGTCCGCAACTGGGACTCCGACCGCGAGTTGCGCGCCGCGCTGAAGAAGGCGTACGGCGGCGGCGCCGCGTTCATGGACCTCGACCGGGTGCTCGCGCTGATCCGGATGCCTGACGCCGAGCAGGCGGAGTCCAAGCGCTACTTCTTGAACATCGCGTCCGCGAGCGACCGGATATGGGTCGCCGCCGACGAGGTCCGCGGCCTCCTGCACCGCGGGCACGACCGTCAGGTCCGGGCGGGGGAGCTCATCACCGTCGGGTTCGACGGCAGCCGGTTCCGCGACGCGACGGTGCTGATGGGCTGCTGCGTCTCCGACGCGCACCTGTTCCCGCTCGGTGTGTGGGCCAAGCCCGAGGGTGAGGCGGGCCGCGGCTGGGAGGTCCCCGTCCGCGACGTGAACCTCGTGATGGAACGGACGTTCGACTCCTTCCGTGTGGAGCGCGGCTACTACGACGCCGCGTGGTGGCGCGCTGAGGTCGCCGCCTGGCACTCCAAGTGGGGCGACGCCGTCGCCGACTTCGACACCACCTCCGACACCCGCATGGCCCGCGCGTGCGGGAACGCCCGCACCATTGTCCGCACCGGCGCCGCGTCGCTCGGCGGGAACCCCGACCAGGTCCACACGGTCGCCGGGCATCTGCGCAACGCCCGGATGCGCAAGGTGCGCCTGAAGCTCGACGACGTCGCCGAGGAGGCGCACGTCATCGAGAAGAAGCGCCGCGGCTCGCCGGACAAGATCGACGGTGCGACCGCCGTCGCGCTCGCCCTGGAGGCGCGCAGCCACGCCATCGCCGACGGCGCGCTCGGGCGCCTCGAGCCGCCCGACCGGTCCCTGTACCGCTTCGACTTCCTCGACTCATGACCATCGCCCTCCAAGCCGCCACCCTCCTCGCGCTGCTCACCGTCGTGGTGGTGGTACGCCCGCCCCGCCGGGCGCGCGGGTTCGCCGGCGAGCTCGTCGGCCGCACCACGATCGCGCACACCCGTGACGCCGGGTCGATCAAGGGCGTCGTCACCGCCGTGCACCGCGACTGCCTCGTGATCTCGCACCCCGAGTTCCTGCAGGGCGCGCAGCCCGCCGGGCTCGGCGGCGAGGTCGTCGTCGACCGCCGCGACGTCGCCTGGCTGCAGCGCGTCGGCGAGGCCTGAGTGGGGATCACGCTCCAGCTCGCCGACGGGACGCTCCTCCCCGCCGGCGGCGGCCCCTACCAGTACACGCCGGCCGGGTACGAGTCCCTCCCGGTCGGGTCGGTGCCGTTCTCGCAGTGGACTGGCGCCGGGCTCTCCTACGAGGCGATCTACCGCACCCAGCCATGGGTCGCGATCTGCATCAACTTCTTGACACGTCAGGTCGCACGGCTGCCGCTCAAGACGTACGAGGTTGACTCCCAAGGCGTCAAGCAGCCCGTGAAGAGCGGGCCGCTGTACGACCTGATCGGGCGGCCCGCCCCGCGGTGCGGGCCGATCCACCTCAAGCAGTGGATGACGTTCCCGACGCTGCTGCACGGCAACTCGTGCCTGGTCAAGCAGCGGACCCGCGCCGGCGGGTTGGTGACGGGGCTGATGCCGGCGCAGTGGCGCGACATGGAGGCGTACACGATCGCCGGCGACGACGTCGACGCCTGGCAGATCGACTACTGGATCTCTCGCCTCGAGGGCCGCCGCCGGGTGCTGCAGCCCGACGACGTCGTGCATCTCGCGTGGACGCCGCCGCGCGGCCCGGTCGGCGTGTCCCCGCTCGAGCAGCTCGGCGTGACCGTCCGCTCCGAGGTCGCCGCGCAGCGCTACCAGGAAGCCACGTTTCGCAACTCGGCGCGGCCGTCGGGTGGGGTGACGCTCCCGGAGAGCGTCGCCGGCGACAAGGAGCTGCGCCGCGAGCTGCGCGACGACCTCGAGCGTCTCCACCAGGGCGTCGACAACACGGGCCGGCCGGTGATCATGCCGCCCGGTTCGACGTGGCAGCAGTTCGGCGGGACCGCGCAGGAAGCCGAGCTGATCTCGGTCCGCAAGCTCAACCGGGAGGAGGCGGCCGCCACCTACAACTTGCCGCAGCCGATGGTCGGGATCCTCGACCACGCGACCTACTCGAACGTCGTCGAGCTGCACCGGATGCTCTACGGCCCGGTGCTCGGCCCGTGGCTGAAGCTGCAGGAGGAGACGTTCAAGGCGCAGGTCATCGACAACGAGCCCGCGTTCGAGGGCCAGTGGGTCGAGTACGAGCTGCGTGAGGTGCTGCGCGGCGACCCGATGAAGGAGGCGCGCGCGATGCGCGACGACCTCACCGACGGGCTGCTGACGATCAACGAGGCCCGCCAGATCCGCAACCTGCCGAAGATCGACCATCCCGACTGCGACCGGCCGATGATCGCCGCGAACAACATCAGCTTCGTCGGCGGCGGCTCCACGAAGCAGGAGTTCGATGGCGGCGCCCCCGCCGGCGGCGCCCTGGCCCGCAACCTCGGGCGCCTCGAAGACCGCCTCGTCCGCCGCGCCAAGGGCGGCCGGGGCGACGGGTGGGACCCCGACCGGTTCCGCCGCGAGCTCACCGACGACCTCGCCGCCGCCGACCACGCCGACCCCGAACGCGCCGCGAAGGCGTGGACCGGGGCGGTCACCGCGCTCGTCGCCGACAGCCTCGACGACCCCGACCTGCTGCGCGCGTCGTTCGCCGCGCTCACCCCCACCCCGCGAGAGGACTGACGTGGAGACCAAGCAGTTCCCCCTCACCAAGGTCAAGGCGATCGACGACACCAACGACGCCGGCACGTTCGAGGCGATCGTCTCCGTGTTCAACAACGTCGACGGCTACGGGGACCGCGTCGAGCCCGGCGCGTTCACCAAGACGCTCCAGGACGACGGGCTGCCGGCGATCGTGTTCTCACACCAGTGGGGCACACCGCCGATCGGCGCGACGCTCGAAGCGCGCGAAACCCCGGAGGGCCTGTACGTCAAGGGGCGCCTGTTCATCGACGAGAACCAGACCGCCCGCGAGACCTACGCCGCGATGAAGAACGTCGGCGGTGACGGCCGCCCACCGCTACGCCAGTTCAGCTTCAGCTACGACATCGTCGAGGCCGGCTGGGAAGTCGAAGGCGGAGAAGAGATCTTCTCGCTCAAGGCACTCGACCTGATCGAGGTCGGCCCGTGCCTGAAGGGCGTCAACGACGCCACCCGCCTCATCGCCGTCAAGAGCGACACTGCCGCTGACGGCCGCGAGCGCCCCCCGAAGCCGTCCGAGAAGTCCGCAGACCCGCCGGCCAACCCGCCCGAGCGCGGCAAGGAGCCCGAGGTCACCACGCCGAGCCGCGCGTTCATCGACGCGCGGTTCGCCCTCTAGCCCGGACCGCCCGGGCCCACATCCCCCCGCCCCCCACTTGGGGGCACGCCACCCCGCCCCCGCCAGGAGGACCACCCCATGCTGCAGGACAAGCTCCGCGAGATCCAGAAGGCCGTCGACGCCAAGCGCGCCGACGTCCAGGCCGCCCGCACCACGTTCGAGACGACGAAGAAGGCGCTCTCCGAGGCGACCGACATCGACATCACGAACCCCGAGGACCCGCACGTCAAGGCCGCCGACGACGCGATGAAGCCCTACTCGCAGAAGTCCGACGAGCTGCGGCTCCTGCAGGGCCAGTTCGAGCGGATCGCGCTGATGGCCGCCGACGGCGGCGAGAAGGCGACCGACGTCCGCCGCGAAACCGAGCACGACCGCGACAGCCAGCTGCTCAAGGGGATCCGCGAGTCCGTGGGCCGCAAGGCCGTCGAGTCCGACACCTACAAGGCGCTCAAGGAGTCCGGCGCGTTCGCCGACGGCTCCTCGGTCCCGTTCAAGGGTGAGCTCGCGCAGATGGAGTACAGCCAGTTCAAGTCGCTGCTGACCGGCCAGTCCGGCCCGGCCGGCGGCGTGTTCAACCTCCCCGAGCAGCTCCCCGGCATCGACACGATCCCGCAGCTCCCGCTCGGGATCCTCGACCTCATCACCATCGGCCAGACGTCGCAGCGGTCCCTGAGCTTCGTGCGGATGCTCGCCCGGACGATCCGCGCCGCCGAGACCCACGAGGCGTCGACCGCCGCCCCGATCGGATCCGGGACCCCGGCGGTCACCCCGGCGCAGGGCGGCCTGAAGCCCGAGTCCGACCTGACGTTCGAGCGGGTCGAGGTGCCGGTCCGGACGATCCCGCACTGGCTGCCCGCCACCCGCGACGAGCTCGCCGACGCCCCGTTCCTGCAGACCACCATCGAAGGTGAGCTGCTCACCGGCGTCGAGCGGCGTACCGAGCTGCAGATCATGCGGGGCGACGGCGTCGGCGACAACCTCACCGGGATCTATTCCACCGCCGGGATCGCCGCGTACACGCAGAGCACGGCCGCGGCCGGCGAGCCGAAGGCCGACGCGGTGCACCGCATCTTCACGATGCTGCGCCTCGCCAGCTACGAGCCGTCCGCCCTGGCGATCGACCCGCGCGACTGGCAGGACATCCGCCTCTCCAAGGACACGGTCGGGAACTACATCTGGGGGCCGCCGTCGCAGGCGGGCGGCGACCAGATCTGGGGTGTTACCGCGGTGCAGACGATCGCCGCCACCCAGGGCCAGCCCGTCGCCGCGGAGTGGTCGCGCGCGACGCTCGCGATCCGCGAGGCCGCGAAGATCCTCATCTCCGACTCGCACGCGGATTTCTTCGTCCGCAACCTCGTCGCGATCCTCGCCGAGGCGCGCGCCGGCCTCGTCATCCGCCGCCCGCAGGCGTTCGGGAAGGTCATCTTCGCCTGAGTCGACCACCCGGCCGGGCCCCCGCCGGGGCCCGGCCGCCTGTGCAGTTCCCGTTCCCCCGCCTCACGATCCGTAAGGAGCCCACCGCATGGCCGAGTACGCCACCCAGGACGTCTACGCCGAGGTCGACGAGATCAACCGGCTGGTCGCCGTCAAGGGCCAGCCTGTCGCCGACGCCTACCGCCCCTACGTCGACGACACCCACGTCACCACCGACGTGCCCGCCCCGCCCGCCACGGACCTCGGGCCCGTCGCCGCCGCGACCCACGGCGTCGACCAGCACGGCCAGCCCCTCACCCCCGACACCGACGACGAGGAGAAGGCCGACCAGGCCGACGACGACAAGGCCCGCAAGACGGCCCAGGACAAGGCGCGCCGCGGCGCGCAGACGAAGAGCGAGTAGCGGCAGGTCGTGCCCGCCGCCCTGCCGCCCGGGGTCACGCTCGAGCAGGCATCCGCGTACCTCGGCGCCCCCCGGGCGGCCGGCGGCGACACGCTGGTGCGGTCGCTGCTCGGCAGCGTGTGCGCGTTCGCCGGCCGCTACACGAGCAGGCAGCTCGCGCCGCTCACCGCCGACCATGTCGACGTGCGCACCCAGGGCCGCCGGTGGGTCCGCGTCCCCGACGCCCGGCAGGTCACCGCCGTCGTCGCCGACGGAGCCCCCGTCGCCGACTGGGAGGAGATCCGCGCCGGCGGCGACACGATCGTGCACATCGTCGTCCCGCGGGCGGTGAGCGGCGGGGCGCTGCTCTACCCGTTCGCCCGCCTCGCCCCGCAGGGCCCGCAGAAGGTAACCGTCACCGGCCAGTTCGGCTTCCAGGCGGTGCCCGAGGACCTCGCCGACGCGATCTACACCCACACGGCCCGCAACTACCGCGAGCGCGACGCCAGCTACGGCGACCAGGTCAACCTCGGCGACGGCGGCTCCATCGCGTTCTTCCGCTCCATGCCGCCCCGCGTCCGCGCCGTCTACGACTCCTACCGCGTGTTCTCCGACACCTTCTCCCTCGAATGAACGGCATCCAGCAGCACGGCCACCAGCCCGACCCCAGAAGGATCCTCGCCGCGTTCGAAGCCGAAGCTCAGGTCGCGGTCCGTGAGGCCCGCGTCGCGGCGCTCGCCGCCGCCCGCGCCGGCGCGCCCGGGAGCTTCGGCGGGCCGAACATGTACGCCACCGGCCGGCGCACCGTCTACGGGTGGGAGATCACCGTCGGGATCCGCCCCAAGGTCCGCTGGCGCGCCATCTTCCCCGAGGGCGGCACCGGCATCTACGGCCCCACCGGCCGGCCCATCCACCGCAAGACGAAGGATCGGTTCGGGCACCCCAAGCCGTTCTACTTCCAGGGCCACACGGTCCCGCAGATCCGCGGGCAGCGCGGCCAGCACTTCATGGCCCGCAACCGGCCCGTCGCGGTCGAGGCGATGGCCGTGGCGATCACCGCGGGGATGCGCCGCGCCGGACAGAAGGCCGCGAAGCTGTGACCGCCCGCGTCCAGGACCTCGTCGAGCTGATCGAGGGGCTCGTCGCGATCGAGGAGCAGGTCGCCGCCCGGATCCTCGCCGACTACGGCGACGAGGTGGTGGTGGTGCCGCTCCGGCCCGCGAGCATCAACCCGCCGGCGATCTTCAACGACCTGCGGCCGTCGCAGATGGACGCGATCGACACGCTCGTCGACCGGGACACGGTGATCGTCGCCGCCCGGATCGTCGTGCCGTTCACCGACCTCCCCGCCAACCACTGGCAGCTGCTGCGCTACGCCGACTGCTTCCGGCACGTCGCCGACCCCGCGTTCAAGGACACCAGCTCGCCGCTCGGCGGCGCCCACGTGCGCCGCACCGGCCTCCAAGGCGCGATCGACGACATCGGCGGCCTCACGCTGCTCGCGATCGAGTTCCCGATCCGCGCGCGGCTCGACGCCGCGAACCCCGCCACCTGACCCCGCGGGCCGCGCTCGCGCGCCCCCCCCCGCCGTTCCCCCCGAACCCCGCCCGCCTGAGGAGGACCCCGCATGGCCAAGACCGACCCCACCCCCGTCGAGCCGGTCGAGCCCGACGTGCTCGCCGAGCCCGCGTTCGACGAGAAGGCCGCCGAAGAGGCCGAGAAGGCCGAGCAGAAGGAGCTCGACCGGCTCGTCAAGGACGCCCGCAAGCGCGCCTGACCCACCCGCCCCC
>JAABUK010009368.1_pt1 | contig 13407 bp, 25 predicted proteins | sample 5559141 | NCBI WGS metagenome assembly JAABUK01 (sample SAMN10711869, study PRJNA513367) | rock metagenome | isolation source: Antarctica rocks | place: Antarctica: Victoria Land, Pudding Butte nord | collected 2016-01-03
CACAATCTTGACCTTGTCAAACCAGCCGCGGTAGTCCACACTCTGGCGGATCAGCTCAATGGCTGACTGGGTGTCGTACTTGTCAACAAACGGCATGTTCATGTCGTCAACAAAGTACACCAGGCGCTTTGATCCTGGAGGTCCAAAGCGTACTCCTGCAGCAGCAGCACTACTGTTTCAGCACACTTGATTGTACGTTGATAAGCATTGACAGTACTTCAACAAGCTCAGCGCAATCAAGACCAGGCTTATGCGCCTCACAACACATTGAACACAAGCTGATCAAGTCAACTTTGTAAGTGGTAGAGTACCAAAACAGCAACAGCACAGTTAGTGAGGAACATAATTAATGCCCTGACAGCTTAGGTTGAAATAGAAAATCTAAGGATCAGGCTAGAGTCCACATCTCGAAAGAAGCTGTAGGGTTCTACATGTTCTACAGTCAGGGCATATGCATGGGTTATACTGTCACTTACAGTATCTCACATATGAATTTAGAGGTGTCTGTAAGCAAGCTCTCTGTTACACACTAAGACCTACAGATATGGACTGACCTGACTTCTTTTCCAGGGGCTGCTCCAGGGTGCCCTGAAGGGAGGGCGCATCACTGAAAGAGTTCATGTTGATGGTGCTAAAGGCCATGGTCTCAGAGTCCATGTTCTTCAGCTTGTCCCGCATGATAGCAGTCTTTCCAGTACCTGTACAACATCGCATGGTGAGAGACACCACATTGTAAGCTTTGCATGTATTGGGACACATAGTCAGCTGCATGTGCAATTCTGCTGCTGACGCGCCTGGTGCAGAGGTTGTGCACAAAGGCTCGTACCTATACAGTCAGGTCATAAGTGACCTCCATGTATAGGTGCTTCTGACATATACAAGCAGTTGCAGAGGATGTGTACAGACCTCTGGCTGGCATGACAGTCTGTTTGTTAGTTTACAGATGCAGAGACATGTTGCTATGTTGGTCAGCACAGCTGAGCGTACCTGTGTTTCCCACAAACATAACGTAGTGCTTCTTGGCAATGAGGGTATCCAAGAAGTATGTCAGGCGAGTGGTGTCTACAGTGGGCACAAACAGGCTGGAGAAGCTGTCTGGCATGTAGCTGAAGCTTGGAACCTTGTTCTCCCAGGGTACCATGCTGCAGCTGGCGTCGTCTACATAGTAGTCAAACACCATGCCCTGCAAGCAGAAAACAATCAAAGACATGCACTTCTCCCAGTGCACCACACGCACATCTTCTAATCTTGATGTCCTTCATAAACATGTACAAATGCACCATGCACGTACTGCATGCGCAATGCAAGGCCACAGAAGAACAGCATGTCAAATGTCAAGAGTGAGCATGTCAGATGCAGCAGAATTAGCTAAAAGACTGACTGGAATAAGCTCATGTGTCTGTGTAGGCTTTTGTCACAGGTGTACACAGGTGTAGAGGAAGACACATCAGCCATCTGACATACCTTCTCAGGGAACTGAACATTCTTGTACTCGCTGATCCACCACTTGGAGAACTGGGTGCGGTAGTCAGACACCTTATCCACCAGCATGCAACCACCAAAGGCCCAGACACAGGCAAACACAAACTGGTGCTCTAGCAGCTTCTTGTCTGGAGGGGGTGCGCCGCGCACAGCCTCCTGCACAAGATGCAAAGGCATGCTTTGATGGTAAATTCTGTGTGTCCATACCAGGCAATATGCCTTGCAGTCTGTTGCCGTGCAGCACTGCTCAGCCAGCAGTACACCATACAACTGCTTGCATATACCAGGCTGCTGGATTTTGACAGAGGCATTGGTCGTACTGAATGCCAGCTGATGTTCCAGCGCTTATGCCCAGATTTCCATCGATACACTCATGTGCAAAGGAGCAAAAGCAAGCCACTCAGCAAAGGGCATACCTGGGGCAAGATACTCTCCAGAATCTTGCAGATAGACATGACCTGGCTGATAGCAGGAATGGGCACCACATACTTGAAGTTACGGCGGCAGTACTCAAGAGTGGGGTCCACATAGCGGGAGAAAAGGGCTGACAGCAGAGGCCTCAGATCTGCCACATCCAGCTTCTCAATCCAGCTGTCCACAGCCTGCATGCCCAGTGCAGAGCTCAAGCACAAAGGCTTGCACTTGATGCAACACATACAGTCTACAGGTGGCCTCCAGTAATAGGTGCCCAGACAATCGGCAAGGTGGCTTAACACTCTCAGTCCATAGATGGCCTCCATACATAGGTGCTTAGACGACTGGGCAAGGTGGTACATGCCAAGGATCATCTTGGATGTGCACACAGGGTCAAGCACAAGCAGGATACTGTGAGAGCAGCAAGACCCACCGGCTTCCATCCCACATCGTCAGCATTGACATAGATGACACCACCACGTGACACTGTCGCTGGGGAGCAGTGGTTCATGTGGTTGATCTCCAGCAAGAGCCTCATGCTGGCAGTCAGTGGAATACGCTCATTGCTGGCCAGAGTCAGCATCTTGTTGTCGTCCATGACAGTGTTCATGGACTCAATCCACTCAGCGTCAATGTCACCATCCAGCACAATCCACTGGTGCTTGTTGGTCTTGTTGTTGGACATGTCACGGTAGGTGACAGACATGAGACCCTCCTTCCACTCACGGGTGCTGGGGTGCAGGTATCCATAAAGCTCATTTCGTGTCACAGCCTGCAACATCAGGTAAGCCATCAGCAATCATTTATTACTGCAGCTAATTGAGGTGTACACAAGTCTTGACTCAGTCAATGCTGGCTTGCTGGAGGCTCTGATAAGATGAAACCTGATTTGAACAGGGACTCAATACACCTAGAGCACAGCGATACATAAGGCTAGGGCAAACGTGCTTGAGTCAGTACAACAAATGCTGTTCACACAAACAGATATCATGACAGGGTTGCGTGGCTGCTCTTGGTGTCTGTATAAGTTGTGCTTGGGCTGCAGCTACAGCTGACCTTGGGGTTGATGGGCTTGAAGAAGGTCTTCTCCCCAAAGTTCTGCTGTGCGCGCATGAGGGTCTTCCAGATGGCAGACTTGCCACAGCCAGCAGGGCCCAGCAGGAAGACAGACCAGCGCACCACAAAGATCTCACGCAGCTGGCTGATCTTTAGGCAGAAGGTCTCGTCTGCCTGGTAGCCCAGCTCCAGAGCTGCCTCCTTGATCTGCACAGCAGTTTTATTTTCAGCATGATGGAAATGCAGCTGTCCGAAGATAAAGCTAGGCTCGTCAAACGATTGCACTAAAGCTCCTTCATTTTCAGGTGATAGCAGCTGCAGTGGCAGAAGGTCAAGTAAGCTCGCCTATTGATCAGAGAGATGATTGCTGAGTGAGAGCAGCATACAGTGTGCATACAAAGTTGGGCAAATGGGCGTTCAGTGACTCACGGGCATGGACAGGTGGCAGTGGATGTTACCTTGGGCTCAAATTCTCGGTCAATGGCTCTTGGCACCAGCTCCACAGTCTTGGGGAACAGGTCATTCAGCAGACCCATGAAGATGCCAGTGTCATCTGCTGTCAACTTGCCCAGGTTGAAATCTCTCAGAGCACGCAGCAGCACCTGTCAACGCAAATCATGGCTTCTCACGGGCAATAACAATGCAGTTTGACACGAAGACCTAGCTGAACAGCGCTACTGCACAGAATTTGCAGTATAAATGCAACTTATCAAGCAAGCTGAATCAGGGCGTGGTTGCAGCTGAAACATGGGAGCAGAGTACCGTCAGCAGCTGCAGGACAATGCTGCACTGCAAGCTAACAAATGTCTGAGCATTCGATTTGCAATGCTATGCTTGAGTGTGCATGGTATTGCAAACAGACTGCTCAGACATTTGTTAGCTTGCAGTGCAATGTAGCTGCAAGAATACCTTGTCTTCTGAGAGGTCTGGGGCAGAGCGCTTCATGCCACCAGCCACATACAGGGTGGTCTTGATGGCACGCAGCTTCCAGTCATAGTGCTTGCTCTTGGACAGCAGGTCCTCACAAAGCCGGTACAGGATCACAAACTTGCGACTGAGCATCTTGGACATGTTGAAGCCCTCAGACATCAGCATGATCTCCACAATCAGAGCCATGTCTGGCACACACATGGAGACTGGGCGGAAGAGTGCCTGCACACACAGCCAAAAAAGGTAATGCAGATGCCTGCAACAGGCAAATTGAGTGCTGTCATAGAAAACCATTTTATGCACAATTTTTGTGACTTCACTTATTTCAGGACAGCCCAATGATCTATAAGAAATGACACAGGTGGCTGCTGAAACATTCCAAGACATGTTGGTAGCATAGTACCATGCAGGTAAATCAGATGTACGTTACCTTCAAAGATTCAGGCAGCTCTGCTCTGCCAGGATATCCAGGGTTCATGGTAATGAAGGCCATGACAGTGGACCTCAATGTCACCTCAATGTCCTCAAATACAAAGCGCTCTTTGCGAGCACGCAGCGCGTCCAGCACAGTCTGCAGTCAAAGACTCAGCAATTGAAGCCTGGACGTTGTTGTCACCTTTGCGCAGCTTGCAACGGTAACCTGAACAATTGACAATGCAATTGATATGCAGCAAAGAAAGCAATTGCTTCACAAGCAAAAGCCATTCTGGCAGTTGCATGCGAGCTGAGACATTCACGCGGCTTGTCTCTACGATGGCTGCAAAGTTGTCTTGCACCTAAGTTTACCTTGTACTGTGTGGAGCACACAGACAGCACTGCAACAGGGATACGGTTGAATTCATCAAAGCAGCCCCAGGCACCAGTCTGAGCTAGACCCTTGTAGATCTGGCCCATGGCCTTGTAGTCCATCTGGTCGGAGCAGTTGAACACATAGCACTGCACTCCCAGAGCACGGGCTAGATCCTTGGTGGACTCAGTCTTTCCAGTTCCTGCAGAGCATAAGCAGCTTGTGTGCAATGAGCTAGTAATATTGATGGTGTTCCTTGTGCAAAACAGGAAGCGGCCAAGGCAGCTGATCTGGCAAATGAACAGCTATTAACAGCTTGCATCACAGGTATGGAGCTGGCTCACTGAGAGAAGTCGTTCTGCATAGGGCAATGAGGTTTTGCCTCAAGGCTGTGCGTATTAAACTTGCTGAGTGGTATCAAACTGCCAAGCTAAGGGAATTGACTAACCTGCAGGGCCTGCAGGGGCTCCACCCAGCACTAGCCTCTGGGCTTGAGTCAGGGTGATGTAGCATCTGTCTGTCAGAGGTGTGATGCACAGGCAGCCACAGTTGCCGATGTACTCATAGGTGTACTTGATCTCAGCATCACAAATGTTGACTTGCGCTTCTTTGCTCTTCTCGTTCTGGTAGTAGCGCAGCTGACTCTGCCACTGGAAGCAGGACTGGTTCTCAACACGCTCCTCAATCAAGCGCTGGACAACGTCACGGGCGTGCACATCGATTGTACACAGGGTGATGAGCTTCTTGCGGTCGTTCTTGGTCAGCTCGCCATTGATGATGGTTATGAGGTCAGCTAGCTGAGATACCTGCTTGTCAAAGATGCCCTGCATGACAGCCAGTCTGTGAGTATCTGCAACAAAGAGTCTGCCCTTCAGGTGGCGGCAGGGTAGCTTGTTTGCACCATTCAGCCTCTGGAAAGCAGTTGGCTTTCATTGTTCCTGATCTTTTTTCCCGAATCAAAAGATCTGTGAAGCTCACTGACAGCATTCCCTTGAAAGTCTAAGAGCACAGCTGGTCCATGCACTCTCACACCTAGGCAAGGCAAGGCAAGCTGCAGCTTTGCTTCAAGGTCAATGATCAAACTGACCTTGAGGGCATCCTCATTACCCTCTTCCAGCTCCTCAAAGGCCTCATTGACATCCTGGGTGAAGAAGGTACGTGACACCATGATGGTGTTCTGCACACTATAGTCAAAGATCCACTTGGTTCGTGGCTTCTCATCGTATGCAGGGATAGCCACTTTGAACTCATGACTCAGAGCAGCCCTCATGGCGTCCACCACGTTTTGCAGCCAGGACTCAACAGGGCCGTCGCAGCTGCACTCCTCAGCAAAGGCAACATACTCTCCTTCACCTGCGCATCAACAGCACAGATTTGCAACGAAAGTAATTAAGCATGGAATGACTGATGACACAGGCACATCAGCAAGATGCCAGGTGTCAGCCAAGGGCATTTCAACGGGCATCAGGGGCACTACGTTGCCCAGCATACCAGCAGATGCAATCAAGGATATACATATACCAAACCACAATGGGCGTTTTGTGGCCAAGGGTGTCTGCTTTGCAGTGTGCAGAAGCTTGTTCATGCCTGTGCAAGCAGTAGCAAACAAGCTGGCAGAGTGCGTGCCTGAGTACATGCCAATGGCCCCCTTTGTGGGGTCCCCAGCCTCATCCTTTCTGAACTCCAGGTTGTGCACATTGTCAAAGCACTTGGGCAGATGCCTGCAGTGTAACAGCAGAATTCAGGTATGACATGCCGCTGCCATAGTGAGCAATGCTATGTCATAGTCTATTTGCAGACCAGTGCTTCTATGTGCCACATGGCAGCAAGTGTCCACTACACACAGAAGCCACGTGTGACACTGCTGCTCAGCACTTCTGCTGTCAAGCAAGGCGTAGAAGCAGTACCTGAGAATGAGCTGAGGGTTGGAACCCTTGGACAGGATGTCCAGCAGATCTGCAGGAGCCACAAAGTAGAAGCGGGGGAAGGCCACACGCTTGGTCTCCAGGTAATCCTGCAGAATCAGATAGCCTACAGTCCTGCTCTAAAATCTGCCTCAGCCTCGTAACGCATGCTACATGTCACACACTCATCATTGTCAGCCAAGATGCCCTTTGATTGCGCCTGGTTTGCATTGCTTACAGCTTACAGTGTGCGAATCAAAGCCCCCCATCAGAGAAGAAGCATTGCACAGTACAAGTTGTAGCTATACCTGTAGAGCCTTCTCACACATCTCAAGTTGGCTCAGGAGGCCATCCAGGCGCTCCTGTCGCCCCTCAAGGTTGCAGGCCTCCACAACATTGGGAGTGTCTGGAGCACCCTTCATCAAGTCCTGCAACAAAGTGCCCACGCTTTAGAACTAGCACCAAAAGAGTGCACAGCCAATGGTTGTAAGTCACATCAAGGTATGTACGTCCATCTCCAACATGCAATGGCAAAGGGACTATCATTGCAGCAGGTGTGTCAGACAAGTTGTCACTGCAAAGAGCCGCAGGGAGTCATGCATCAGCAGCTTGCCTGGAAGTCTGCATTGACAACATCAAAGCGCTTGGAGTCCTCAGGCAGCTGGACCCTGATGTCAGCGCTGCCCACAAAGATGGACTCAAGGGCTTGCCACTTCTTCTGAACATCCAGCCAGGTGTTCAGCACAACATCCACTGTGCCCAGCTTTTTCTGCCAGTTTGTCACAATCTCCAGGAACTTGGGGTTGCCCTGTGCAGACACAGTTGATTGAACATTTGTAAAATTGCAGCATATGCAGGGCCAGCTAGACGTTGCACAGAACCTAGACAAGCAGATGCTCGTAATGTCAGCAGCTAGAGCTGCATGTGAGAAAACAATTACAATGCAGCAACGTTTGCCAAATGCATCAGCATATCATGCACAAGAGCACACTGGCTGCTGGCGCATGCTCACCTGAACGTATTTGCCACCACTCATGGTCTGCAGGGCCAGGTTGTCTGTCTCGAGGGCCTCAGTGATAGAGTCCTCAACCGTCATCTGGACATTGTCAGTGTCCTGGTACGGAGAGAAGGTCAGGCTCAGCGATGACCATGTTTCATCAATCTTCTTCAGGGCTTTCTCGATGATCAGCTCCTTCTGGGCGCGGTCCACAATCTCACTACATGCATCCACGTAGTTGTGCAGGCCCAGCTCCAGTAGGTTGCCCAAGTTGAACTTGCTGTCCATGATGAAGTTCTTGCCTGTGGCCTGCAGGAAGGACGCACAAATAAGCTAAGCAAGCTTGATGCAGGAAGGACGCACAAATAAGCTAAGCAAGCTTGAAATTGAGCAACATCGTATGTATGCTCTCCTGTTGTCCAGCTGGGCATGCTGTCACATGACACACAGGAATAGGAGCAGCAATATGACAGAGACTGGCTGCCTCAGAATGTGTGTCAGAGGAAGACTTGCAGCTTTGAGATTGCATGGACAGCATACACAGCAGCATTAGGCATGCTGTTCCCTGCATGTGCAAGCACGACGCAGCAGTGCATAGCCTACCTTCATGAGCTGCTTCCAATGCCTCTCACGCATAGCAGGATGGTGGAGGTCAGACACCAGTGGTAGGGAGGTGAGCATGGCCTTCAGCCGCTCCTCAAGCAGCCTGTAGATGCAGGAATACATGCTAAGCGTCTTGCAATTCTATGCTTCTCAGGCAAGGCGTCACTGGCAAATTGTGTGTCAGTCCCACATACAATCATATTCACAGCACTGTTTTTCATGTCTGAGATGCATTTGAGACATGGCCCAAGGAAAGGCACAGAAGTAAAGTACATGCACGCAGAGTAACTGTAATGGCGCACGCAAAGAACAGGCATCTTGAGCAGAGAAGGTAGCTGTACCTGTAGACCTCATAATTGCGCACAGCTTTGTTGAGCTGCTTGATGTCCTTAGTGAGCTTCTTGGTCTCCTCCACCAGGAAGTCAACATCAATCTTGTCCCACAGGGTGGCATACCAGTCTGTGAAGGTGAACATGACAGCGCCCACCATATCCCACAATGCCTTGAGGTAACCCAACTCCTCCTGCAGTGTTGCAAGTTCTGTCAATAGACTGAACTCAAGCTGCTCAAATGCTGACAGCTGTTTACATGTATATGGACAATGCACACGTCAACACGCATTCAGGCAGCCACATCATTTTGGCGTGCTGACATTATTTTCATGCCAGTGTCACTGTGGTGCACAACATTTGTCAAGAGATTGGCATCAGCAGAAAAGCATGTTAGTAAAAGCTGTTGCTGCCTGCAGCACACATTTGCAGACTCCAGCCCAAGCCAAAACAATATGCTCCGGGTGGCAATTGCAGGTTCTGATCGGATGCATAGACAATAGCCTTAGCCTTACCTTGCAGCGAGTGAGCATGATGTAGTCTGAGACATACAGCTCAAATAGGTCCTGGCATTCCCGCAGGTACTCACTGTCAGCCATGATCTTGGTCACACTCATGTGACTCTCCACCTGACCATGGTGAAATGCATCCAGCACCAGGTAGGCAGGCCTCACCTGTACAACACATATAAGCTGTTGAGCACAACACACATGCTGTGTCATTGCAGTCATTGCAAAGGCATATTGACAGCAGGACACGTGCACAAGGAGGCTGCGTAAGCAGTGGGGTTGGCTGCTGATGTTCGTTGCTGGACAGAGGGGATAGCACAGCAAAACAGACCACAAGTGCTGCTGTTTCAGCACAGTGTCAACCCTCAGCAGTGGAGCCTTACATGTTCCAACTTGAGCTCGCCCCCAGGGACGCTGAATGGAGCCTTCTGCTGGAAGAACTTGCGGAAGTCCTCCACCTTCTCACCAAAGGAGTCGCTCTTGCGGCGGATGTCTATGGCCTCAGCCTGCTGAAGTGGAGCCAGGATTTCACGCCTGCATGCATCAACACAATCAGCAACCTCGACATGACCATCTCAGCGTATGCCAAAATATGCACAGGCATGTGAAGCACACTCAGACATGGACCGTCATTATGAGGTGGTATTTGCGTGCAGGCCGGTGGCAGGAGCATATCATGACAGAGACAAACAGCTGAAGGCACAACTAGGGTCACGTGCTGCTGAGACACATGTACTACTGTGTTTGTGCACTCAACAGTTCGTCTGTCAACACTTGCAGCTGCATCAACATAGTCTGTACCTCTGGAACATCTTCTTCTTGAGGGACTTCCATGCTAAGGGACCCTCCTCCAGCTGCTTGAGCACCACATCGGTCATGGTGATGCTGAACTTGGTCAGCAGTGAAACAGTGTCCCGCAGGGGCTCAAACATGTTGTCTGTCTTGTCGCTGCGCTTGCGCACATCACGCATGCAGCTCATGATTGAGTACAAGGACTTGCGGTTCTCCTCAGCTTGCGCTGCCTTGAGTGCCTCGCTGTCTGCGCCCTGCAGGCAAGAGAGACCAAGCTGTTTGTTTGCATGTATTGTAGTAGTACACACAAGAGAACAGTGATAACTGACATTGCGTCGACCATACACTAATCTCTGTCAGACAGCACTGAGGATGATGGCGCAGGTTCTGCACTCTCATTGGCCAGCAGATAAGGCATGCCAAGTTGTGCAAGGCAAAAATCAGGATGTACCTCTGCAACTTCTCCCTCAGGCAAAGGCTCAGTGGCAAGCTCACTGCCAACCTTGAGGTCCAGGGTGGCATTGGACTGGTTCATGAACTTGTACAGCTCCTCCATGCTGCTTACCACCTGCACAGAACAACGGTTTGCAGCCACAATTGCAGGAACAGACCTGGTTGATACACAGCTGCACTCTGCCATATTGCGTTCTGACACCCTTGAGACACGCCAACTGAGAGTGGTATTTGCTTATGCTCAGGCACCAGGAGATGGACATAACAATGTAGAGCTCATAAAGCTGCATTGCTGCCAGCAACACGCCATTAATGAAAGCAGGACACAGGATGTTACCTTGATCTGCAGGTAGTGAGTGAACAGGTAGATCCACTTAGTGACCCAGGTCGTCAAGGCCTGCTTGATAGGCTTAGCATCAATCTTGATGTACCCAATAGTGGTACTGGTAGGCAGAGCCTGAATCTCCTCCTGAACTGCTCTGTACTTGGCTATTTCTGCTTCAAACCGGTCTAGGGTTGGATCGTCCCTGGTGCCATCCTCTAGCTGCTTGCCTTCAGCAACTAAGAACTCCTGCAATGCATAGTGGGGCTGTTTCAACCAGGCCTCAACAGACACATATGATGTTGACCAGCCCAGCACCAAGGCGCCCTGCTGTCAACCCTCCAGGTTGTGCATGTCCACATATTGTTAGACAAATGCACCAAAAGACATAAATAGACATTAAATGCCCATTTCAGACTGTTGGTGTACTTGTCTAATGATGTACTGGACTGCACAAACTTGAGGGTTGCCAAGGCATCTTGTTGCTGGGTGGTCAACATTGTGTTTATTTGATCCAAGGTTCTGCGTAGAAGCACAATCTGAGTGCGTCAGGCAATTTGCTCCAGACATGATAGGCGTGCTTGAAACCAAAGTCACTTCATGACCAGACATGCATTGTGAGACTGTACAAAGACGAGAACATCAACACACACAAAATATGGTGATTGTCAAGCAAGCCAACCTTGAGAGTCTCATTGAGGTCGCGCTTCCACAAGTACCCATACTTGGAATACTGGGCTTTGAGGGCATTGCACTTGATCTCATTGGCACCAAGAATGCCTTGCACCTCACTGATGGCGTCATAGACAGTGTAGTCTTCTTCAAGCTCCTTGGCATAGTTGCCTGCACAATGCAAATAAACATAAAACCAGCAACACTGACTACAGCTCTAAGCAGTGCGGAAAATCAAGAGGTAGTTGGTACATCACAACAGACTGCACAGCATAGGAACAGCTTGCAAGGCCTGCTTCAGGATGTAGGCAAGGGGTAACTGACCTTCTCCAGTGTCAAGACGTTTGATGAGGGTGGCAATCTCCAGGAAGGACTTGAACCACTTGCTGAACATGTCTCGCACACCGGGTGCACCGCCTGAGCCAAGCTCTGGAATCCACACAATGTCTGGGACGATCAGCTCCAGCTGAATCTCCAGCAGAGGGGCAATCTCGTGCTTAGCCATGTTCTCAGGGTCAACCTGCACCAGCAATGCATAGTTGTCAGCAAGGCCTCTTGTTAGCAACAAAATGCAGCAAGCCTCCAATCCCAAATTTTGACATGCTTTTATTATTCCCAGGACTGTCAGTGCAGCACAAGTGGTCAAAGTAGAAGCTAGTGAACATGTCAGCAGACTGCAAGGACGGTCAGTGCAGCAAAAGCAGTCACAGCAGCAGTTGATGAACATGTCAGCAGACTGAACCAGCAAAGCAAATGACATTACTGTAAAGTGAGAGCTTAAGCAACTGTCCTCAGCAGTGCAGACGAACATCCATGCAATGTTACACATGGATAAGGTTCTCACCTGAGAAGTCAGGCGGTGCACAGATGCAATGATGCACTCCACCAAGCCATCAATGACAATGTCCCCGATGTAGTCCACGTACGCCTTCCATGCTGGTGCGCCCTTGCTGACCTTCAGAGTGCGGTTGCTGCTAGACAGGAGCTTGGTGATCTCCTTGCCTCCATCAGAGATGAGGCTGTGGCACTTGGAGGACACGTCTCTGAAGGAGTTGGTCAGCTCCTCATAGGTGTGCACCTTCAGCAGAATGCAGGTCTCATGTGTTGCTCATGAGCACAAGATTCTCCACAGCATTCAACAAGACAATCTGCTGAACGCTTTGCACAACTTCTGGTCATTTGGCTGGCGTAGGAAGACAAAAACTCTTGATGCAGGTGCAGGTACAAACTGGAGATTGCTGTGCTGACCTTGCCCTCCTTGCGGTCAAACATGGGATTGGCAACCCAGCCTGCAAGCACCTCTGATGTGCGCTTCACATTGCCCTTGATAGTGGCTAGGGTCTCATTCACATCTCGGACCAGAGCCATGACCTCCATGATGTAGTCATCAATGTGGTGGCTGTTCCAGTTCAGAGTCTGCACAGCCAGCAATTGATCAGTCCAGATATGCACATATCAGTCCAAATATGCAGCACTCAGAAGCTGGAGGCACATAAGGCAATTCTGCTAAGTATCTCAGTAATGTGAGAGTGATTACCACAGCTTGCAGACACATGACCTTGATGCATGTGCGACCTTCCAACACATGCATCAATACTTGAGGCATACTGTTGTAGCTGCCTTTACAACTGTAGTAGCCTGAGCAGCCATGAGCAGAAAGCATGCCCTGTACTTGCATGGCAGCACACCTGCAAGCCCTTCTTGAGTGCTGCATCCACAGCCTCAAGCTTCTGTGTGATCAAGGGCTTCTCCACTGGCAAGATGGTGGCTTGCACATTGTTGTAGATGCCCACAATCAGCTGCAAGTTTCCTACTTGCTGGCGGAACATCACATCGCGCTCATAGATCTGCATGACCAGAGCAGCGTTTGCGCATGTTTCAAGAATTAGCAGATTGGAGGGACTGTGGTGCCGCCATTACAGGCGCATTTACATCCAATCATGTACTACACGTCACATGAGTGACTACTTGTAGTGACTACAAGAAAAGGTGCACGGCGCAGGTGCATTCAGCATTTGATACACGACAGATACTGGTCACAGTGGCAGACTCACCTTAAGAGCGTTTGCAGGAATCTCAATTGGCAGGTCTGGCAACAGCAGGAAGTATCGTGTTTCTCGCAGCAGGCGCACTAATGCTGGGTCAAAGTTCACCCTG
>JAABUK010009369.1_pt1 | contig 13407 bp, 14 predicted proteins | sample 5559141 | NCBI WGS metagenome assembly JAABUK01 (sample SAMN10711869, study PRJNA513367) | rock metagenome | isolation source: Antarctica rocks | place: Antarctica: Victoria Land, Pudding Butte nord | collected 2016-01-03
TGATGAATCTTGATGTCATGTTTTTCAAGACAGACTAGAAAATGTCTGTCTTCATCAGTTAGATAAACAGTGTAATTCTTGAAATCACATTCATATTATTCTTGTGCATTATTCTTGTGCATTGACTCAATTGTACTTCTAATAAGTACTTGCTTTAAATGCAAGACTTTTAATAAATGAGATGATATTGCAGATTTATGAATAAATCTGCGTCAGAACAGTTTTCAAAAATACTCAAAATGAATCAGCAGACTCGTTGATCTTTTAATCATCATTCTTCTCTCTGTGATAAATATTTCAGAGCTCAGTAATAGTCTCGTCTGAATTTAAATTCATAGTTCAATTGTAATACTTCATTAACATTATTTATTTCATCGTTTTTGAACTCATCTGTGATCGATTTCATCAACATACTCTTCTAGCAAGATTGAAAGTTCGCTCAATATTTATTAAGAATATTGAGCATAAAAGAACATCTTTAATCATTTGCGTCAATTTAGAAAAATTCGAAGCATTGTCTTTTCAAAATTGTCATGTCAAACATTTCTCATTTATAACATCAGTGCAAAGATATCAATCATCTTCATCTTGAAAAGAATGAGCATGCTGAGTTTGTTGAAGCAATGATCTTCTAACAGTTGCAACAGACTACAAGATTATTAGTAAATGATCAAATGCATTATCATAATGCATTATTTCATCAGCATCACTTCTTGCTTTTTGTGCTTTTGCTCTCAAAAGATTCAAATCGACAGCTGAATCTTTATAGTAATGATGAAAATACTCTTTGAACTCTGTCTTGTACTTGATCTTGTAGTGAACAGACTCTTCATCATGATCTGTATCTTTATTGTCTTTGTCATCTCAAGTCTTGTAAAGATTTAGCTTCATTGTAGAATTCAGAATATTTGCAAGATTATATATTGTTTCATCGCTGTCTTTGATCTTGACATAATATTTCGCAAGTTTGATTGAGACTTTTTTGCAAGTCTTTATTATAACAGCACTTGATGAGCAAGTACTTCTTCTTATATTCTTTTCAATCTGCTCAAGATGATTGAAAAGTGCATTAAATATTCGAAATTTCAAGTGAATATCTGCATTAGTTGTTCATGACACTACTAAAGTGTAGACTGATTGCGTCAAGTTGAGTACTTGAGTTCAAGTCAAGTACTTGACTCGAAAAGTGTTGAGTCGAGTTAAAAGATTTTTGAAAAAGTGTTGAATCAAGTTGAGAAGTTGAATTCAAGCACTCAAATCGAGTTGAGAAGCTTGATTCAATAACTCAACTCGAAAATTCAATTCAATTCGACAAGATATTAGATAGATGTAAATAGCTTGATTGAACAGTCTTCATGATTCTCTTCATGATTCTCTTCATGACTTTCTATCATGTTTTTCCGTCATGACTCTCTATCAAAGTCAAATGATCTTCATGTTTTTCCTTCATGTTTTTCATCATGACTTTCTTCATGTTTCTCTCTATGTTTTTCTTCATGTTTCTCGTCATGACTCTCTTCATGTTTCTCTTCATGTTTTTCTTCATGTTTTTCTTCATGTTTCTCTTCATGTTTCTCATCATGACTTTCTATCAAATGATCTTCATGTTTTTCTTTATGACTTTCTATCAAACGATCTTCATGTTTTTCTTTATGACTCTCTATTAAACAATCTTCATGTTCTTCTTTATGACTTTCTATTAAAAGATAATGCAAAAAGGTAATGCAAAAGTCAAAAACCGGAAAATTTTCTATATTTAGTTCTCTTGATGTCAAGCTTAAGTTCTTGATGAGTCGAGTCGAGTTGACTCAATTCTCAGTTGAGTCGAATTGCATTGAGTTGAAAATATGAGCAATTTGACTCGAATCGAGTTGAAAATGTGAGCAACTCGACTCAATCTTGATTCAAGTTCAAAATGTTAATTTAAAACTCAACTCGATGATCAGTCTACTTAAATCAGTCGTTCTGCATATATGAACAGAAGAATCAAAGATATCGCTCAGCGTTCTGATTGACTCATTCGCTTTGATCATCAATCTGAGAATGATAGACGATAAATAATCGAAGAAAAATGCTCAGTCGTTTGCAAAGAAACTTTCATAGTATAGAAATGAATTGCAAATCTCAATCAGATACTATAAAGCTTGATACATCATAAGTTCAATATACTCATTGAGTCAGCATTTCAGCTGTCTTTTCAACAGTGATATCTTCATCATCAATGATGCAAGAAATATAATGTCTTTCTTTTAACAATCTGCAGATGATGAAGCGTCGATAGAAATTGCAGAAGTCAATGAAGAACTGCATCTGAGTGAGATTATTGAGTGTAGATCAATCAACGACTGCTTGCATCTTTCGCGAGTTCATCTTCAATTCTTCGATTGATATCAAGAGTTCTAGAAAGATAGTTTTCTGAACATGAAACTCATACTTGTTGATGTCTATCTGTAGATCAGCTTCTCGTAGTTTATTCAAGATCAATCATACATGTCACTTGTGTTTCTTCAAGATCTTGCTGTAAATGATAATGTCATTTAGATAAATCTGACAAAACTGATGTAGATATTCAAACAACATGTCGTTCATATAGTGTTGATAGAATGTCGATTCATTGATTAATTCAAAAAGCATTACATGATATTTGTATGAGTTGAAAAAGGTAATAAAGATAGTCAAATCTTTGTTATCTGAGTGTATACATAGTTTGTTGAACGCGACAATGATGTTCAATTGAGTTAAATACTTGCTTTCTTGTATACAAGCGAAAGTCTCATCTATCAATGACAAAGAATAATGATCTCATTTGATCAAAGCATTGAGCTTTCTGTAATTGACGCAGAAACGCAGACTTTCATCTTTCTTTTCAATAAATAAGATGAGCGAGACATATGATGCGAAGCTGAAGAAAATGAATTTTTTGTTTAAATGATTAATCAGATATTTCTTTATCTTCTGAAGTTTGTGATCAAACATCTGATAAAGTCTGCTTCAAGAAAATGTTTCTTCGTTGATTAATTCAATTTTGTGATCATAGAAACAATGCAATGATAGCTGATCAATCATTGCTCGATTGAAGATGTCTAGATAGTCGTGATATTCAGAGAGAAGCTTGATCTTGACTTGCTTGAAAACTTCAGCGTGAAAAAGCTCATGCAGATTCACTTCTTCAGACTTGTTTTCAACTGTAGTTATGAATTGATCGATTTTCAAGACAATAACAGTAAAGATTTTAACATTTAATCATTTGACTAACATTCTATATGTTGCTGTCTTTATCATTGCAATGTTCATTGAATCTGACGTTGATTTAGAAATTTTGACGTTAGTTAAAGTCGCGTCACGCGATTTTAACCGTTTGATTAGTTTAACTGACTTTTCATTAAACTGACTGAAAGAGAGTGATTTCTGACTGAGTTGAGAAGTAACGAAAGTGAAAGATTTCTTCAGTATATAAGTAGAAGTCAAACTCTTCTGTGTCGTGATTGTTTTATTGCTTGAGAGTAAAACAATCGATTTCTGACTAGAAGTGAAATTCGAAAATTGAAGAAAATCGATTTGCATATCAATTACTAGATCAATTTTGTTCATTCATGTTTTTTCAAGAATCATTTAATGTTGATTTAATTGAGTAATCAACATAGAAGCTGTGTCAATTGTATGATCTTGAACAGTCAGATTCAAATAGATGGCATGAGTAATGAGTTTCTTAGCATAATGATCATTGAATTCTTGAATTGACTTCGCTTTGATCAAAGTCAGAAACTTGATTTGCAACTGATCATAAACAATCTGTGCAATCACTTCATCAATGAACAAATAGTCAGCAGCTTTGATGTCAATCAATGACTTCAATGAGTAACTAATTTCATTGCTAGAAAGTACACATTCAGTAGTCAAAGATTCAGAAGCAAAAGAGTCATTTGACATGCTCATCATTGAAGAAATTAACACATCTTTCATTGCATCTTTGATGAAAGTCTCTAGTTTTTTGTCTTGCTATTCTTGAAAAAAGACATTTTCTCATTCTTTTTATTCTTCGAAATGATGATCTCATGTAAATGAGAAGTGAATGCATAAGATGCAAAAGTGTTGATCTTGTTCTGAGAGCAGTTCTTTGACAAGTGACTTGAGATCTTGCAAGTATAGTAGATGATAAATGATCTTGCTGACTCAGAGGTAAAAGAGATGATAAACTTAATATAATTGATTATCAAAGTCGTCACTGACAATGAAGTAGCAGCACATTTATCAGATACGACAGTGACTTTGACAATGACAGTGCAACGTTTGCTGCATAGCTGATAGTTGACTCACTGTTTATTATTCACATTCTGAAGAAAGATTCTTAAGCGAGTGAGCGAAGTAAAGTTCTCTGAACAGATTGATAAAGCATTCTGCAAGCGATTATTGATTTTATTCTGAAGATCGTTCATCAAAATGCAATCATCATAATTGAGATAGTTGAATAGTTTCATAAAGTTGAAGTAGAAGACATTGAAGAACTTGTCTGCTTGTCTCAGAGCATTGTATTCACGTCAAGACTTTTGATTTTTATTCAGTTCATCATATATTTCTTTCAAATGATTGAATAGCTTGTAGATTGAAGTGAATGAATTCAAAGAATCAAAACAACGTCGAGCAAAGATGTATTTTGCAGCGTCATCTTCTAGTCTAGACATCATGTAAACAATACAGATAGTTTCATCATCAAATTGATTAACATTGATAATCAACTTGTCATTCATCTTGTTTCTTCAATCTTTTCAAGTCAATTCATCTTCATCAGTGAATATAAATGAGTTTGAAAATTTGTAGAATCAATGATGTTCATTTTTGAATGAGATGAACTTAGTAAACGTCTTTCATCAAGTATGATTCTCGATAGAAGCATGCAACTTGATATCTTGTTGAGATAAATGATTCATAGTAGATCAAGACTCAGTAAACTGTTGAAATCAAGACTAATTTGTTGAACGCTGTTTCTTTTTTAGATTCAATACTTTCTCTTGTAGTTTGATAATAATCTCTTCTTGAGTATCTATTGTCGTTTGATTTGTCTTTAACTTATTAAGTCTCTTGATGTGATTGACTTGTAGATTGATTCATTGCTCATTGAGTTTCAAAGTCATGTCTCATTGATCTTTTAGCTTAATCAACATCTTGATAATCTCTTCTGACTGATCAATAGCTCATTGACGAAGTTGTTGACTCATGTTGATGTTTCATGAGATAGCGACATTCTGAGATTTCGCTGAAACATCGAAAGAAATAAGAAAAACTCATTTTCTAGCAATGCTTCTAAGCAAATGAGCTGTTCGTAACTTGACTGATTCAGAGTCATGTGTCATTGTGAAAGAGATAAAGATAGATAAATAGATAAGATTGAGTGATTGATTTGATAAATTTGAGTAAATTTGAATATGTGTTTTGATAAAAGTAATTCAAAGAATTTCTTGCGAATTTTCTGAATGAACGAAGTAGATTATTTTGTATCATCTACACGTTGATAGCAAAGTAGTTGATTAGCATTTATCTAATGTTAGAAGTCAGCATAGAGCGAGTCATATGAATGTCATTTAACTAGTAGATAAATGCTAAGAAAGAAAAGTATCTAAAAAAAAGAACTTGATTCTTATATGTATATTTCTCAGCTTTATGCTAGACTTGATTGAGTTGACATCTTACACATATGATGCAGAGTCTCAATGACATCATCTTTAAATCAGGTTTTCACTAGACTCGATTAGAATGAAATCAGGCGAAGACTAGATGAAGAATAGACGAAGACTAGAATCGTAACAAATGATTACAATATCGTGTCAATTGAAAAAAATACAACGTCGATCTACATTGATACAACGTCAATGAAAGTGAATTTGAAGATTGCTTGAAAGTCATCAATAACTTTCATGAATGTTATTTGAACAAGTCAAGATAGAAATTGACTCAAGAAAGATTGACTGAACTGCAGCAATGAGAACATTACTAGATGAAGAAAGAGAGTAATGTTGTGAGTGTGCATCTCAAGTTAGTCTAACATAAATCATGTTAAACTATCATAGACTAGTATAGAGCTGATGTTGACACGCTAGTGATCTAGCGCGTCTTCGTGAGTATAAGATTCTCGACATATTTCATCTTCTTTCTTCTTTAGCTTTGAACTTCTAGTTAAAATACACTCATATGATTCGCTTTATGCAAACTCATAACATGATCATCTTTAAGATCATCTTCTTGAATAAGTTCTCAAAAGAGAAGAAGTTCAAATTCATTGTCAACAAGAATTTGAAGTTGTTTCTCAGAAAAGTAAAGTTGAACTTCATCAAGATGAACTACATCAAAGACGACGACAAGCTTGATTACATCATGAAATATGTAAAGATCACGATGATGCACTATCTTCAACAAACTGAGAAGACTGTCAAGAAGAGAAATCATAGAATCACATGAGCAAAGTTTCTTGAGACTCTTCAGCAATGCTTGCTTGACGCGAAGTCACTTCAAAATCAAACAGATGATTTATGAAATGTCATTATAAAAAGAAGCGATCAAACATGCGTGTTGTTCTTTCTGAAACTCAACAAGACACATTTTCAAAATTGTGTTAAAGTCATGAAGTCTGAGAAAGTGCTATTGTTCAGATTTCTGAGTGAACTACTTCTTTCAAACAAGATCAAGCTAATTGTATTAACTTTCACTCAACGAAGCAAGATGTTCTGTCGAGAATTGATGAAGTACATCAACACGCAGTGTTGAAATCATGTCTAGAAACTAATCAGAGTGCGTGCGTGACTAGAATGTTTAATTTATAAAGATAGTTATAACTAAGACTTTAAGAATACAGAAGAAAGAAGGTACAAAAGACAAGAAGAATACGCTTTATATAGTAGTTACTCAGATTCAACGCTAGTTTCAAAGAGAACGTGTTGAAATACAAGAAAGATGTTTATTCAAAAGATGTTTATGACATAAAGAAATGTGTTTGTCATAGACATCTGTTAACTACTCATAACACAAAGAAGTATGTTTATCTAAAAGACAATAGAAGCTGATTAGAAAATGTTAAGAAAGAAAAAAGATGCTGAGTCATATCTGAGTCAAATTTGAGTCAGATCTGAGTCAGCTCTCGACTAAATCATTGACTAGCTCTAATCAATATACAGTGAACTCGCTAACGTTCACTGTGAATTGATTAGAGTTTGATCTTTGACACATTCATAACATTACTTTTTTCTTTGAAAATTCATGTTCGCATGAATAGAACAAATGAAACGCAAAAATTTTCACTGTTTTTCAATTTAGTATGATTTGTCTGAATAAAGTTTATGAAATTCAACTAGAACTTCTTTCAAGTTCTTGAATTCTTCTTTATCGACATAGTATCATTTGTTGTTTCAATCTAGTCTCATTTATTTGATCTTGTATTATATTCAATCTCAATAGCATCTGAAGTTCAAAATGTCATTTATCTCTCAATGTTCATCGTCTTCAATAGTGAGCAATTTGAAAGATTTTGAATGCTGTTCTGATAAAAGATTGTTGAAATAAGAACACAATAGCTTTAAGCTGAACATTGAATGCAGCTGCTTCATGCTTACTGATAAACGAAGATGATAGAAAATTTTAACTTTGATCATGATTTGATAAAGTTCTAGTTGTTTATCTTTCAAATCTTTGCATGATCTTGTTGTTTTGACGTTTCTGAAAGATAATCAAACTCAGTCATCTACTTCATAAATAATGTCTCGTTTATGTTTATTGATCTGAGCTTCAATGATCTGCTTCATCTTTTTCAATTGCTGATGATTGAAGATAAGAAGCTCTTTCATTCAAATGATAATATCGTCGACTTTTCTAGCTTCAAGACGTTCGTGAGTTATCTCGTAGTCAGTTGTATCTGAATCGAAACTCATTCAAGAATGAAACTCTTTATTGAAGTAAAATGAGATCATTAAGATGATTGAGAAAATATTGAAATTTTCGCTGAATTTCATCATTGAAAGTCATTTTGCTCAGTCGTTCTGCATGTAATTACAGTAGATTCTAAGTTCGCGTTTGACATCTTGATTGACTCACTCTGATTGATCATTGATCTCAGAATGATAAACTGTTGATAAACTAGTCGTGATTCTTAGTCACTTGCAAAAACTTTGTCACATTGTTGATATGAACTGAGAATCTCTGTTTGAAACAATGAAACTGAATAAATCATGAAATCAATAAACGTTTCATAACATGATTCAAATTGTTTCTTCGACTGAAATGTCTTCATCTTCTCAATGACAGAGAACATAGTGATGTTTCTTGATGAGTCAACATATGATTATGCAAATGATGTTATAATCTTCTGATAAAGATAGCTTAATGATGAAGTTCATAACTATATCTTTTCAGCGTTTCTGTGAAATCAAAAGAGAATGAAGAAGTTCATTGATGCTATTTCTAGATGTCTTGCTTTGTTGACAGACATGACAGTTTCAAATGTAACGTTTAATCATTGCTTGATAATTTGATCAATAATAGAAACGTTGAACTAGATTAATAGTTCTTTGATTGTTAGAATGAAAGATGAAAGACTGATCATAAATTTTCTTTAGCAATTTCGTATGCATATTCTTAGAAACTCACAGTAGATCTTTTCTGAACAGAACGTCATTAATGATCTTGCAGTGTCTCAATTCAATGCTATGTAGTTTGAGCTTGTTTTCACTTATAGCTTGTTTATACTCATTGCAAAGCTCATTCATCTTGTTGACATCTTTTACTCTTTGATAGAGATCAACTTCAAATTCAATAGCTAGAATATTTATCTTATCGAGTGTCAGAATGATTTGATAGTGATCTTCAATACACTGAGTTAATTCAGAGACGTCAATCAGAGACATTCTGATTAAAGCATTGACTTTAGTGTTCATTTTATCTGATTGAAAAATGATCTGAAAGTTAAACTTGAATAGAATGTCTAGATAATTGACTTGACATCGAGTTAACTGTTTGTTTTTCATGAAGATCTTCAAAGTCTGATGATTAATGAACATCTGAATGAGCAGCTCTGTGCATTCTAGCTTGAGTCTTCAATGTTTAAAACATCAAATAATGATTAGCAATTTCTTGTCATAGATGTGATAATTGCATTCAGCGAAGATCATGCTTTTGCTGTAGAATGCTACTGAGTGAAGAATATTCTCATCATCATACTGTGATAGTATTTCATCTTTGACGTAGTCAGATGCATTAATTTTCAGAATAGTTTGTTGTTTTGAATTGAAATGTTGTAGAATTGAAGTCAAGCTGACTTATTTCTTTAGATCATCAAAAGCTTGAACACAGACTTCGTTTCAAACAAAAGACGTGTCTTTTTTAGTCAGCTGAATGAATGATTTGACTAACTTCAAGAAGTTCTTAATGAAATGACAATAGAAGTTAACAAATCTCACGAAGCTCTGAACTTCTTTTAGATTGATCAACGTAGTTTAGTTGACTATGACTTTCATCTTGATAGAATTTATACGAAGATCTTGTTCTGATACTATGACTTTTAAGAAGATAATTTCTTTGACATTAAATTCGCACTTTCAAATATTCATCTGTAGATCAGCTTCTCATAAGCGATTCAATATCATTTTGACATGTTGTTTATATTCTCATTGAGTTTTGCTGTAGATCAGAATGTCATCTAGATAGACTTGACAAAAGTCATTTAGAAAGTTTCATAGAACATCATTCATATATCACTGAAACAAGACAGAATCATTGATAAGTTTGAAAAATAACATCTTTGATTTGTATGCTTTTAAAGCGATGATAAAGATAGTGTAGTTCTCATTATCAGAATGCATTTGCAGTTTGTTGAAAGTTGAAATGATATCTAATTGAGTTAGATGCTTGCAACCAACTATTTTGTTGATCATCTCATTTATGAGCAATAAAGAATAGTGATTTCTTTTGATAATAGCATTGAGCTTTTGATAGTCAATGCAAAATCGTAAATCTTCATTTGCTTTTAAGATGAACAGAACGAGTGAGAAATACAAAGCTTTGCTAGAGATTATAAATTCTTTGAAAAGATTCTCGTTCAGATATTTCTTTCAATACTTTCTGAAGCTTGTAGAAAGACATTCAATATGCTCAACAGCAAGATGATATTACGTCACTAGTAAACTTTATCTTATGATCATATGAATGATGAGACGATAGCTTGTTTGCTTGAGCTCGATCAAAGATGTCTAGAAAATTCTGATATTTCAATGATAGCTTGACTTTAATATCTTCTAGATTCTGAGTTGTTTCATTGACTGAGAAGACGTTTATGACATTTAGTTTGCATTGAGTATTGTAGACGATTTTTCTATCAATGTCTTTCATGAACATAGCAAAAATCTCTGTTTGATTCTTTTTTTTTCGTTTTACTAATATTTAAAAAGAGATGACGTTTATGTTTTGAATCAAGAATGACTCTTTCTGAATGAATGAAACTGAGTGCTTGAGCATCTTAAAGATCTTGCTGTGAGCTGCTGAAGAGATTGAAGTTGATTGCAATCAACTTGAATGCTTTGTATTTGACGAGATCGAAAAAACCGAAATAGAAATATTTAATTGATCAAAGAATACGATAGTATCATGTCTCATGTTCAATAATATTTCATTTTTGTTCATTCAGAGTTTGCTTAATATGACTTCATGATGCTTGATATCAGCTATCAGCATTGACACAGTCAATTTCTTATGACTTTTGATCGTGAGATTAAGTAGAATCTTATGAGTAATAGTCTTTCTAACTAGCTTTTCATCATAGTCTCGTATTAACTTCTTTTTTGCTAGCAGTATAAATTGTATTTCAAGTTTCTGACATACTTTATTGACTAGCTTGTCATGTATCAGCATGTAGACAACAAAATCACTATTTATCAAAGAACGAAGACTGAAAGAATTGCTCTGAAAGATAAGAGAAGCATTGATCAGAAATGACTTTTCAAAATAGTTTTCTTTCAATAGAACTTCAATTTGACTGCACAAAGATATGATCTTTATCTCTTTAATGACTCTGAAAGAGATAATTAGTTTTTTGAATCAGAATCTGACTCAGAGTTCAATGTAAATCGATCAAACTTATCATTTTCTAATGCATTGACTCTTGAAGTTCAATCAAAACACTTTCTAGAAGTATGATCTGATTTGTGACAGATGAAACAAATTTCAGCTTGTAAATTGATGTCTTTGAAGTTAGTCAAAATCGCGTCATGTGATTTTGAATGATTGATGAGAATAGTGACTTCGATCTTTCTATAGAGGTTCAATGAATCTCATTTCTCAGCAAAGATGACTTGCTTTTGAATCTTGTTCAGAAATTCTTTTTTCTTGATGTCACTCATGACTTAATGCTCATTGTTCAAATGAATCAAATAGTCACGAATTTCGTTCAGAGATTCTGACTGAATCAATTGACTACTTCAAGCTGCATGAAAACAATAGATTATCTTGTCTTGTAAATCAACGATCAATTGCTTTTCATGATACTTTAGATAAAAGAACAGACGTTGAAACATTGAATAGAAGTTGCTGAATTTGCTCTTTTCTTGAAAGAGATTGACATACTTTCTTCAAAAGTTTGTCTCTTTGTCAGAATCATCATAAAGCTGAGCAAGTTTATCTAGAAGATCATTGATCATTTTATAAAAATTCAATGAATCTTGTTAATGTTGAGTTAAAGTAGCTTTGACTGCGTCTTCTTTGATTCTGAAGTAAACGTAAATCAGAATAGCTTTATTGATATTGAAATGATCTGCGTTGATTTCTAGCTTGTCACAAATCTTTTCTTGTTAATCATCTCAAATAGATTCTTTTTCATCAGTAAACAGAGATGAATTTGAAAGCTTTTGAAATCGCTTGAAGAAATTGAACAGAATAAAAGAGAAAGAAGTGATCTTTTTAAAAGATTGCAGTTGATGTTGCAATTCAGTCACTTGATTTCAAAACGTCTGATTTAATTGATTCAAGCGTTCTTTAACTTTATTCATTTTCTCGAAACGAGTCTTTCATATTTGTTCACTTAATATCTTGTCAAATAGCTCACAAACTTTCACGTCTAGATCTCGTTGAGTTCGAAGACTGTTCAAATCTTCTAGAAAAACTTCTGAATCTTGTTTGACTCAATGTTGTAGCTGCTTTACATTTTTTATATCTCATGAAGTAGAAGCTTCACAAGATTCATCAAAAGTCTGAGAGTGAGACAAAGAGTATTGATGTTTTCATACGACATCGATTCTAAGATATTTCAATATGCAAAGTGATAGCTCAGAATAAATGACTGAATCTGTAATGTCAGAAGAATAAAAACTTTGATTACTTTCAAAAGAATTGTTCACAGATGATTGAATCATAGCGAAGAATTGATGATCAAGCGAAGAGCGATGCTTAATAGTATGTAGTAAGATTATTTGTTAAAGTGTTTAGTCTTCAAAAAAGAGTATTACTGATTTGAAAGAATTTTTTGTGATTCTCAAGCAATCAACAAAGATTCTTTATCATTGATTCTATTAATCGATTTGAACTGATGCTACTGACTGAGCGATAGATTCTCTAGCAATCACATGATCATATGTTTTCGTTGATTCTATTGATTTCTTGATGTTGTTCTGTCTTTTGATGTCATTGATCATCAGATACACAAATTTCTTTATACTCATCTCGTTGTCAATTGAGTGAATTTGAATGAATAATGAAATCAGTATCATGTGATTAATGAATTCTTAAAGTAATGTTGAAATCATGTCTAGAAACTAATCAGAGTGCATGCGTGACTAGAATGTTTAATCTATAGAGATAGTTATAACTAAGACTTTAAGAATACAGAAGAAAGAAGATACAAAAGACAAGAAGAACATGCTTTATATAGTAGTTACTCAGATTCAACGTTAGTCTTAAAGAAAATGTTGTTATGATTCTAGTCTTCGTCTATTCTTCGTCTAGTCTTCGTCTGATTTCATTCTAATTGAGTCTAGCACAGAGCTGAGAAACACACATATAAGAATCGAGTTCTTTTCTGTAGATACTTTTCTTTCTTAGCATTTATCTATTAGTTAAATGACATCTTTATGACTCACTCTAGATGTTACGAGTGTGTCGAGATTGAATAGAGTTTCCTAGTCAATAAGCTCTAGAGGTTTTGGTTCATGTTAAACCTCAGCCTCGATACTCTATTCTAGCGCTTTCGATACTCGAGCAAACCTGCTTCGCTCCCTTTGTTTTGCCCTACTATAGATACAGCTCGGAACTCTCTTTGATTTCTTCTGTATTCTTAATATTCTAGTTATAGCTACCTCTATTGATCAAACATTCTATTCAGCTACGCACTACCTCGCTGCAGTGTGGTTAGATTCTAGGCACGGTCTCAACATTATATTA
>JAABUK010009370.1_pt1 | contig 13405 bp, 7 predicted proteins | sample 5559141 | NCBI WGS metagenome assembly JAABUK01 (sample SAMN10711869, study PRJNA513367) | rock metagenome | isolation source: Antarctica rocks | place: Antarctica: Victoria Land, Pudding Butte nord | collected 2016-01-03
CTATCGATGTGATTGATCAACGAGAAGATATAAAGCAGCGACTTTGGTCAGGTTACATGTAACTTAGCATACATACAGCGTCTAGACAGTGTCATAGTCATAGACTGCATGCACTTAATGAAGAAATTAAAAAAAAAAAATCAAGAATTGTCAGACGCTTCTGCAACAGTTTCAGTTGAGAAACTCAGTCAGTCAAAGTCTGATGAAATCTCAATCTGCTCAAAGAACACGTCAAAGAGAAGATCATTCAGCGATGATTCGCTAGTCTTTCTCTCATTCTTCTTAAGCTCGACGATGTTTCGAAACTTTCGTTTAATCATTGTCTGTTTCTTGTTCTTCAGAAACACAAATTGATTTTGCAAACAAGTAGTTCTTGCGAAGATCTCTTGCATCTGCTTGTGAACATTCAGCAGCTCATTAAGAACATGATCGCGTTCTGTCTTTACTCTTTTTCACTTCATCATCAAGAAAGTAAGATTGCACTTGCGATCAAGATGCACACACTTGATACAATGATTGATTTCATTGTTGACATGACATTTCTTTTGCAAGTGACTGCAGTGTTCACAAGAACGCATGATAGCACGCTCAGAATTCGTACGTTCAAGAAAATCTCTGTGACGCAAGATAGAGTTTTTGATTGTGCAATGAGAAGACATGAAGAAAAAGTGATTTTCAAGACGAAAATCTTAGAAGAAAACCTAATGTTAAAACTCTTTCACATAAAATTATGTAATAGCAATGATTAAATAATCATTGAGTAATCAGAGTCTTGAAGTGATTGCTCTGATTGCTTGAATTAGAAGTGATCACAGTGAGCATGATGAGCATAAATGCTCATCTTGCTTATCTTGCTTAAAGATGATCAAAGTGATCATTCAGAGCAGAAACGACTTGACATGATTCTTTTATGTTTATATAACGATGATCGTTTTCTTAGATAGAAGCTTCGTGCTCAACTCATGTAAGTAGTCAATACATATTATTGTTTCAGCTATTTTCAGATCTCAAGTCTAGTAATAGTGATTACTGTTTGATCTCTGTATATATCTTGTGTTATTAAAAAGACAATCATTACATTTCATAATTAAGTGTTAATCTTTTCTAAAGTGTTCATTGTCATGCAATTGATCTTTAACTGTTTCAATCTTTGAGTATGTTTAACTTGTAGAATAATTCAATGCTTGTTGCATTTCAAAGTCATGTTTCGTTGATCTTTTAACTCATTTAACATCTTGATAATCTTGTTCAACTGATTAAGAGTTCACTGACATAGTTGTTCTTCAATCTTGATGTTTTATGAGATCGCAACATTTTAAGATTCAACTGAAACATCAAAAGAAAGAAGAAAAACTTATTTATTTGCAATGCTTTTAAACAAACAAATTGTTTATGACTCAACTGATTTAAAGTTGCATGTCATTGTAAGAAAGATAAAGAATTAAAGATAGATAAATAAATTTAATTGTAATAAAATTAAGTGATTTATTTAATAAATTTGAGATCAGTGATGAAACTCATCTGTACGTGATGCTGACTACGAATTTACTGTTTAACTATAGTAAAGTTTAAAGATTATCAAAAGTTTGAATGATATCAAAACGCTGCATGATGATGAAGCGTTGTGCGTTAATTGCATGCAGAGTTTTCGCGATTGCACAAACTTTGATAATCTCAATGCGCATGCTATAAGCAATCTGTACACAGATGAGAAAGTCAAATAAAATGCAGAACTACAAGAGAAATCACTTATAAAAATCATTCAATTCAGTATCTTATCATCGTGATGACAAGAACTGAGACAGAATACTCTCATATTTGATTTGTTGAGAATGATTAGCAGAAAGAACTTGAATTACAAACATTCTTTAAATTTACATGCTAACTATGTATAAATTTTGTTAAGACTGCGTGTTTATTACTATGATATAAGCAACTCACAAGATTCATTAAGTTCAACATAAGCAAACTTGAAAGTCTCATTAATATCATTTAACAGACGTTCAGATACAGACATTTTATATGTAAGTGATACATTGATGAAAAAACTTTGTTAAAAGAAAAGAGACACAAGCGAATTAATAAAGAATGATTGAACTACGCTGTTTGATTAAAAGTGTAACATATGAACATTTCTGCAAGATATGATTGATCTGCATAAGAAAAATTTCTACAGATAATGCAAAACATATGAGTTGCATGTCTTACAAATGAAGCAAGCATCTGCAAAGCGTAATATACAATGATGATAATTATCAATCTTAAGAATTTTATTTCTTCATTGAATTCTGACTCTTGAATGTCTTGATGATAAAATCAATCTCTAGTCAAAGATATCATCTGTATAGCTTGAGAAAACAATAGTGTATGTTGATGTGATTAAAGAAGAAATTGACTGCAATATGCATGTGTATTGCAGATGAAACATCTGCAACTCATGCTTAAGAAGTAAACTGTTGAAATTTGAGTAATGAAAAATCTTGTTCATTTTAAACTGTAAATTTGCTGCAAGAAACTACTTCTCACTAAGAGAAAAATCAGCATAGAAATTGTATTTTATGTATGTTGCATGCAACGTATGCAACATATTTTTAATAAACAGAAAGAACTTAAATCATGAACATTCTTTAAATTTACATGCTAACTACATATAAATCTTGTTAAGACTGCATGTTTGTTACTATGACATAAGCAACTCACAAAACTTGTTAAGTTCAACATGAATAAACTTGAGAATCTCATTAATATCATTTAACAGATGTTCAGACACAGACATTTTATACATAAGTGATATGCTGATGAGAAGACTTTGTTAAAAGAAGAAAGACATAAGTAAGTTAGTAAAGAATGATCAAACTACGCTGTCTGATTAAAAGTGTAATATATGAATATCTTTGCAAAACATGATTAATCTGCATGAGAAAGATTTCTACAGATAATATGAAACAAATGAGTTGCATATTTAACAAGCAAAGTGAGCATCTGCAAAATATGATATACAATGATGATGATTGTTGATCTTAAGAATTTCATTTCTTCACTGAGTTTTGACTCTTGAATGTCTTGATGATAGAATCAATCTTTAGTTGAAAACATTGTTTATATAGCTCAAAAAAACAGTAGCACATGTTGATGTAATTAAAGAAGAAATCAACTGCAATACACAAGTGTATTGCAGATGAAACATTTGCAACTTATGCTTAAGAAGTAAACTGTTGAAATCTGAACAGTGAGAAATCTTGTTCATTTTAAACTGTGAATCTGTCATAAGAAAACTTTCTGAAGTAATCTTTCAAGTTTAAGAGAGAAATCAGCATAGAAATTGTGCTTTATGTATGTTGCATGCAATGTATACAACATATTTTCAATAAATTTTGTTAAAACTGCATGTCTATTACTACAACATAAGCAACTTATAAGACTCATTAAGTTCAACATGAGTAAACTCAAGAGTTTCATTAATATCATTTAACAAATGTTCAGACATAAACATTTTATACATGAGTGATATGTTGACGAGAAAACTTCATTAAAAGAAGAGAAACATAAGCAAATTAGTAAAGAATGATTGAACTATGTTATCTGATTAAAAGTGTAGCATATGAACATCTCTGCAAGATACAATCGATCTGCATGAGAGAGATCTTTATAAATAATATGAAACAAATGAGTTGCACATCTTACAAGCGAAGCAAGCATCTGCAAGACGTGATATACAATGATGATGATTGTTGATCTCAAGAATCTTATTTCTTCACTGAGCTTTAACTCTTGAATGTCTTGATGATAGAATTAATCTTTAGTTGAAAACATCATCTGTATAGTTTGAAAGAACAGTAATGCATGTCAATATGATTAAAGAAGAAATCGACTGTAATATGCATGCATATCACAGATGAAATGTCTGCAATTCATGTTTAAGAAGTAAACTGTTGAAATCTGAGCAATGAGAAATCTCATTCATCTTAAACTGTAAATCTGCTGCGAGAAACTACTTCTCATTAAGAGAAAAATCAGCATAGAAATCGTGTCTTATGTATGTTACATGCAACGTATGCAACATATTTTTGATAAACGCTGTGCATTGATTGCATGCAGAGTTTTCATGATTGCGCAAACTTTGATAATCTCAATGTGCATGCTATAAGCAATCTGTATGCAGATGAGAAAGTCAAATAAAATGCAAAACTACAAGAGAAATCGCTTATGAAAATCATTCAATTCAGTATTTTATTGTTGTAATGACAAGAATTGAAACAGAACATTCTTGCATTTGATCTGTTGAAGATGATTAGCAGAAAGAACTTAAATCATAAACATTCTTTAAATTTATATGCTAACTATATATAAATCTTGTTAAGACTGCATGTCTGTTACTACAACATGAACAATTCACAAGACTTGTTAAGTTCAACATGAGCAAACTTAAGAGTTTCATTAATATTGTTTAACAAACGTTTAAACACAGACATTTTATACATGAGTAATACGCTGATGAGAAAACTTTGTTAAAAGAAGAGAAACACAAGCAAGTTAGTAAAGAATGATCAAACTATGCTGTCTGATTAAAAGTGTAATATATGAACATTTCTGCAAAACATAATTAATCTGCATGAAAGAGATTTCTACAAATAATGCAAAACAGATGAGTTACATGTTTTACAAGCAAAGTGAGAATCTGCAAGATGTGATATACAATGATGATGACTATTGATTTTAAGAATCTCACTTCTTCACTGAGTTCTGATTCTCAAATGTCTTGATGATAAAGTCAATTTCTAATTGAAAACATTATTTGTATAGTTCAAGAAAACAGTAGTATATGTTAATGTGATTAAAGAAGAAATCAATTGCAATATACATGCATATTGCAAACAAAATGTTTGCAACTCATGCTTAAGAAGTAAATTGTTAAAATTTGAATAGTAAGAAATTTCATTCATCTTAAACTGTGAATCTGCTGCAAGAAACTACTTCTTGCTAAGAAGAAAATCAGCATAAAAGTCATGTTTTATGTATGTTGCATGCAATGTATGCAACATATTTTCGATAGACAGAAAGAACTTGAATCATGAACATTCTTTAAATTTACATGCTAACTATGTATAGATTTTGTTAAGATTGCATGTCTGTTACTACAACATGAACAACTTACAAGACTTGTTAAGTTCAACACAAGTAAACTCAAGAATCTCATTAATATTGTTTAATAAATGTTCAGATACAGACATTTTATACATAAGTGATATGCTGATGAGAAGACTTCATTAAAAGAAGAAAGATACAAGTGAGTTAGTAAAGAATGATCAAATTACGTTATTTGATTAAAAGTGTAGCATACAAACATTTCTGCAAGACATGATCAATTTACATGAGAAAAATCTTTACAAATAATGCAAAACAGATGAGTTGCATATTTTACAAATGAAGTGAATGTCTGTGAGACATGATATACAATAATGATAATTGTCGATCTTGAGAATCTTATTTCTTCACTGAGCTTTGACTTTTGAATGTCTTAATGATAAAATCAATTTCTAGTTGAAAACATTATTTGTATAGCTTGAAAGAACAGTAACGCATGTTGATGTAATTAAAAAAGAAATTGATTATGATATACATGTATATTGCAAACAAAACATTTGCAATTCATGCTTAAAAAGTAAACTGTCAAAATCTGAGCAGTGAAAGATCTTGTTCATCTTGAACTGTGAATCTGCTGCAAGAAACTATTTCTCACTAAGAAGAAAATCAGCATAGAAGTTGTGTCTTATGTATGTTGCATGCAACGTATGCAACATATTTTTGATAAACATTGCATCATATGATCAACATTTTCAGAAAAGTGAACATTGAAACGCTGAAAGTCAAAACATATACATTTTTGCTACATGTTCATCTGAACAAGCTATAGAATTAAGTCACACTACGCAGTTGAATCAACAACAGAACACAGAAGACTTGATGAGTATGCAAAATCATACATGCTCATTTAATAGAAACTAATAGACTCATTTCTTGCTTTTTGATCTTCAAAAAAACAACGTTTCTGAATGTTTTAATTTGCAAAGAAGCAAAGATACAGTCTGAACATGAATGACTCAATCTTTTAATGATGATTCAAATGAATGAACGTGCAATTGCACAGTTTTACAAAAGTCAATGAAATCTTCAATGAGAAAACTACAAAAAACGCATCGCAAACATTAATGCATTCTTCGCTCAAAGATCTCATCTATTCAAGAAGTCAGTAAAGATGCATGATGATTTTCAGAAGATCAAAAGCATTCTTGCAATTTACATTAAAATTGAACACATAAAGCTGAAGATTTATCTGCACTCAAGAAACATGTTGAGCGCAAATAGTTTTTGATGCAACTGCAGATGAAATCATCAGACAGTTAAGCATATTCTGATGCACTGCTTGAATTGAACACATCTTCAATTCAATATGCTATGAGACGTCGACTTCATGAACTATTGAATTATCATCTCAATCATGAAGAGTCTCAAGGCAACAGCAAGAATGATGATGAAAATGAAGCTGCTGAAACAGTTTAAAATGATGAGAACACTCATTTTTTAACGTGCAATCATCGTGAACAAATTTGATACATAGTTTCAGTTTTATCATTTCGACTGCATGTAGCAGTTGTATAGATAGCGAGCGATTTTCTACCTCAGAGAATTTTGTTCACTCGACACACATAGCATAAAGTTTCTCATGAGTCAATCTAATCAATGTTACAAAAATGTATGAATTTATTATTATTATTATTTGATAAATTTGAGTAAATTTAAATGTGTGTTTTAATGAAAGTAATTCAAAGAATTTCTTGCGAATTTTCTGAATAAATGAAGTAGATTATTTCGTATCATCTACACATCAATAGCAGAGTAGTTAATGAGTATTTATCTACTGTTAAAGATCAGCATAAAGCGAATCATATGAATGTCATTTAACTAATAAATAAATACTAAGAAAGAAAAGTATCTACAGAATAGAACTCACAGCTTATATGTATGTTTCTGATCTTTGTGCTAGACTTGAAAGAGTTGATGTCTTACACAAATGATGCAAAGACTTGATGACATCACTTCTAGCTTGAATGCTCATTAGACTCAATTAAAGATAATTGAGATTGAGAATAAATTAAGAATAAAGTCAAGAATAGAATCAAGAATAGATCAAGAATAAATCGAGAATAAATTAAGAATAAAGTCAAGAATAAATCAAGATCGTAACAGATATAATGATACTTTCGTCAAACTACTCAAATCTTGCAATGAGAAAACTCAACATGCTATGCATGAAATGATTGAGATAAAGTACTGATTTAAAGATAACGTCAAAAATTCTTGTTCATTTGAAGCTAGTTGATTTTTTCATTTGCATAAAATTTTGAGAAGTGTGTATGTTGTATCAGCAAATGATATTTCTAGCGAGTTAAACAAAAACAAGTTCTTTTACATTAATAACTTCAGCGACTGAGATTCATACAATTCAATATATGAGAAGAATTTCTTGCATAAAGAAACAAGAGTAGCAGAATATTACTTCAAATGCAAAAGCTGAAGATATTTGAAACTGACTCAATCTCATCGCAGGCAAAAATCAAACAATGTATATGTATTATGTTTATGTTTCAGAGCATATACAGAATAATTGAAGTCAACAATGCTATACAACTAAGCAACTAAGAAATATAATCATCTTTTGACTTTGCTTAATTAAATTCTTCTTGACAAACAAAAATCTCAACTATGAATCAATGAGAATTAAAGTCAGAGTTTAATCTTACAAGAACTTTTTTCTTATGAAATATACATAACAAACAAAGCTTTGCTTGTTACAAAAGTATCATCAGCTACAAATTTGATATCATGAAGTCAATCAGTTAAAGTCAACTGTATTAATGAATTGATCTGAAAGAAAATTGACTTAATGATTGCAAATGATTGTATTACAAAAGAGTGTGAGTGACTCAGTAATAAACTTTAGATAATTGATATGTATTTCATAAATTTAGTTGAAAACTTAAGCAGTAAGTAAATCACTGAAAGCTGACATCAGTTATCACATGAACAAGATGCAGCGAGTATGACATCAATCAAATTCTGAAGTTATGAATCATTGATGTTAAAGTTTTTTGTAATAAGTGCAATCATTAGTCACAGACATGAAAATATTCAACAAACATCAAGTTTTTTCTTTAGTATAATGAATGCATTGTCAAAAATGTTATGTAAAGAGTATATATACTACAAATGATCAATAAACAAAGTGAAAGAAAAACTTAACATTGACGAGTCTGAATATACACAATTGAAGATGCAAATACAAAATCAGATAAGATTTCTTCAACTTATAAAATGAAAGTTAAATATAAATAAATCAAATGAAATCATCAGATCAACATTTGAAGTCATATATTATAAGTTTTATATTATATTCAACAAGATCAGTGATGAAACTCATTTGTAAACGATGCTGACTACAAATCTACTGTTTAACTACAGTAAAGTTTAAAGATTATCAAAAGTTTGAATGACATTAAAGTGTTGCATGATGATGAAGCACTGTGCGTTGATCACATGCAGAGTTTTCATGATTGCACAGACTTTGATAATCTTAATGTGCATGCTACAAGCAATCTGTATGCAGATGAGAAAGTCAAATAAAATGCAGAACTACGAGAAAAATCGCTTATGAAAATCATTCAATTCAGTATCTTGTCGTTACAACAACAAGAACTGAGACAGAACACTTTTGTGTTTGATCTGTTAAGAATGATTAGTAGAAAGAACTTGAATTACAAACATTCTTTAAATTTACATGCTAACTATGTATAGATTTTGTTAAGACTGCATGTCTGTTACTACAACATAAGCAACTCACAAGACTTGTTAAATTCAACATAAATAAACTCAAGAATCTTGTTAATATTGTTTAACAGACGTTCAAACACAGACATTCTATACATGAGTGATACGTTGATGAGAAGACTTCATTAAAAGAAGAGAGACATAAGCAAATTAATAAAGAATGATTGAACTATGCTGTTTAATTAAAAGTGTAGTATATGAACAATTTTGCAAAACATGATTGATCTGCATAAGAAAGATCTTTACAAATAATGTGAAATAGATGAGTCACACATTTAACAAGCAAAGTGAGCATTTGCAAGATGTGATATACAATAACAATGACTATTAATCTTAAGAATCTTATTTCTTCACTGAGTTCTGACTCTTGAATGTCTTGATGATAGAATCAACTTTTAGTTGAAGACATCATTTGTATAGCTTGAAAAAACAGTAGCGCATGTTGATGTGATTAAAGAAGAAATTGACTGCAATATGCATGTATATCACAGATAAAACATTTGTGACTCATGCTTAAGAAGTAAACTGTTGAAATCTGAGCAGTGAAAGATCTTGTTCATCTTGAACTGTGAATCTGTTGCAAGAAAACTCTTTGAGTAATTTCTCAAGTCTAAGAGAAAAATCAGCATAGAAATCATGCTCTATGTATGTTGCATGCAACGTATACAACATATTTTTGATAAACGTTGCGTTATGTGATCAACGTTTTCAGAAAAGTGAACATCAAAATGCTGAAAGTTGAAACATATATATTCTCACTACATGTTCATCTGAACAAACTACAAAATCAAGTCACATTACGCAGTTAAATTGATAACAGAACACAGAAGACTTGATGAGCATGCAAAATCATACATGCTCATTTGATAAAAACTAATAGATTCATTTCTCGCTCTTTAATCTTCAAAAAAACGACGTTTCTGAATGTTTTAATTCATGAAGAAGCAAAGATACAGTCTGAACGTGAATGACTCAACTTCTTAATGATGACTCAAACGAGTGAACATGCAATTGCACAGTTTCACAAAAGTCAATGAGATCTTCAATGAGAAAACTACAAAAAACACATTGCAGACATTAATGCATTTCTCGTTCAAAGATCTCATCTATTCAAGAAGTCAGTAAAGATGCGTGATGATTTTCAGAAGATTGAAAGCATTCTTGCAACTCACATCAAAATCAAATGCATAGAGCTGAAGATTTATCTGCACTTGAGAAACATATTAAGCGTGAATAGTCTTCGATGCGACTGCGAATGAAGTCATCAGACAGTCAAGCATATTCTGATGCATTGTTCGAATTGAACGCATCTTCAATCGAATATGCTACAAGATGTTGACTTCACGAACTATTAAGTCATCATCTCAATCACGAAGAATCTCAAAGCAACAGTACGAATGATGATGAAAACAAAGCTGCTGAAGCAGTTTAGAATGATAAGAACATTCATTCTTTAACTTGCAATCATCGCAAACAAATTTGGTACAAAGTCTTAATTTTATCATCTCGACTGCATGTAGCAATCGTATAGACAGCGAGTGATTTTCTACCTCAGAGAATTTTGTTCACTCGACACACATAGCATAAAGTCTCTCATGAGTTGATTTAATCAATGTCACAAGAATGTATGAATTTATTATTATTATTATTATTATATTCAACAATGTTGCAAGATCAAGAAGTGATTTTATGTTAATGTTCATGACACAGCAATCAAATTACAATGTAAGAAGATGATTCAGAGTTAGAGAAACATGACAAGATAATTTCAAGTACAATTCTTCATTATCTTCTCAACTGAAGATACATTCACATTTCTTAAGTTATGTCATTTGCAATGAATGAGACTTCAAGAGATCTCAATCAGTATCAGTCAAATCAGTTAAAATTTTCATAATACAGATCAGTCACAATCTCAATCATAGTATATGTTGCAAATCACAAGATCTTCTTAAACATGAATCAGTGAAGAACTTGATTTGCATCAATGACATGAAATATGATAGATTTATAAAGCTGATTGAGAATGAGCTAAATTATGACTATGTCACAGATACAATAATATACAATTGAGCTGAATTCACAAGAATATATATCAGCAATGAGCATGAATGAAAAACAGCATTGAAAGAAATGCATGCAGAAGAGTTTATTCACTTTCTTTTTACAATTCAGTTTGCTGTGAACAACGATTATAGATTTCAGATTTCTTGTGATACTTAATTCAAGCAGCTAATCACTGAAGAAATTATGTAAAATGCTTGTAGAAAACATGTTCATGCTCAAGACTTTCAGTATAAAATGACATAGTGAAATCATGTTATAATTGAAAAATCTTAAGAATTAATGACAAGACTTATAGTTCATTCAACATCAACAAAGATTCAATGAATTCTTATCAAGATTAAATGAACTATTCTTAGTGCTCAAAATAAGATAAATCTCTCTCTTATCATGAGAAAAAATTGTTTGCAATCTGACATTCTCTTTTATTCTTCTTCTCAATCGTTTGTTGCATAGATTTTCTTGATGATCATACATTATCAAGTCACATCAAACGACTTTTGTCTTGAATGCAACATGAGAATAAATTGATCTTTATAATGATGAGTTTATCAAGATACTAAGTGACATTACAGAAAAGATGTCATCACATAAGTAATTTCAAGACATCATAATTATTAAAGCGCAGCGCAGTTGAATACACAGAGATTCACAATGACAACGAGATCACAACAGACTTAAGTGATAATGATTTTGTGAAAGAAATCTTCAACAAAGACAGACGTGTCACTTTTGAAGTAATAACTCGCTTAAGAATTCAAAAGAATAAATGATTAATTCAAAAAAAGACAGAATTGAATGTTGTTAAAGCATTCAATGAAAGTATTCTTGCAAAATCATCACAATATTTCAAAAACTTAACATATACAACATTGAACAGTTCAATTCTTTTCAATCAATCAATAACAGATATACTAAAATTGATTTTAATGATGATAATATCAACAATGCAGACTGAGAATCAATAACATCATATTTATGAGAAAAAACATTACGTCAAACTAAATGCAACTTCATCATTGATCATGAGTTAATTGTTGAAGTTTACACTCATTATTTACTTACGTGAATATTAAGCAATCATATTAATAGCAATAACAGTTCATGATCAGACTTTAAAAAGAAATGACTTAATGAAAAAATGAGAGAAGTGTGAAAGAATATTGCAAATCATCTAAATAAGAAGTCAGATCACAAACGTTTTAAAGTAAAGAACATTTCAATGATGAGAAAGACTTGAAAAATAATATGCTTAGATCTTTCGTTGCGAATAAGACTCATAATAAATAAATGTATAACATCTTTGAAACATAATGATTTAGTGTACTGAGTCAAGTATGAATCATAGTTGAAAGTGAATATGATTGACAGAAGCAATTCACAAGAAAAGAGCGAAAAAATTTGATAAAAAGTCTGCTAGATAATGATGATTTTGCGTGTGAAAAGATATGTATTAATCAAAGATTGTAACATCATTTAATGTGAAAAGACTCTTCAAGACAGATTCTGCGCAAGAATCATAACAAATGTATTGACTCAGAAGATTTACTGCAAAGTCAGAAATGAGATAGCATATCAAGAATACTTGAAGATATTCTTTGATTCACTTTCTACTAATGTTGTTCTTATTGCAGTGATAATAATTGCTTATTATATATGAGAATATGAATCAGAAGAGCACAGATTAAACAAGTTTGAAAGATTGAATGTGAATTTTTTTTTTTCTTCATTAAGTGCATGCAGTCTATGACTATGACACTATCTAGACGCTGTGTGTATGCTAAATTACATGTAATTTAGTCAAAATCGCTGCAGTATATTTTTTCATTGATCAATCACATCGATAGTTTGCGCATACAAGCGCGTGAGCTGTTTATATAATCAAGTGATCATATAAACAACTTAAGATTGTGAAAGCTGATCACTTTGACATAAGCTTTCAACTTGTCTGTATGATCATCAAGCTAAGCGAGCTAAATGAGCTTTGATTTATGTAGATGAAAGCTGATCACTTCGACGTAAGCTTTCAAGTTCGCTGTATAATCACTCAGCTGAATGAACTAGATGAGTTTTGATCTATGTATTTGCGACGCATGTAAATCAATCAGAAAATCGAAAAATTGATCGATTTACTGCGTTGCACAGATGTGTATATGCGCAAAAGCTGAGTCATGCTTTTGCAATGACTGTGTGAATGTCATATATTAGTTGCAGCATGTGCGCAAAGACGTTGCTGTTGTTCTATGTATATGAGCAAAGACTGTGTCATGTTTTTGCAGTGTATGTGATTGCAATGCGTGTAAATCAATCAGAAAATCGAAATTGATTGATTTACTGCGTTGCACAGATGTGTATATGCGCAAAAGCTGAGTCATGCTTTTGCAATGACTGTGTGAATGTCATATATTAGTTGCAGCATGTGCGCAAAGACGTTGCTGTTGTTCTATGTATATGA
>JAABUK010009372.1_pt1 | contig 13404 bp, 11 predicted proteins | sample 5559141 | NCBI WGS metagenome assembly JAABUK01 (sample SAMN10711869, study PRJNA513367) | rock metagenome | isolation source: Antarctica rocks | place: Antarctica: Victoria Land, Pudding Butte nord | collected 2016-01-03
GTTAAGAAACTGCACGAAAAAGGAATTCGTGTCATCGGGCGTTTTGATTTCAGTAAGATCAACGAAACGCTTGCTGCCAAAAAGCCTGAATGGTTATACGTTGGCACCAGCGGAAAAAATGTAAACTATAACGGCCAGGTTCATACCTGTATTAATGGTGGATACCAGCAACAATATTCTCTGGACATCCTAACCGAAGCTATTACCAATTATCCACTCGACGGAATTTTCTTTAATATGATCGGTTATACCACTGCTGATTATTCGGGAGTAAACTACGGCATCTGTCAATGCGAAAATTGTAAGAAACGTTTTCATGATTCAACCGGAAATATGCTGCCAGTAAAAGCAGACATGAGCGACCCGGTATTCAGGGAATACAATGCATTTAAGAAAACAACCTCAGACAAGCTTTTCCTGGAAATTGGAAATCATATCAAGAAATTGAATCCAAAAATTATTATAGATTCTTATGTTGATGCAGGGGTTGATATGATAGCAAGTGAATCAGGCGCATCACTATCACCAGAGTATGAATGGAATTATTCTGCCACAGATAATGTAAAACGCACATTAGGATCTTACAAAGATAGATCGCCCAGCAACCTGTTGATTTATTTCCAGGCAATAGGCTATCGTCATATCGGTACTTCACCAAATCTTGCAAAAGTATGGATGCTAGAAAATATGTTGCAGGGCGCCCCGTTAGGATTTGTGGTGGTAGGTACTTTAGTGAATTATGAAGACCGGATATTTATTCCCACACTAAACAATCTTTACGGATTTCATAAATCAAATGAGAAGCTGTTTACAAATCTCCAGCCCCTTAGTAAAATAGCACTTGTTAGAGGAGTAAAGGATGAGTATGAAGGAATGATAAAACTGCTTACAGAAGAGCACGTAATGTTCGACATTATAGAGCCTTCTGCAATAGGAAGTGACAGATTGCCAAGGAAACTGGATGATTACGACGCTATTATTCTCGGTAATGTAAACAATATGGATAATAATTTAGTGGCTGCTTTGGATGATTATGTAAGGAATGGTGGGAAAATATTGGCCACCGGGTTTACATCTACCAGTGATGAGTTGGGCAAGCCTTTAAATAGTATCAGGCTTCAATCTCTTGGAGTGATGCCATCTTACGAAATTTTTCATCAGTCAAAATCAACCTATCTTAAAGTGTCGGACAATGATAAGGCAGCTTTGGGAAAAGATAATTTCAAGGATTTCACACTGATGATGATGTACTCAGATCTTCTAAAATGTACACCAACCGGGAGCGCACAAAGTTTTTTAAAGTTGGTTCCTTCTACCAGGTTTGGTCCGCCGGAGAAATCTTATTACACCTCAGAAAATATTTCCAATATTCCAGGAGTAATAACCAATGTTTATGGCAAAGGGAAAGCTGTATTTATTCCATGGCTGATTGGTTCGCAATATCAATTCAAAGGAAACTATGCTCAACGTGAACTTTTTGTTTCATCGTTGAAGAACCTTCTTAAAGTTGAATATGATCTTACAACTGATGCCTCACCGCTGATTGAAATGACGCGCCAGGTTAATCGTAATGGTGCATTTGAATGGATAGGAATGATCAATCATTCCGGACAAATCGGTGGCTCTATGCGGGAACCGGTAAACATTCATAATACCAGCATCCGATTTAAACCATTACATCCTGTAAAAGAAATAAAATTGATAAGAGCCGGAACAGCACTAAACTTCAGGCAAACAAACGGCTGGGTTGAATTGACTGTCCCGCAATTAAATGATTTTGAAATGGTAGTTTGCACTTATCGTTAGGTTAACCTGTAAGGCAGGCTCACCTATAAGGTTTAAATAAATAATCTACAAAACTCAAACGTAAACCTTATAGGTTTAAATGCAGGTTCTCAAAACCAATTCTTTTAAACACTAAACGAATATATTTGCTTCTACACAAAAGCAAAAATCTTAAAAATGAAAGACAAAGTAATCGGATGGATTGGCACCGGCCTCATGGGAAATCCTATGGTAAAACACCTGCTGAAGGCAGGCTACAAAGTAAATGTTTATAACCGCACCAAAAGTAAAGCAGATGACCTGATAGCGATGGGATGTATATGGTTCGATACGCCTGCTGCACTCACTGCCCACTCTGATGTGGTAGTTACTATAATAGGTTTTCCCAAAGATGTGGAAGAATGTTACTTTGGTGCTGAAGGTATTTTCAAAGAATTAAAGCCGGGAACGATACTGATCGATATGACAACCACTAAGCCAAGTCTTGCTATTCAAATAGCTAATGAAGCAGAAAAGAAAGGCGCGGAATTCGTTGATGCGCCTGTTTCCGGTGGACAAGTAGGCGCTGTCAATGGTAGTCTTTCCATTATGATTGGCGGCAAAAAAGAAACGGTAGACAAAGTAATACCCATGTTTGAAGTGTTTGGCAAAAACATGGTGTACCAGGGAAAAGCAGGCTCAGGGCAGCATACAAAAATGTGTAACCAGATTACTATTGCCGGTACATTAATAGGAGTGTGCGAAGGGCTTATTTATGGGTTAAAAGCCGGACTGGATCTCAATAAATTATTAGAGTCTATCAGTAAAGGAGCGGCAGGCTGCTGGAGCCTTGATGTGCTGGCCCCCAAGATCGTAAAGAAGGATTGGTCACCCGGTTTTTCAATAGATAATTTTGTAAAGGATCTTAAAATTGCCCTTGAGGAAGCGGAAACGATGAAACTATCCTTACCTGGATTAGCCCTCGTAAAACAATTGTACCTGGCAGTGCAGGCCATGGGCCAGGGTGGCGCCGGCAATCAGGGACTTTATCTGGCGATTGAGAAGCTTTGTAATATTAATGGTTAATTGTTAATTATTAACGGATAGTTGCAAGTAATGTTAGTGAATTAGTAAATTATTAAGCCGAAACAAAACCATGTTTGAATAGAAGAACTCTTACCGTTAATAATTAATCATTAATAATTAACAATTAAAAAGTGCATATCCTCATCGCTCCTAACGCTTTTAAAAACAGTCTCAATGCTGAAGATGCAGCAGCTGCTATCAGGGATGGCCTGATTCAAAGCAAGCTGCAGTGCACTTGTGACTGTTTCCCCATTGGTGATGGCGGGGATGGAACTGGCGATCTGATTATTAGGAACCGTGGTGGAGTTACGGTTACTGAAACGGTTCGTGATCCATTAGGAAGAATTGTTGAGGCGTCATTCGGTTTAATAGATGCAGGTAAAACCGCCATTATAGAAATGGCCAATGCATCGGGATTGCGATTATTACAAATTGCTGAACTTGATCCCCTGGTAGCTACTTCTTTTGGAACAGGTGAGCAAATCCGGATGGCAATTGATAAAGGCGCGACAAAAATTGTTATTGGTATGGGAGGATCCGCTACCGTAGATGGAGGTATCGGAATTTTAACGGCCCTGGGTATACGATTTTTAAATGAGGCAGGAGAAACATTGCCTGGGCTGCCTGGTACGCTCACTCAACTGGCTGCCGTTGATACATCGGATATTGATAAGAGGGTTTATAACTGTGAGATAATTGTTCTTTGCGATGTAGATAATTTTCTGTTGGGAGAACAAGGGTCAGCAGCTGTATTCGGTCCTCAGAAAGGAGCATCTCCGGAAGCGGTTCTTCAGCTTGATGCATCGCTCAAACAGCTGGCAAAAATTACCTTGCAACAGACAGGTAAAGATATAGCAGCCATTAATTACGGAGGTACGGCTGGTGGCGCCGCCGCAGGGTTGTATGGTTTCCTGAATGCGAGACTTGTCAATGGAATAGATTATTACCTGCAGCTCACAGAATTTGATAAAGCCCTGGAAAAAGCTGACCTCGTAATTACCGGCGAGGGTAGTATCGATGAGCAAACCCTGCAGGGAAAAGGCCCGTTTGGCGTAGCTTTCAAGGCCAAATTGAAAGGCCTGCCTGTTATAGCGCTAGCTGGCAAAGTGCCACTGGTTAAAGACAGGAATTTACAGAAGTATTTCGATGTTTTGTTGTCCATTGCGCATCAGCCATTTGACCTGACAACAGCCATGAAATGTGCTTCGGACAATTTAATCAGAACATCATGGGAGATCGGTAATTTATTGAGTCTGAACCGTTGATGGAGCGAACCCACCTATAAGGTTTTCAAAACCTTATAGGTTTGAACGCAGGTTCGACCGGCAGTTTAAATAACGCTCTGTGCGAGCTCATTCAACAGCCGGCAAGACGCTGCTAATAAACATATAAGATTTTGAAAACCTTGTATGTGAGTAACGGTTCAAACAATGAATTATCTTGTTAAAAAGTAGAGTCATGTCAACTTTTCATAATCATTAAATCACATCCATCAACGATTCAAACATGCGTATATGTAAATTAATATTCTTTCTTTTAGGTACAGCAACTAGCAGCATTGCTCAACAAAACAAAATATTTATCCAGTTCAACACCGCCGATGAACAGCTTTCATTCGCCGGACAGGAAATAATTAAAGCGACTAAAGATAAAGGTTACACAGTAACCAATAATAACAGCTCAGATCCATCATTCAAAGAAGGCATCCTTGTTAAACTATTTTCTGATTCAGCATCATCCATTAAAGCTGCACAGGATGAAATGCTTAGGATGCCCAAAGATTTATCCTGGCAATCTTATTCCATAAGAATTAAAAGCAACGGCAAACTCAAAACAATTTATGTTTTAGCTGGGGACAAGTCAGGTGCCATGTATGGCGGCTTTGATATTGCCGAAGCCATCAAACTAAAAACAATTAATAATCTTACTGACTCTGATAACAAACCCTACCTCGAACGCCGGGGCATTAAATTTAATATACCGTTAGACCTTCGCACACCCAGCTACAGCGATATGAGTGATGCGGGCCAGCAGAACATTCCTGTAATGTGGGAGTTTGACTTCTGGCAGCAACAACTGGATGAGATGGCCCGCAACCGGTATAACGTTCTTACCTTATGGAACCTGCATCCTTTTCCATCAATCGTAAAAATTCCAGAGTTCCCTAAAGTTGCCTTGAATGATGTATGGCGCACAAAAGCAAAAATCCATGATCATTACAGTTTGAGTGGTGATGGTTATGTAACACCCGATTTACTTGCCAATCATGAAGTAGTTAAAACATTAACAATAGATGATAAAATTAATTTCTGGAAAAAAGTGATGGCTTATGCAAAGAGCCGTGGCATTGAAGTGTATTGGTTTACCTGGAATATTTTTACTTATGGTGCAGAAGGAAATTATGGTATTACCGACAACCAGGATAATGATACTACCATTGCCTATTTCAGAGCAGCGGTAAGGGAGATGGTGTTAACTTATCCCGACCTTGCAGGCGTAGGTATCACTGCCGGTGAGCACATGCAAGGCACGAAAAGTAAATATGGTAATGAGCAATGGCTTTGGAAAACATACGGACAAGGAGTAAGTGATGCACTGCTTAAGCAACCTACACGACAGTTCAGGTTGATCCATCGGTTTCATCAAACAAACCTGCAGGAAATCCAGGATGCATTTCATGATTATCCCGGTACTTTTGACCTGAGTTTAAAATATGCCATAGCTCATATGTATGGTATTCCAAACCCGGCTTTTATAAAACCTGCCATGACGCTCTTCTCCTCTAAATTAAAAACATGGCTAACCCTTCGTAATGATGATATCTACAGCTTCCGCTGGGGTAACAACAATTTTGCGCGGCAGTTTATATTATCAATTCCTGAGCCTGATAAAGTGGCTGGTTTTTATATGGGTCCCGATGGATATACATGGGGTAAAGATTTTTTAAACAAAAATAGTTCCGGCCAGGGGCAGTTAATCATTCAAAAGCAATGGTACTCATTCATGCTTTGGGGAAGGTTAGGGTATGATCCTTCATTAAAGGATGAAGTTTTTTACTAAACTTTAGAAGTACGTTTTCCCGCAGTATCCATTCCAACGCTGGTACAAAGCTGGTCCGCTGCTTCAATGATCTTTCCATGGATTACCCGGTTTTCATGGGGTGATGTTGATTTTAAATGGCTCCCGGAAGCTTCGATAAGCCGTGATAATTATAAAGGGTTTTATACCGTCAGGGATTTTATGGAAGTGGATCCTGAAGCGGGCAGCCAGATAAGAAATACGGTTCAATGGGCGCAACAATATAAAACTAATTTGCAAAACAGTTTATTATCTCCATTAGCAGTTGCAGACACCCTTAGCCGTTATGCAAATACTGCCCTTATAAATTTAAAGAAACTGCCTGCTAAAAAACAAAGCTTATTAACTGAATTGGATTATACCCTGGGAGATATCGAGGCCTTTGCAACAATAGGTAATTATTACGCTGAAAAAATAAGAGGCGCTGCCTCCCTGGCACTATATAATTTTTATGGAAGGAAGAAAGACCAGGAGGAAGCTGTTAAACATCTCACTAATGCAAAAGCTTTCTGGATCAAATACGCAGCTGTTTATTCATCCCAATATAAACCGGCTTTATACAACAGGATTGGTAATATAAATATGACATCACTAATCGGAAAAACAGAAAAAGATATCAATATTGCAAAGAACTGGCAACCTGGAACAATAAAAGAATATCAAAAGAAAACACAGACGGAAGTGCCGTTTAGAAAGTAAATTGTTGTTTTGCTATCAGCTATCAGGTATCAGGTATCAGTAAAGAACGGTAGCTGATAGCAATTCGATAATTTACAGTAAGCATACGACCAGTATCAATGTCCTTACAATGTGGTTGACCTTAAGGATTTTATTGTGTTCTTGCCTGTTTGAAATTACAATTTGGTTAGAGGTTTTCGTGTCCCTTGTGGATTACCTTTGTGTCCTTTGTGTTAAATAAGGTCTATGATTTCAAGAGTTTTTAACCACAAAGGACACAAAGGTAATCCCACAAGGAGCACAAGGGATGCCTTCTAAAGACGTATTTCTTAACGACATTTAATGTTCTTTAATTAATATCTAACTTTATGACTATCGGACTATTTATACCTTGTTATGTTGACCAGTTTTACCAGGAGGCAGCGATTGCTACTCTTCAATTATTAAAAAAGTTTGTAGACAAAGTTGAATTTCCACCCAATCAAACCTGTTGCGGCCAACCGATGGCTAATGCAGGTTTTGAACATCTGACGCAGGGATGCAATAACCTGTTCATCAAAAATTTTTCCTCCTTTGATTATATCGTTTGTCCTTCTGCCAGTTGCGTATTACACATTAAGCACCACCTTCATTCACATGAAAACGAGGCGCTGGCAACATCTATAAGATCCAAAGTTTACGAGCTGGTGGAGTTCTTAACAGACATTCTTAAAATAAATAAATTGGAAGCGCGCTTCCCGTTTAAGGTAGGGTTGCACCAAAGCTGCCATGGATTGCGCGGACTTTACCTGTCGCAGATGAGTGAAGTAGTGAGCCCGCAATTTTCAAAGCCACTACAATTATTAAATATGGTGGAAGGATTGGAAATGGTTACATTGGACCGTCTGGATGAATGTTGTGGCTTCGGCGGAACTTTTTCTGTTGCCGAAGAAGCGGTATCTGTAAAGATGGGTAAGGATCGTGTGACGGATCATACCAAAAATGGTGCTGAGTATATTACCTCTTCGGATCTCTCCTGCCTGATGCATATCGAGGGCATTCTGCACAGGAAGAAGAGCCCGGTTAAAATAATCCACATTGCTGAAATTTTAAATGCCGCATTATGATAACAAACTCAATAAAAGATCATGCTGAACTGTCAGAGATTTTTATTAAAGATGAAGAAAGGGTAGACTGGCATGACGGATCGTTATGGTGGATAAGGCAGAAGCGCGATAAATCTGCCCACCAGATACCCGAATGGGAGACTTTGAGAGAAACAGCTTCCGCGATCAAAGATAATGTGATCTCTAACCTTCACCAGTACCTGCTGCAGTTTGAAGCGAGCGCTTTGAACAATGGCGTTAAAGTGCACTGGGCTGCAGATGCGGAAGAACACAATGCCATCGTTTACTCTATATTGAAAGCTAAAGAGATTACACAGATGGTGACGGAGGAATGCCGCCTTAATGAATACCTGAATGAACGCGGTATAGATGTTATTAATTCAGACCTCGGTGAATACATTCAGCAGATTGACAATGAACCGCCAAGTCATATTGTATTGCCCTGCATTCATAAAAGGAAGGAAGAAATTGGTGAACTGTTTCATGAGCACCTGGGAACAGAAAAGGGATTGTCTGATCCTACTTTATTAACCAGGGTTGCGCGAAAGCATTTGAGGAATGTTTTTCTTAGCAGAAGGGGAGCACTTACCGGTGTTAATTTTGCCATTGCAGAAACCGGTGAGTTTGTGGTATGCACTAATGAAGGCAACGCAGATATGGGGGCTCATTTATCTGAAGTACATATCGCATCTATGGGAATTGAAAAAATCATCCCTGAAAGAAAGCACCTGGGTGTGTTTTTAAGATTGCTTGCAAGAAGCGCTATCGGTCAGCCTATCACTATTTATTCCAGCCATTTCAGAAAGCCACGGGAAGGACAGGAGATGCATATCATACTGGTTGATTATGGCAGGAGCAGGCAGCTGGGCCGCGTTGATTTCCGCAATTCTTTAAAATGCATCAAGTGTGGTGGCTGTATGAATACCTGCCCGGTGTATCGCAAAAGCGGCGGATTAAGTTATCATAATACGATCTCCGGTCCGATAGGAGCAATACTGGCGCCTAACCTGGATATGAAAAAACATGCTGACCTTCCCTTTGCATCTACGCTTTGCGGATCATGTTCCAATGTTTGTCCGGTTAAGATTGACATTCATGAGCAACTATATAAATGGCGGCAGGTAATAGTGAAGGAAGGTTATGTTGATAACACCAAAAAGCTAAGCATGGAAGCGATGGCTACCACCTTATCCTCACCTGCATTATATAGGATTGCAGGCAATGCAGGAAGATGGCTGATGAAGAATTTTCCTTTTACCATCAATAATAAATTCAATCCCTGGTATAAACAGCGCGACATGCCCGGAGCGAAAAAGCAATCTTTCAAAACATGGTATAAGAATAATGGTTAATTGTTAATGGTTAATTGTTAACGATAAGTGGTTAATTGTTAATGCACCATTTAATTCTTATAAACAACTATAAACAGCGTCCACTCACCGTTAACAATTAACAATTAACAATCAGCCATTAACAGCATCCACTATCCGTTAACAATTAACAATTAACCATTAACAATTAAATGAGTAGAGAACAAATACTTGAAGCTGTTTTAAAGAATCAACCCGCCTCAAAGCCGCTGCCTGACATTAGTTTTTTGAAAGGAAGTGGTGAGGACGTAGTGGAAACATTTATCCGCACCTTTACGGGTATAGGAGGCACGGTGTTTTCGGTAGGCGGAGTTGACGCCATTAAAGAACTGGTGAAGGCGCATTTTGAAGTTGACAAGCGCATTATAACAAGTCTGCCTGAACTGGCTGATATCGCTGAATTGTATAACCCAAAAGCAGACCCTCATAGTTTTGATGATGTGGAGCTGGCAGTGATCAGGGCAGCATTTTCCGTTGCTGAAAATGGCGCTGTATGGATCACAGAAAAATTTATAGGTCAGCGGATAGTGCCTTTTATATGCCAGCATCTTGCGGTGGTAGTGGAGGCTTCAACAATCGTATCTACCATGCATGAAGCCTATGAAAAAATTGGATCGGATGAATATGGTTTCGGATCATTTATCGGCGGCCCTTCCAAGACTGCTGATATAGAACAGGCGCTGGTTATGGGCGCCCATGGGCCTATTACAATGACAGTATTTGTAATAAAAGAATAACGGTGAGTTAAAATAGGTTTTTTTTCGTGAAAGTATAACTTATAATGGGCAGGACCGTTGTATCAATATATGCGAGATGAAATTTGCAACATCTGAATATGTGATTGATAAAAAGTATGCAAAGGAACTGGAAAGTAAAATGAATGTATTCAGGCTACAAACCGCTACTAAAAAGACATTGTTTTTAACTATGGTAACAACTTATGGAGCCAGTCAAAATAACTACTTTCTAGGATTAGTACAAGGGGAAGTATTGATGAAGGATTTGTTTAAGTGAAATGTTAATAGTAGGAACGGCTTTGTTGCATGAATAACTTTAAGCAGCTCTGACTTTGATAGATTCAGGCATTCCTATACTGGCCATTTTGTTCAATGCGTAACACCTGATTTTTACCTCTACTTGCTGCTGCTCGATGCCTCTGCCCGACAACTTCTCTCCAAACTGGCTCTTTAATCTAAACATGGCAAGCTCCGCTATGCTGCGCCTGTGATAACCTACTTGCTTTTTCCAACGCTTACGGCCTAACTTCCTGATTCCTCTAATCGCTTTGTCTCTCCCTAACGCTCTGCCTGCACTGTTTCCGTGCTTTGTGATCCGGGCATTTTTACGCGGTGGTATCACCGGCTTTATCTTTCTTTTCCTTAACTGCTCATGTACTTTCTTTCTGTCATAAGCACCATCTGCTGCCAGCTTTTTTACTTTACCCTGTACCCCATCCAGCAAGATGCCCACCATGGCTGCATCATCAACACTGTTAGTGGTCATCGCACAGCTCTCTATCACTCCGTACTTTCATTTACTGCCAGGTGAATCTTTCTCCAAGTGCGGTGCTTCGACCAGCAATGTAAAATAACCGGTATTTTTATCACGCCTGACATTTGCGTATGTTAAAAAACAAGTTTTATCAACCTTGCCGGCACTTGTTCTCAATAGCAAAGTTGATGGCTCATAATTCAATTGATCATACTTTCTAGGCCTTTCCGATGCTTTCAGGTCTGTAGGATAGCCAATATCTTGTGGACAAGCAGTGGCATATACTATCAGATTACCTAATGCGTGTGAGCTGCTTCGGTTACTGTTTAGGTAATGTTTGTTTGAGGGCTTTTGCCATATTTCTATGCACTATATTACTATAAATTTCGCGGAAACTGTTGTAATTGCTCGCTTTCTGGTTACTCAGCAGGCCTATTAAGTTTTGGTTCATTGTACATAGAAGGATTTTTAAAGTTTAATAACACCATTTGGGTGCAGACAAAAACTTTTTTGGTACTTTGTGTTACTGCAAATAATAAAACAATTACTTGCTAATTTTTCGTTCCCTCAATAGGTACAAACAAAAAAATAGTTCCAGTCCAAGTAATATTTATAATGGGCTATGTAAAGATGTAAATAGCGGAGACTTGCATAGTTCTAGAATTAAAGAAAATAGAGCCGGCTTAAAAAAAGGAGCACTTATCCATCTCGAAAATAAATTAATCGATGATGATGATTTTGCGAGAATTGTGGAGATAATTGATAGAGCCGAAACTTGTTATTTTAGACCATTGCTATACATTATACCAATTCTTGAAATAAAAGAAAGAATAACTTTGGTTCACATTGATTCTGTAGCTAATCCTTTAAGTATAGAATACCAAATTGCAGACCTCAAAACCAATGAATGTGATATAATTGAATTAAATTTTGACCATGCTTGAAATACAAAAATAAATACGACAAGGAGCAATTCAGAAAAGCATTGCAAGCGATGCTGGAGTTTACATCGGACAAGAAATTCGGAGTTAAGAACAACGCAGTTCCGAATAATTTCATTAGCGAGATTGCCACCGAAATAAATAATGAGATAATTAAAAATATTGACATTGACATCTTCTTGGAAAATGACGTAGAAAAAATAAGAAGTTATGAAGAAGAGCTCACCAACTATATTTCTCGCTATACGAATGATAACTTTAAAAAATCTGATTACCCAGAAATTAAAAATTCAGGAAAGAATTCCTTATTATGGAAAGAACTTCTACCCAAACTTGTTAAGACCATTATTGAATACTTGCAAAACTTAAATGATATTCATCTGAAGGAAGTAGTAAGAGAAGAAGCAAAAGAACTTACATCTACATTATTAGGTTATACGAGATACCAACTCAATCAGTTAGGCGATAAGGGTAAAAGTGACTTGTCAAAAATTGAAGAGCAATTTGCGGATGCTGGCAAGTTTCAGGAGGAAGTAAAAGCATTAGAGTCGGAAAATAGCAGGAAAAAACTACAACTTAGTTTGAATATGGCCAAAATATTACTTAAAGACGAAAAAAATTCCGATGCGTTGATCTTTACCAACGAGATTGATAGCTTCATGGCATTACTTACGGACTTAGAATTAAATGCGGAAAAGATAAGATTAGCTGAAAAGAGCTGGGAAAAATTACAGCATCTATTTCTCAGATCTGATGATTCAGATGAAAATCTTGAACAGAAAATATTTGAAGGTCTAACTCAAAATGGACCAGAAAAAAGAAAAATCGAAGAGTTACTTTTTACCTCTTATTCCTATTTTATAAATCAGGGGATTAAAAAATATCAACTTTCAGAAGAGGAAATTTTTGATGCATATACTGAAACAATACTTTTGGCGATAACTAGAATCGAAAATCATACATTTCAAGTAGGAACTTCCCTCGAAACCTGGCTATATCAGATTTTTCACAATAAATGTATAGATCAATTAAGGAAGAAAACTACAAATAAATATTCAATTCATCATACAAGTTCAATCAATAAAGCTCTTTTTCAACTTTCTGATAACAACAAATCATTTGAGCAAGCATTGGTTGAAAAATCCGAGTGGGATTTATTAAAACAAAAAATAAACGAAATGGATGGACCATGCGGTCAGCTTTTACTGTTGTTTGCAGAGGGGCACAGCGATAAAGACATTTCCGAACTCATGAGCTTTAAAAATGCTGATGTGGTGAAAACAAGCAGACTAAGATGCATGCAAAAACTAAGAGAGTTGTATAAGTCAATTTAAACACACTAATTAAAAATATTTCATAAGCAGTGTAAAACTAATCGGTAATTTTTGGCATGCCTGACATTTTGCGGAAGTTAAAAACAGGTTTAATCAGAGTTGCGGCACTTGTTCATTGTTCGACATAACTTTAGATTTTACCAACAGAATATACCTGTGCGACCCCGACCAATTTTTCAGATTAAAATTCAATTTTAATCTGTAGGACGAGCTAATTCGGACAATCAAACTCAAGATTATCATTTCAGCATTATACTAAATCTGGGCGATCAGACACGCCATCTGTAAAAAAGAATACAAAGCGTTCGAAAAACTTAATCCGACTGATCATAGGTAGCAAGACCTTTCTTCTCTTAAGACATCAACATAACGCTTTAATTAATTAAAGCCAGACATGAACTTCAATTGAAAAAATTTGTTTATTTAAACACAAGCAGGCGCATAACATTAAGTCGTATAGCCGAAAGCCCCCGAATTTAAAAAGGGCATGAATAAACATATAAGCCCGGAGCAATTAGGGAGTGGGGCTTTTGGCTATACGCTGTTCAGCGACACC
>JAABUK010009374.1_pt1 | contig 13404 bp, 22 predicted proteins | sample 5559141 | NCBI WGS metagenome assembly JAABUK01 (sample SAMN10711869, study PRJNA513367) | rock metagenome | isolation source: Antarctica rocks | place: Antarctica: Victoria Land, Pudding Butte nord | collected 2016-01-03
TTTGTCCACCTGCGTAGGGGCTGTAGTCGGCCTCCCGGAGGCCGTACTGCAGCCGGCGGCCGTACTGGTCGTGGTTCGGGCCGCGGAGCTCCTGGGAACTACCGTGGTAGTAACCCGCTGACGGAGAGTCCCCGCCCGGCTGCTGCCCGCGCGCCGCCGCCTCCTGCTGCTTCTGCAGCGCAATACGCTGCACGAGGGACATCGGCTGCGGCGCATCCTGCTGCGGCGGAAGTGCCTCGGGCGGCGGTGGCTGCCAGTCGGGGAAGCTGCAATGCGGAACGCTGCCGTCGGCAGACCTTCTTGTCCGTGCCAGACCTTGATGCTTGATTCAAAGTCAGAGCACAGGTCTTACAACAGAGTCTACATGAGCAGTGGAGGAACGCTGTGCACATGCAGACAGATGCTGACGCCTTGGCAGTCCACACACAGACTCACCGGGACTGATTGCCCCATCGCTGCTGCGCGGCGGCCACGGTCGCCAGCGACATCTCGTAGCTGGACTGCCGCTGCTCGCTGTAGTAGCTGTAGGTGCTGACCGGCTCCGCCCACGAGCCCGAGTGCTGCGGCTGCGGCGCCTGCACCTGCTGCTCGTGCGGCAGCGGCGACGCTGCAGGCGGCGATGCAGGCCGCTGCTGCTGTGGTGTCCCCGGCTGTCCAGGCAGCTCTGCTGCGGCCTGAGGCGCAACTGACTCGCCGGCGACGCCGCTGGTCACTGATGTTGCCTGCGGATCTCCGCCGCCTGGAGGCTCAGCCGTGGGCTGGCTTTTGTTGACGGTGGCGCCATCCTGTGCGACATGCAAATCCTTCGCCTCCAGAGTCTCCAAGCGCGTGATGCGGAAGCTGCCGCCGCCGGGCGCCGCAGAGTCGCCTGCGTCAGGTGACGCCATCGGCGTCGCCGGCGGCGTCGGCCGGTTGGCCTGATGCAGCATGTCTAGCCATGCAATCGACACCGGCATGCGCGGTTCCCCAGCTGCCTGCTGGCTGCCGCCGCCCAGCGCTGCAGCCGCGCCGGGCTGTTGCACGACCTGCTGGGCGGCGGCAGAGTCCGGCAGCGAGGATGCTGCGGGCTCTGCTGACGCGCTGCTGCCGCCTCCTTCGGTCCAGCGGCTGGCAAATATGGACTTGACGGGCCGCGCGGCCGGTTGCTGCTGCTGCGGCTGCTGAGCTGGCTGCGGCGGGTGCTCCTCTGCTGGCTTAGCCTGTTCATCAAGCTCAGGCTCCGGCGCCGCCGCTGGCTCAGGGACACTGTCCTGCGTGGCCCACTGCTTTGAGAACACGGATGCCACGGGGCGCGGCGCGGGCTTTGCCAAAGCGCCGCATGCCGCACCGCCCAGGTCGCCGCCATTGCTGCTGGGCGCCATGCTGGTCGCCTGCGCCGCGACAGAGGCCGCCAGCTCCAGGCTGTCACCAACGATGGCATTTCCGGCGGCTGCCGTCGGCTGGTGCACGCTCAGGCATGTCACGCCGTCTGTAATGCCATCTGCCGCGGCGGCCGCTGCTGCTGCATCCAGGCCGGTACTGGCCCTCCGGATGAGGTCGTTGAGGCATCCCGGAGCGTCTGCGCACTCCTGTGGCACGCGCGAGCCAGCTGCGGCTGCCTGCGGTGTCTGCTGCATCGCCTGCGCCGCCGCCTGCGCCTGCAGGGCGTCCTTCTTCCCCTTGAGCCACGTCAGCACCTGCCGCTTGAGCTGCTCGTTGGACGCTAGGCGGCTGCTGGTCAGGCGGCGCTTGGTCTCGGGGCACGTGTCCAGACCCCTGCATGATTGCAATGTCAGGCTCGTCAGGTACCACGGCTGGTCTACAGAAAAGGATTTGGCGCGACTGCTCGCTCTGCAACCTCCGCGGCGGGCAGAGCTGAGCCGGCACTGGCTGTCATTGCACTGCAAGGCTGGAAAATTCTGCTGCATGTCTTTTGAGTGTAGTTTGCTGCATCTCTTGTGGTCTTGCGTCATTCCAATGCGAAACTAGCGACAGTGCACCTGCAACGCCGAGATGGCACAAGGATTTCGGAACTTCGAAGCAGCAGGTGCCATGGCAGAGGAGATCGACTGGCAAGAGTGCTTGCAGCGACAGCACACTCAGCAAGCAGCTGCGAGCTTCTCCAGCTGCGTCGACACTTGCAGAAATGGTAAGGGGCACTGGCTGTGCCCACCTTGAGAACCAGTCCTCAATGGCTCGCCGCTGATAGTTCACGTTGGTTTCTACCAGGACGACCTGCAGAAGATTAGCACTGGGTTATAGAGTCCGTGGCCGCCCGGAGCGTGCGGTCTGAAGGATCCGTGGGAGGTTCCAGGTGCAGTGAGCAGAGCGCACACGCCAATGCAAGTCGCACCGGATCGGTCATGATGTCGTGGGACAGCGGGCATCTGAACGCCCCCGGCAGATCACCCAGCGGGTGGCCCGGCACGACCCGCCCGGCCATGTCGGAACCGGAGGCCCTTCGCGACGCAAGCGCGGCAGTGGCCTCGAAATGCAACACCAGCTGCCAGATCGGTTTCGGAGGATCAACGGCAGTCTTCCTGTGCGGCGGCAGGGACAGTGGGTTTGCTCTCGCCGGCGACAAGTCAGGTACAGACTATCTTCTAGCTCGGCAGCGCTGCCGCCGCAGGCGTGCTTCGGCGCTGGTCTCCGGATACATGCATTTGCAAGTCTTGCAGGAGAGCTTCACCGCCAAAAGCCGTTTGGTTGCAATGCAAGATCTGCAGCAATCCGCGCGACCTGCACGACAGGACTCATGTACCTTCACGCGAACGAGGAAGTTTAGCCAGCATCATCACGAGAACCTCAAGTGATGCCATCATCAGGGCAGTGTGATCCATCAGCAGCTGATATGGGTAGCGTGTGCAGTTCCTGGTTGCATCAGATGGGGTGGGGGAAGTCTAGCTTCAAATCCACAGGTCACTTTGCCTGCCGTCCACTAGCGGGCGATCCGCATGCCGCCGTCATAGTGCAGTAGACACTGCTGAGCAGAGATAGTTCACTTGGTCACGCTGCCAGCTGAAATTCGTGCAGTTCAGTAGGCTGCTGGCCCTACTGGTGCTGGGCACTCTGGCCTCCATAGTACTGCTGGGTGGCGCCATAGGCCCCAGCGGGCGGTGCATCGTACGAGTACCCCTGCTGCTGCTGCGTCGCCACGGCGGCATATGCCGCCTCGCGCTCCTTCTGCAGCGCGATGCGCTGCTTAGGGTTTAGGAACCGCGCCGACACCTGGTCCCACGGCTGCGTCGCTGCCGGCGGCTGCCAGTCTGGAAACCTGCAGGGCAGAGCGCTATTTAGGGTTTAGGGTTTAGCATCTGGTCCCACGGCTGCGTCGCTGCCGGCGGCTGCCAGTCTGGGAACCTGCAGGGCAGAGCGGGGGGCAGCATGGTATTTGATCCCACAAAATGGATTGCTTCACATGCTGCAGACAGCGTGGCAGGATGCTGGCTGCCGCTGCCGTGCACAGCTGTTGAACAGGGGGCACCCTAGCACAAAGCGGAGTTACACAACTCCGCAGAAAGAGCCGCGCAGTGCCCGCCTGGATGTGTTGCCCCACTTCTGCTGCGCGGCCGCCACGGTGGCGAGCGACGCCTCGTAGCTCGACTGCCGCCAGGACGGCAGCTGCGGCGGCGGCGGCGGCGACTGCGGTTGCGGCTGCAGCGGCGGTCCTGCCGTGTGATGCAGCGCCTGGTAACCGGCAGCGTTGTGCTGACAAGGCGCCGGCTGCTGGTGCGCTGCCGAAGCACTGTCGTGCCAGCTCTCTGTGCCGGGCCTGCCACCGGCAGCGCCCGGTTGCAAAACCCTGAACCCTAAACCCTGAAGCCCGTCAGTGGGCCAAGCCCTCCCGAGCACAGCCGCGACAGCAGCGGCCGGTCGTCGTGCCGGGACCTCAGGCTGCGAGGCCGCAGCGCCCTGCTGCTGTGGCGCTGGCGGCTCGCCTTGGCTGCAGGGCTACCGTCCTGCAGATGCCGCCGCTGTCGCCGCCGTCTCGAGGGCTGCGCCCTGCTTTCGAGTCGATCAGGCTCAGTTGAGCAATGTCCTCGTCCGCCTGGTCCGCAGCCTCATCAGCTGCGTCTTCAGACGTCTCGGCGCCAATGGCGGCAGCGGCGGCATCTGCAGCAGCCTGGCGCGTGGGCGGCATCAGTCCGACGCTGGCCTGCCGGATGAGCTCGTTGAGACGAGCTGGCGCCTCTGTCCGGGCCGCTGCTGTCGTATGGGGCTCTCGCGGCGCCGTTCGCGCATGCAATGTCAGCTCCTCCTTCTTGGCGCGCAGCCATGCCAGCACCTGCCGCTTCAGCTGTAGGTTGGACACCAGGCAGCTGATGGTGAGGTGGCGCTTGGTCTCGGGGCAGGTGTCCAGTCCCCTGCAGGCGAATGAACACCTTCAACCCTTTCACCGTTGACCTGACCCACGTTGATAAGATGTCAAAAGTGAGGTCGCCAATCACGCTGATGCCACGGAAGCACACCTTGCGTATCAATATGACACGTCAAAGAAGACCTCGCGGGCCTACAATGAATAGATGGTACGTGGCTGAAATATGCAGACACCGCACAGCCTGTCGCTTGCACTCACCGAGAAAACCAATCCTCGATGGCCCGCCGCTGGTATGTGACGTCTGTCTCGACCAAGATCACCTGCATATGTCTGTTCCAGGTTCCAGGTCTTGTTGCGAGGATCATGCGCAGCAGATGGCATGCGAGGGCAAACCCCAAAATGTAACAAGGTACGTCTTTGCGACGCAGGATCCCTCTCTGAGCCTGCAACGACCGTACCGGATTCGTCATGATGTCCCCAGACAGAGAGCATTTGAACGCCGCCGGCAGGTCGCTGAGTGGGCCGCGAATTGTTGCCATCGGTGACGCTGCAGCGCCAGGCGCAGGTACGTGGGATTCAAGCTATTGTGTGCAGTCATGAGGGTCGAGACTCGTGTCATGCGGTGCAATGTGTCATGTGGTGAGACGCGTTGCTGCATCCTCTTGATCTTACGAGGCGTGCATCACGTGAGACCGTCACACAGGCGATACTAAGTTCCAAGTTGGACTTAGTGTCCCCTGGTGTTGAAGTGGTCCTGTAGGGAGGTTTACCTGTTCACAATGCGTTGTGATGACAGATGTGCTAAGGGTATGATGCACGGAGCCAATCTTTAAGGTGTCATGTACGCGTTGTACACGATCGACGAAGGCGGCGGCGCAGAGGCGTCTGGCTATGATTATAATCCGAACTGAGCAGTCTCATTGCAATCACATTCGTATCTGCAGCGGGTCAATCCAATGTGATGGTCAAAGAATACAGGCAGACTGAACCGAGACAATCACCCACGTACTGCTGGAAACAGGCAACAACCCCTATCCTACCCAGGCATGCCACAAAAACATCGCATGTCTACTCGCGGCGGGCTGCTGCAGTGCATTCATCTCAGCTGACTGAAACTGCCGTCGCCGCATGCCCCAGCGCTTGAAAAGCTTCATGCTGACAGCGCCTCCAACGCTTTGTCGACGTGGCTTTCGGAGTCAAACTGCATGAGACGATGGATGACGTCAGGGCAAGGCACTAGGCAGTGGCACTGCCAGTGGCATCTTCAGAGGTGGGTGGGCAGTCTTAGAGTTGAATGCATCAGCTGCATGTCAACAAAGCTGTCGCATTGTAGGTTCATAATGTGACCACTAGGGTAACAATTTGAGCTCAGCTCAACCTCAACAAAAACAGGATTTCCCGCTCACCTGGTTGTTGTAAACCAGCTTGATGATGCCGTCTTTGCCGATCACATATGTCTCACGACCCTGGTGGATAAGCAGCCAGAACACCGTCAGGCCAACCTTTCAACCACCTGGCGAGCTGTTGCGGCTTCACACATACTCGCAACTGGCGTGGGAAGCTGTGTATCGACATAAGTATGACAGGCAGATATAGAATGCTAAAGCTTTTCTTATCTTGATTAAAAAAGCTGGGGCAGTCGCACCTCCAGCAGGCCCAGCAGGTCCTTCTTCACGCCGTACGCCTTGCGCACTGAGTCGCCCTCGTCGGCGAGGAGCGGGAACGGCAGGTCCTAAATAATCCAATATGAATTCAATCTTAGCACGCCAATAAAGAGTTAGTATCACGTGATGAGGGGGCATGGAGGCGGGCAGTGTGGTGAATAACGACGACAAGTGAAACAGGCATTGCCTACCAGCTTGCTCTTGAAGGCGACATGGCTCTCCACGTCCTGCCCGCTGATGCCCAGGACTGCAGCAAGGGCGTTGCGCACTCCACCCGTTAGCCATTGACGAGACTGGGCATCTGCAGCACTGCCCGGTCGCGTGGATGCGGCTTCTCGTCAAAGAAAACAACTTCCTCACCCTCTGCGCCGGCCTTTTTGAAGTCGCTGATGTTCTGCTTGAAGGCCTTGGCCTGCTTGGTGCAGCCTGAGGACAGGAATTTGCGTCGCTGTCAACGTTGACGTCAGATTGCGACCAGCGCTCCGCGGCTCTGCAGCAGGTCAGAAGAGTGCTATCTGATGCCAACCGATGTCGTGTGAAGCTCACCTGGCGAGTCGTCGGACGGGTAGAAGTACAGCACCTGCACGGAGAATCATAAAGCGTTTTGGATCAGAGACTGTGTTTCCAACAAACATCGTGCGTGTCAGGGCAGACATGCGCGTTGACGCGGTATGGCAGCGCACCACCGGCTTGCCGAACAGCCCCTGGTACTTGCTCAGCTTCACATCCTTGCCGTCCTGCGGATGGAGATGTAAAATGTCAGCTGCAACTGCCTGATGCACAGAGGAGTCAGGATCAGCCCGATGAGACGGGCACGGCTCCTCTACTGCACTAGCACGACACTCTGATCAGACTGACCTGGTTCTTCAGCGTGAAGTCTGGCGCCTTGTCACCCACCTGAATGAACGAATAACCCAGTTCAGCACCAGAGTGCGATCCTGAATCGCTTTCAAGACAGCGGCAGGCGGCCGCGACGCGACTGTAAAATCACCTTCAGACTCCGGATCACAACTGCTGATCGGGCAGCTTTGGCTCTGCGCTGCACGCCCGATGTGAACGCGCGAGCCACCTTTGGGGCCCGCAGCTGTACACCGACAGAGGTCTGCATGGGTGTCTGCTTCGTGCTGATGGACTTCGTCAAAAGCAGGTGTCACTGATCGACGGTATGCTCGCGGATGCAATGGTGACTGTGAATAATGAAAGCTCGTATATTGCAAATGTGTGCTGTTGTGCATATGGAGATAGCAACGTCCGCCGATCGACGTGGCTTGTGGTGAGCCCTCCGACACCAGACTATTGTGCAGCCCTTTCTTCGAAACTCCAACGCCCGCAGGGTCAGGCCAGGGTCCTCTTTAAACTACTGCGTAAGGGTTTAACAAATTTGCTACCACTATTGCTCGAACCTTTCCACATGCATGTCACAGAAAGCAGTTTCGCCGTTTTCGCTCGGCCTCAGGCTGCACGCATAGGGCGTGTGCCGCTTCTGACAGTCCAGCAGGATCAGACACACCCCTGAGCACACTCTCCGCATGTTTCGATAGGAATCCATCATGCAAGCACTTCGCGGGCAGCAGTCGTGGCAGCTGCTGGGCGCAGTGTCGCGGCAGCTGCTGTCAGGCAGCATTGTTGCAGATGCTTCGGGTGGCGTCGCAGCAGCTCTGCGCGTGGCAGCGTGCGCCTTGAGCTGTGACGGCTGCCTGACCTCCAGCCCAGGTGCAGCACTCCTTAGCAGCGGCTCCGGTTTTGGCCAGTCCAGAGGCTTTGCAGCTCAACCTCAGCCGGCCGACAAGCCAGAGTACAGCCCTGCAGATATAGCAGCGCTCCAGAATCTCCGAAACATTGGCATCTCGGCGCACATAGACAGCGGCAAGACCACGCTGACGGAGCGCATCCTGTTCTACACCGGCAGGATCAACGCCATCCACGAGGCAAGACACATCGCTTGGAAGGCCTTCACCATGTAGCATGTGCGCGATACGCTCGCGCATGCTTGATTTCATTTTTCGGTGCCCTAGAGATGCAGCAGCCCCCTTCATGGCATCAGTAATGTATAGGTATTGTGGCATGATGACTGGGCCACGCGTCCAAAAGTTGAATCAGCACCTTCGTAATCTAGCAGGTGCGGCAGCCACTTGAGATGGCAACCGGGCGTGCAACTGCCGGCAGCATCTTCAGGACACTGTTTTCACGCTGGCGAACTGAGCGTCGAATCTCGACTGCGAATGCGGCAGGTGCGCGGCAAAGATGGCGTCGGCGCCAAGATGGACAGCATGGATCTGGAGCGAGAGAAAGGCATCACCATCCAGTCGGCGGCAACCTACTGCAAGTGGAAGGACACCGACATCAACATCATCGACACGCCCGGCCACGTGGACTTCACCATCGAGGTGAGACTCCTGCTCCGGCATGACGCACGTCTCCTGTGTCGAAAGCCAGTGTACTTGCGTCTTTATGGTGAACGCCTGCCGGGGGTGCTGTCAAATCTGAGCCAGACAGCCCGCGCCCATGCCTCTGCCGTGCGTGAGGCGAGTCACAAACAGCGCAGGTGGAGCGTGCTCTGAGGGTGCTCGATGGTGCGGTGCTGGTGCTGTGCGCGGTTGGCGGCGTGCAGAGCCAGTCTATCACAGTGGACCGGCAGATGCGGCGGTACAGCGTCCCGCGCCTCGCCTTCATCAACAAGCTGGACCGCGCGGGTGAGGACGCTCCAGAGCGGTGCAGTATGGGAGCCAGCAGCAGCGCAGGGTGGGGTTTAGGGTTCAGGGTTTAGGTTAGGGCGGGACAGCGCTTGAAGCAGCGCGTATGGGGCGCCGGCTGACGGGACGCTGCCCGCCAACATGACGCAGGCATTCAAAAGGCATTCAAAAGGCATTCAAAAGGCATTCAAGAGGCGCATTGCTTGGCGGCAGCGGAACCTTTGCGTGTCAACCGAGCACAGTAGCGAATATGCATGTGCCACAGCCACATCTAGAGTCCCGCCCCGCAGGCGCGGACCCGGTGAAGGTACTGGGCCAGATGCGCGACAAGCTGCGGCTCAACTGCGCCTTCGTGCAGGTGCGCCCAGTCACCGCGGTTCTGACCTGTTACTCCGCAGTGCACTGCATCTTCAGCTGATGCAATCTGCGCCCTGCTCGGTTGCTGATCCATTGCATGCCCTGCGCTCGTTGCTGCCGTCTGTGCTGCTGTGTCGCCAGGTCAAGCACTGAACGAGAGTGCCGATACCTCAGTATGTAAAACAGAACAGTTAGGGTTTAGCTATTCTCATTGCTATCCTGCTCTCCCGCCAGCTGCCCATCGGGTCGGAGGACAAGCTGCGGGGTCTGGTGGATCTGACCAGCAGCACCGCATTCGAGTTTCACGGCGCCGCTGGCGAAACCATCACGCCGGTGCCGCTGCCGCCGGACATGGCGGCGGAGGTGGACGCGCGCCGTGCCGAGCTCGTCGAGCGGGTGAGATTCTAGCGAAGTACCTGCCAAAGCTTTTCTCGAATGGCCAGTTTACGGGAAAGCAATGGCCTGGTGGCGAGATGATGAATGTAGCCGCGCTGCGCTCCAGCTTCCTGATTAGCCCCATATAGGATCCCTTTCCGAATCAGGAGGATGTTGATGCGGCATCGCTGATCAACCCATTCCTTGCTGGCATCGGAATCCAATGCGTCGGATCAGAACTAGGTTCAGAATTGACTCTCCTGCCGCTGCAGCTAGCGGAGGTGGACGACGAGGTCGGGGAACTCTTTCTCATGGAGGAGGAGGTGGATGCAGAGACGCTGCGGGCGGCCATCCGGCGCGCAACGCTCAGCCTGGCCTTCGTGCCCGTGTTCCTGGGCAGCGCCTACAAGAACAAGGTGGGCGCGCGTTTAGGGTTTAGGGTTTAGCGGCAGCGCTGCTCGTTGTCTGACCTGCGGATTTCAGCGCGAGTGCCGGCGCATAGTCAGCATGTCCATGCGTGTCAAGACATGGATGTCAGCATAGCACGCTTCTTTCCTGGGCGCTCGTCATTGCTGCAGCGGGGCATGGCGAGCCTGGCCATATGGCAGCAACACACTGAACTCCAAACCTCCTTCCGGAGCGCTGCCGCAATCTGCTGCAGGGCGTGCAGCTGCTGCTGGACGGCGTGACGGCGTACCTGCCGTGTCCGCTGGACGTGGAGAGCGTCGCGCTGGACGCTTCCCGCAACGAGGAGCAGGTCCGGCTGTCCAAGAGCCGTTCGGGTGCGGCCTGAAACCCCGAAACAGTTGCAAGTCCCGTTTCTCCCGGCTTCTGCCTGTCGCGCCCCGCGTGCGTACGGGACATTCTGCCCTAAACCCTAAACTCTAAACCCTAAATCCCGTGTGCGTACGGGACATTCTGCGGCACCGTCCCCAGCGTAGGCTAGCGGCGCCCGCCGCTGCCGCTGTGACCCCCAGCCTGCCCAGCAAAGGCCGCTGTACGTACTAAAATCTGCTGCGGCACCTTGACTCTAAACCCTAAACCCTGCCGCAGGGCCCATGGTGGCGCTGGCGTTCAAGCTGGAAGAGGGCAAGTTCGGGCAGCTGACCTACATGCGCATCTACAGCGGCAGCCTGTCGCGCGGCGACACCATCGTCAACGTCTCCACCGGCAAGCGCCTCAAGGTGTCGAAGTTTTCTTGTCGAAAGTCAGATGGGCAGACGTGAAACTACTGATTGCCTATGTCGAATTACTTAGCACTGAGTGCTTTTGTGCTCCCCCTCTGGATCCTCCCCAGACCTGCCATACGGCAAACCCTAAACCCTAAACCCTGACTTCCGGTTCCAAGGCCGGCACCCGCTTGCCCCTGAGACACGAGCACATTCACGTGACCCAGTCCCATCTTCCTCGCCATCAAAGTTTCCGACACCCTGCTTCCTGGTGTCAACCCATAGTCCCCATGGCGCAGGTGCCGCGGCTGGTGCGCATGCACAGCAACGAGCTGGAGGACATCCAGGGCGCCGGCGCGGGGGACATCGTCGCCTTCTTCGGCGTGGAGTGCGCCTCTGGCGACACCTTCACCGACGGCTCCGTCAAGTGCACCTCCAATTTCTTCAAAATGTTTTTGCCCCTGCAAGTCAGGTCTTCTGTTGGTGTCCTGCTCAGAAATGTCGGTGCAACACAGGGTGGCTTTTGAAAGTCTGCCTACATCGGACTTTCTATACATTCTGCTGTTGAGTGTCCATGTCGGTGTGCCCTTTCAAGGCATGCTTGACCCGAGATGCAGGTACACGCTGGTGAGCATGAACGTGCCGGAGCCGGTGATGAGCCTGGCGGTGATGCCAAAGTCGCGCGACGGCAGCGGCAACTTCTCCAAGGCGCTCAACAGGTTCGTCACACCACGCTCTGAAGCGCTGTGAGCTGCCAGCCGTCTGCGGCATCAGCATTGACGCCAGGACTTTCAGCCGGGCGGGAGGCGGCTTTGACATCGGAGCAGGGCAGACGCTCAGACGCCCCTCCAGCGCGAACTAAACCCTAAACCCTGCACCAAGCCTGTCTGCTGATGCAGCACATTCGAAGTAGACTCCGCCCCGAAGTGAACCATCAAGAGAACGACACGCATCCTCTCTGGCGCAGGTTCCAGCGGGAGGACCCCACCTTCCGGGTGAGCGTAGACCCGGAGTCGGGGCAGACGCTCATAGCCGGCATGGGCGAGCTGCACCTGGACATCTACGTGGAGCGCATGCGCCGCGAGTACAACGTGAGTGGCGGTTCCTGACGCAATCGAGACCTGTTGCGTGTTCTGAGGGAACGCGTGGAGCGGCTTGAGGAAGTTACCCTCAACCCTCAACCCTAGCAGCGAGCAGCACAGGCTGCAAGCACCGTCAGAGTCCTGCCCCCGCACCGAGTCGGTCGAGACGCCAGACCTGGCAACAGTCGCGTGGTTGCTCCAAACCCTAAACCCTAAAATCCTAGATGCTGATCACGTGCTGCAATGCAAACCCGTTTTGTGCAGGCGCCCAGCTGATGGAGCGTGTGCGACCCCGTGCAGCTGTTAGCAGAGCACTTTTGACATCGGCATGCCTGTCGCCTGCGCCCTCAAGTCGATGCTGCACGTCCCTGCTCACAGTGTCGTATCTGCACAGGTGGACGCGGAGGTGGGGCGGCCGCGCGTGAACTACAGGGAGGCCATCACCAAGCGCGCCGCCTTCGACTACATGCACCGCAAGCAGTCCGGCGGCCAGGGCCAGTTCGGCCGGGTGCGCCTCCTCAAAGCTTTGTGTGGCGCTGTCGTCAGAATTAGGGTTTGGAGTTTTAGGGCAGCCAGGAGCACTTCTGCCGGGTGCACTCCTGCGGATTCCAGCTTGTGTCGCTGCCTTCATGTATAGGTAGTTTTACTACTGATGTTTTCTTCGAAAACCTGTCATGCCGGCAAGACTGTTTGCAGCCTGCGCTCACAAAACCCTACACGTTTGCGTCAGGAGCAGCCGCAGACACCCACGAACACCCGCCAGGACCTGACAGTGCAGCAGGCCTAAACCCTACGGCGCCCGTCAGCAGATCCAGCGGACAGTCTCCCCATCCCGGTCTTGAGCCCAACCCCAACCTCAGATGTTGACGTGTCGACGATGTTGACCCTAAACCCTAAACCCTAAACCCTCCCACAGGTGGTGGGTTACATCGAGCCGCTGCCGGCGAAGGAGGACGGCTCGCCGGCGACGGGCATGGAGTTTGCCAATCACATCGTGGGCTCTGCCATCCCCTCCGGCTTCATCCCCTCCATCGAAAAGGGATTTCGGGAGGCCGTCAACACCGGCGCCGTCATTGGCTACCCCATGGAGGTTTGCCGTTCGAAGGGTTTTGAGACGCGTTCCGAAGTCTACACCCTTCAATTTCTGCCGCTCTCATGCGGCGCGCTGTCGCGCCTGAGCAGCCAATGCTTGTTGTGGGTACCACGGTCAAAAGCAAGCCGTGGCAGCTGACTCGTCTTCTGTACATGCAGCGTCCGTCCAGTCTGCACATGCGTGATCCGCTGTGATAAGTTTAATGTTATATAATTAAACTAACAAAATGAATATTAAAAATGAATACATTTTTAATCAAATAAAAATATAAACATATGAGAAATGCATGCTCAGGGCAGAACAGGCGAAAACCCACCTCCCCTGCATCTGCATGACATCCCCGCGTCCTGCGCCGCTCCCTTGTCAAACCCAGCCGTCCTGCAGGACGTGCCGGCGGCGCTTTTCTCACAGCCAGCGGCGCATGCGGCGCACGTCTCTGAGCCGATGCTCGAGCTGGGCAGCGTCACTGTGGCGTATACAGAACCCAGTGGCCTTATGTATCAACCAAAGCTTTTTATGTCCCAACTGTTACAGTCACGAACATACAATATCCATGCACCACCCTAAACCCTGGAAACCTGTTGATTTGTAGGGCGTGCGGGTGGTGCTGACGGATGGCGCGGCGCACGCGGTGGACTCCAGCGAGCTGGCCTTCAAGCTGGCCAGCGTGTACG
>JAABUK010009376.1_pt1 | contig 13401 bp, 16 predicted proteins | sample 5559141 | NCBI WGS metagenome assembly JAABUK01 (sample SAMN10711869, study PRJNA513367) | rock metagenome | isolation source: Antarctica rocks | place: Antarctica: Victoria Land, Pudding Butte nord | collected 2016-01-03
CTGCTCGGGCGTCAACCGGCCGACCGCGCCGTGGCGGGCCGGCAGGGTGACCGGCAGGTTCTCGAGCCCATGCACCCGCGCGACCTCCTCAAGCAGGTCGGCCTCGCGCTGCACGTCGGCGTCGCGCCAGTACGGAACGGTCACATCGAGCACGCCGCCTGCCCCCCGATATGGGTCGCCGCGCGCAACGTCGAAGCCAAGCGACTCGAGCCTTCCTACCACCTCGTCCTCGCAGATGGCCTTGCCGAGCAGGCCCAGCACGCGCTCCATCCTCAGTCGCACGATTCGCGGCTCGAGCGGCTCGGGGTAGACGTCGATGGTCTCAGGCACCATTCGTGCGCCGCAGAGCTCCACGAGCAGCCGCGCGGTCAAGTGCTGGGCGGCCATCGCGTTCTCGGGATGCAGCTGCTTCTCGAACCGAGTCGACGCCTCGGAACGGAGGTTCAGCGCCTTCGACGTCCGGAGGATGTTTGGACCCGAGAACGTGGCCGCCTCTACCAGCACGCGCGTCGTCTTGTCAGACACCTCCGACACCTGGCCGCCCATCACGCCGGCGATGCCCGTCGGGCCCTCGGCGTCGCAGATCAGCGCCATGTCGGCGCCGAAGGTGCGCTCGGAGCCGTCCAGCGTGGTCATCGTCTCGCCCTCGCTGGCGCGGCGCACGATGATCCGGTCGCCGCGCACCTCGTCGAGGTCGAAGGTGTGGATCGGCTGGCCGCACTCGAGCATCACGTAGTTGGAGATGTCCACGATGTTGGAGATCGGGCGCTGGCCGGCGGCCACGAGGCGCTGGCGCAGCCAGGCGGGCGACGGGCCGACCGTCACGTCCTCGTATACCCGCGCGGTGTAGCGCAGGCAGATCTCGGGGTCGGCGATCTCGATGGCCACGTGATCCTGCGCGGAGTCCTCGCCGGTGGCGATGGCGTCGGCCACCGTCGGATCGTCGCCGAGCGGCGCGCCCGTGGCGGCGTGCACCTCGCGCGCCATCCCGTAGACCGACAGGCAGTCGGGCCGGTTGGGTGTGATCTCCAGCTCGAGCACTACGTCTGCGATCGGCAGGCTGTCCGCCAGCGGGGCCCCGGCCTGCAGCGCGTCGTCCAGAACAACGATGCCATCGTGGCCCGGGCCGATGCCCAGTTCGTCCTCGGCGCAGATCATCCCGCTGGAAGTGACGCCCCGGAGCTTGGCCTCGCCGAGCTTCAAGCCGTCGGGCATCACGGCACCCGGTAACGCCAGCGCCACGGTCTGACCCGCGGCCACGTTGGGCGCTCCACAGACGATCGTGCGGTTCGCACCCGAGCCGTCCTCCACCACACACACGTTGAGCCGGTCGGCGTCGGGGTGCTTCTGGCACTCCACGACCTTCCCGACCACGAAGTTCGCGGTCTCCCCTACGCCCACGTGCTCGATCCGCTCGAGCTCGGTGCCCGTCAGGTCGAGGCGGTCGCCGATGCCGGCGGCATCGAGCGGTGGGTCGCAGTGGTCGCGCAGCCAGCGCAGCGGCAGCCTCATGCGCCGAACTGCTCCAGGAAGCGCACGTCGTTCTCATAGAACATCCGCAGGTCGGGCACCGAGTGGCGCAGCATCGCGATCCGCTCGATGCCCATGCCAAAGGCGAAGCCCTGGACCTTTTCGGGGTCGTAGCCGTTGTCGGCCACGAAGCCCAGCACGTTGGGGTCGACCATGCCCGAGCCGAGGATCTCGATCCAGCCCGAGCCCTTGCACAGCGAGCAGCGCGAGCCGTCTCGCAGGTGGCCGGCCCCGCCACACTTGAAGCAGCTCACGTCGACCTCGACGCTTGGCTCGGTGAACGGGAAGTAGTGAGGGCGCAGGCGGATGCGGCGGTCCTCGCCGAAGATCGCCTTTGCGAACTCCAGCAGCACGCCCTGCAGATCGGCCAGCGTGATGTCCTCGTCCACCGCCAGGCCCTCGACCTGGTGGAACATCGGCGTGTGCGTGGCGTCGTTGTCACGCCGGTAGGCCTTGCCCGGCACGATCAGGTAGATCGGCGGCGCCTGGGCCTCCATCGAGCGCACCTGCATCGGCGAGGTGTGGGTGCGCAGCAGCACGTCGTCTGAGAAGTAGAAGGTGTCCGCCAGCATCCGCGCCGGGTGGTCGGGCGGGTGGTTGAGCGCCGTGAAGTTGTAGTGGTCGTACTCGACCTCCGGGCCCTCGGCCACCGAGAAGCCCAAGCCCAGGAACACGTCCTCGATCTCGCGCCTGGTCTCAGTGATCAAGTGCAGGTGGCCGGGGGCGGCGGGCGGATCGCCGGGCAGCGTGACATCGATGGCGTCGGTGCGCAGCCGTTCGTCGAGCTCCGAGGCGCCGAGCGCGCCCTCGCGTTCGTCGAGCAGCGCCTCCAGCACCTGCTTGACCTGGTTCGCGCCTTTGCCCACTGGGCCGCGCTGGTCGGGCGGAAGCTCGCCGATCGAGCGCAGCATGCCGGTGAGCTCGGACTTGCGGCCCAGGTAGCGCACCCGCAGCTCCTCGACCTCAGACGCCGAGCCGGCCGCGGCCACCGCCGCCTCGCCCTCGGCGCGGATCTCGGCCAGGCGTGCGGGGGCGTCAGCCATCGGGGTTGACTCTATTGCGCAGCTCATAGAGCCCGATGGTGGCCGCCATCGCCGCATTGAGCGATTCTGGGCCGTCGTTGCGAAGGGCGATCCGGGCGCGTACATCGGCTGCTTCGGCGACCTCGGCGGGCAGTCCTTCGCGCTCGGCGCCGACCAGCAGGACGACGGGCGGCTCGATCACCTGCGCGGCCTCCCCGACCGTGTCGGGCGCGGCCCCGTCGAGGGCGACCGTGGTTCCGGCCAGGTCGGCAAGGTTCGCCTGGGCGGGCGGGCGCGCGAACACCGACCCCATGCTGGCCCGCACGGCCTTGGGCGAGAACGGGTCGGCACACCCCGGCCCGAGCGCCGCCGGCCCGTCGCACAGCGCGTGGGCCGAACGGAGGATCGTGCCGACGTTGCCCGGATCCGACACGCCGTGCAGGTAGACCGACAGCGCACCGCCAGCCTCCGAGAACCGCTTCCGGTACACGCCGATCACCCTGCTGCCCGACCCGAGTGAGCTCACGCGGTCCAGCAGCTCGGGCTCCACGTCGTCACCCGACCACAGCAGCACCTCGGGCTCGAAGCTGTGCGTGCGCGCGGCGGCGATCAGATCCTCGCCCTCGGCCACGAACAGCCCAGACTCGTCCCGCGCCTTCTTGCGCTGGAGCTTGCGGATGAGCTTTAGCTGGCTGTTGTCGGGTGCGGTGATCATTTTGGGGTGTCCCGGAACGAAAAGGGGCGCCCTTGCTGGGCGCCCCGGGAGAAGATTCGCTGGCCGTTACCTTGAATCAGGCAGCGGCCGCCTCCCGGGCGATCTCGGTAAAACGTCGGAAGGTGTCCTTGTCGTGGATCGCCATGTCGGACAGCACTTTGCGGTCCAGCTCGACGCCGGCCAGCTTCAGCCCGTGCATGAAGGTGCCATAGGTCATGCCCTCTTGGCGGGCTGCGGCGTTGATGCGCGTGATCCATAGCCTGCGGAAGTCGCGCTTCTTGTTGCGCCGGTCGCGGTAGGCGTAGGTGTCGGCCTTGAGGAGTGTCTCCTTGGCCTGCTTGTAGCTGGAGTGGCGCTGGCCGCGGAAGCCCTTGGCGCGCTCGAGCGTGGAGCGACGCTTCTTCCGCGCATGCACCGACCGCTTGACGCGACTCATGGCTTGAGCAGGTCCTTGACCCGCTTCTCATCGGCCTTGGCCACGAGCAGCGGCCGGCCGAGACGACGCCGACGCTTGGCGTTCTTCTTCTCGAGGATGTGGCTGGTCATGCCGTGGCGGGCCCGGATCTTCCCGGTGCCCGTCTTGCGAAAGCGCTTCTTGGCGCCCGAATGGCTCTTCATCTTCGGCATGGCGACGCTGTATTGAAGCAGACGACGTGCGGTTAGGCGGGCTGCTCGGCCGAAGCGGGCGCGCCGTCGTCGCCGTTGGTCGCTGCCTCGACCTTCTTGGGCATCGGTGAGAGCAACATGGTCATGTTGCGGCCGTCCTGGATCGGACGCTGGTCGATGACCCCGAGGTCGGCGACGTCCTCGGCCAGGCGCATGAGCAGGGCAACCCCGCGCTCCGGATGGGACTGCTCGCGCCCCCGGAACATGATCGTGACCTTCACGCGGTCGTCGCCGTTTAAGAACCGCACCACGTGGCTCTTCTTGGTCTCGTAGTCGTTGTCCGCGATCTTCGGACGCAGCTTGATCTCGCGCACGTTCACGGTCTTCTGGTGCTTGCGGGCCTGCTTTGCCTTCTGCTCCTGCTCGTACTTGTACTTCGAGTAGTCGAGCACCCGGCAGACGGGCGGCTTGGCCTCGGCGGCCACCTCGACGAGGTCGAGGTCGCGCTCGCGGGCATACGCAAGGGCCTCGTCAATCGGCACGACGCCGATCTGGTTGCCGTCGTCTCCCACCAAACGGACTTCGCGAACGCGGATGCGCTCATTGATGCGGGTGTCGTCACGATCCGGCGGACGCCGGTCGAACCTGCGCGGAACCGGCACTAAGCGGAATCCTCGCTAGACGGCAAAGAGATGAGAAACGGTGTCGGGAGAGGGCACAGGCGGGTCAACGGCAACGGCGCGTGGTGTGGGTGCCCTTCATCAGCCGCCGACTATAGCGCGATCACAGGCGTGCCTCGACCGAACCCAGCACCGACTCGGCGAAGTCGCTCGTGCTTGATGGCCCGAGGTCCCCCTCCCCATGCCGGCGCACCCCAACCTGGCCGCTTTCGGCCTCGCGGTCGCCCACGATCAGCAGATAGGGCACCTTGCTCAGCTCGCCGTCGCGGATCTTGCGCCCGACCGACTCGGCGCGATCGTCGACCGTCACACGCAGACCGGCGTCTCGGAGCTCGCGCGCCACCTCGGCCGCGTAAGCGTTGTGGCGGTCGGCAATCGGCAGCACGAGCGCCTGCACCGGCGCCAGCCAGAGCGGGAATTCGCCCGCGTAGTGCTCGATCAGGATGCCGATGAAGCGCTCGTAAGACCCCATCAGGGCCCGGTGGATCATGACCGGCCGGTGCTCCTCGTTGTCCGCGCCCGTGTAGCCGAGCTCGAAGCGCTCGGGGAAGGAGTAATCGAGCTGAACCGTGCCGAGCTGCCACGCGCGCCCGAGCGAGTCGGTCACATGTAAGTCGATCTTCGGGCCGTAGAAGGCACCGTCGCCTTCGTTGATCGTGTACTCGAGTCCCTGAGACTGCAGCGCCTGGGTCAGAGCGCCCTCGGCGTGGTCCCAGAGCTCGTCGCTTCCCAGGCGGTCGCCGGGTCGTGTGGACAGCTCGAGCTGTGGCTCGAGACCGAAGATCCGGTAGGTCTCGAAGGCGAAGTCCAGACAGCCGGCGACTTCCTCTTGGATCTGGGCCTCTGTGCAGAAGATGTGGGCGTCGTCCTGCGCGAAGTGGCGCACCCGCATCAGCCCGTGCAGCGTGCCCGAGAGCTCGTTGCGGTGCAGCAGACCGGGCTCTGAGTAACGCACCGGCAGATCGCGATAAGACCATTTCTGCAGGCCGAACAAGTGCGCGTGACCGGGGCAGTTCATCGGCTTCATCGCCATCGGACGGTCTTCAGCCGAGGTCAGAAACATGTTCTCGCGGTACTTGCCCCAGTGCCCCGAGGTCTGCCACAGCGAGCTGTCATAGATCTGCGGCGTCTTGACCTCGCTGTAGCCGCGTGGTTCACCCATCTTGCGAGAGAGCTCCACGAGCGCGTTGAACACGCGCGTGCCGTTGGGCAGCCAAAAGGCCGCGCCTGGCGACACGTCGGAGAAGGTGAACAGCCCGAGCTGCTGGCCGAGCCGGCGGTGGTCGCGCTTGCGCGCCTCCTCGAAGCGCTCGATGTGAGCCTGAAGGTCCTCCTTGGACAAAAAAGCCGTCCCGTAGATTCGGGTCAGCATCGTGTTGTCGGAGTTCCCCCGCCAGTAGGCGCCGGCCACGCTCGTGAGCTTGAACGCCTTGATCCGCTTGGTGCCGGGTGCGTGGGGGCCGCGGCAGAGGTCTGTGAATTGGCCGTTGCGATAGAGCGAGACCGAGTCCGGCGGGCGGGCGGGATCGGCGTTCTCGACGAGATCCTCGATCAGCTCGACCTTGTAGTCTTGGCCCTCGGCGCGGAACTTCCCGATCGCGTCGTCCGGTGACAGCTCCGAGCGCTCGAAGGCCTCGTCGGCCTTGACGTGCTCGCGCATCTTCTGCTCGATCGTCTCGAAGTCGGACTCAGAGACGGTGACGCCCTCGGGAAACTCGAAGTCGTAATAGAAGCCATCCTCGATCGGGGGGCCGATCGAGATCTTCACCCCGGGATAGAGCTCGATCACCGCGGCCGCCAACACGTGGGCGGTGTCGTGGCGAATCAGCCACAGCGCGTCCTCCGCGAGCGTGCCTCCGCTCTTGGGGGTCACGATCTGAATCGTCGCCCCATCGGGCAGCGGCGCCGCGAGGTCGCGCAGCTCGCCGTCGACCCGCACCCCGAGGGCTACACGGGCGAGCCCCGCGCTGATGGCGGCAGCGGCATCGGCGCCGTTGGCGCCGGCGTCTAGCTCAAGGGGCGAGCCGTCGGGAAGCGTGACCGTCATGGGCCCCGGAACCTAGTGGGACCGCGGGCCGGGCGCGGTCGTGCGTGTGTGACGCACGTCACACATATGTCATCTAGGTATGTAACCTCACCCGAGCATGGCAAGCAGACGCTCTCGCGTCGGGCTTCTGGCTGGGCGGGCTACGACCTAGAGGCGGTGTGTGTGGCGAGAGTCACACGTGGCTCCGGTTAGGCGGCGGCTGGCCGCGCTACGGCGCGAAGAACTTGCCGAACTGCGGGACGATCTCGTCACGAAGGGTTTTGCTCCACATGTCGAGCATCAGGCCGACGGTGTTTCCTCCGGCCGCTGGCCCTTCTGGGTCGAGCGCTATGTCGAAGCCGAATTGCAGCTCGTTTGCCACTTCCGCATACGGAATGTCGAGGGGGCCGGGGATGCGGGAGAGTTCTTCGCGGTGATCGAACGCTCCGACCGGTGCAAGCAAGTGCTCAGGAACTCCGAGGTCGGTAAGGCGGCTGGTCCAGAAAGTGACGTACTTCGCGATGGCTCCGGTCAGGTGGAGTTCCCGGTGCTTGTCGGTGCGGTTGAGTTCGTGGAGGGACCAAAGCCAGTCCAGATGCGGCCGGTTCCGTCGATAGCACGGTTGGCTCTGGCAGATCAGGTATTGGGCCTCCCATCCGAGGCCACCGATCTTGCTTCGTCGGTTGGCCTCGAACAGTTCGGCGTCCTTGAAGATGGGGAATTCGGTCCTGTCGGGCGGGTCACGGTCGGGGTGATGAACTCTGGCGAGTTGCCAGGCCAGGTGGTCGAGTGCCGACCGAAAGTTGAACAGGGCGTCTCCGAGGACGACGGCCCACTCGTGGACGGGTGGCCGCTTCAAGACCTCGCCCCGCAGCAGGCAGTCGCCTGTCTCCGGGTCCTGCTCGCTGACGACGCGGTACGGACGTTCGTCGATGAACCGCTCAATGGACGCCTTGAGGCATTCCGCGTGTTTGTCGCCCCGGTCGAGCTTGGCGAAGACACCGCGTAGTGATGGCTGGCCCACGACGTAAGCTGATCACGTATGGCTGACGACAAGCGCCCTACGCAGAAGTCCAAGCCGAAGAAGGGCAAGCCGGCGGATATCCCGGTGCCGAAGCGCAGCGAGTTCGACCGGCTGCTCGCGAAGGCTGAAAAGCCGCCCAAGAAGTAAAACGGCCTAAGTGCCTGTCAGGGCATCGAACGCCAGCCATGACAGTGCGCTGAGTCCCGACATAATCAGTGGGAAGCTGGCGGCGAAGGCGTGGCGCCGGAGCACCAGCGCGAGGACGCCGAACGCCAACCCGACGGTGGGGGCGACGTAGTAGTACGTGGTGCTGTCCGACCTGAGGAGGTCTGGCACGTCTCGGATCGACACGACCAATTCGATCCCGTTGGCAAGGATGCAGATCGCTGCCAGAGTGACGATTGCGCCGCTGTCGACTTCGTTGCCCCCGCCCACGCCGCCGAGGGTACCGGTCCTGGGCACGGGGGCCGAGAAGCCGCCCAAGAAGCCCTAGCGGCAGGGTTCCATCCTGCCGCGTCAAACTCCGGAGGACCTATGGATGCGCACGACTACGCGGCCCCGCCCGCGTTCCGAGTGACCTTTCCAGGGCCATTCGAGCATCACGACGTGGTAGTCGATGGATGGCGCGTCCCCTTCGTGCAGGCCCACATGGCAGGCGACGATCAAGTGTCGCTGGTGATCGACCGCAGGCTTTCAACGACGCTGACCTTCGATGAGGCCGAGCGCGTCTTGCCGTTGATGGCCGACGCCATCGCGGTGGCGCTGGGCTACGGCGCGCACCCGAACGAGCAAACGCCCCGTATCCCGCCGAGGGCGCCGTACCCGCGCCCCGAACGAGTCGTGGGCGTGGGCACGGGCGATCTCGAGCGCTAGAACTTCGGCAGCTCCAACAGGTTGTTCTCGACGGTGTAGTCCGGTGCGGTCGTGATGTACGCGTGGGCGTTGCAGTGGGGACAACTGCCCAGAACCACATCGGCGCGGCGCCCGCCGTCGTACGTGTAGTAGCGGTCGCCGTACGGGTCTCGCAGGTCGGCGATCACCGTGTCCCGAGAGATCCGGAACGACGGGCTGCCCAACTCGACACGATCAATGTGGGCGTGGGTGCGGTCGGGCGGGTGCACCAAGTGAACGGCGGTGATCTCATAGGTGTTAGCCATGGGGCGGACTCCTCGTTGCTCGATTTACCCCCTGCCAACTCCCGGCCAGCCAGGCTTGAAGCGTCGTGGGGCTTCTTGACAAGGTCGCACCGGGGTCGGACGCTTCTAGATGCGGATCGTTACTTGTCCTACGGTGCCGATACGTTCGCCCCCGTTGCTCGGTAGAGGGAGCCGCTGCCCCGGTCAGCCACCGAAGTTTCGGGTGGCGGCTCCGTTCTACTGTCCTGCGCGCTCGATGAGCGTCAGGAACATCGACCGGGGCGAGTTGCGCTGGTTGTAGCGCCAGGCGTACTCGTCGAGGTAGGACTGCAAGTACGCGGGTGAGACGTGCTTGTACGCGCCGCGCATCCCGGTCTTGAGGTTGCCGAAGAACCCTTCGATGGTGTTCGTGTAGATGTCGCCGTCGACGTAGTGGCCTGCGGAGTGGTTGATGACCTTGTGGTCGATGAACTCGCGGCGCAGCGGCTTGTAGGGCTTCCAGTCGTCGGTGATGATCATCGAGTTCGGGTTGACGTTGGCCCGCACGGCTCGACTAAGCGGCTCACCCCGCCGTGACGAGATCACACGAAGGCGTACGCGGCCTCCGCGCTCGACCATGCCCAGCACGGTCGTCTTGGCCTCACGGAACGCTGCGGCCTCCTTGTAGGTCAGCTTCACCCGTGGCTTTCCGCCCCACGCGGTTTCGTCCACTTCCACATCACCGGATAGCTGGTCGTCGCCTTCGTCGTTCATCAGGTGGTGGCGGATCTTCTTCATCATCCGGTGGGCGGTCTTGTACGTGACGCCGATCTCGCGCTCTAGCTGCTTGGCGGAGATGCCACAGCGAGTGCTCGCCACGAGATAGATCGCGTAGAACCAGAGGTGCAGCGACGTGGTGGACCGCTCGAAGATCGTTCCGACCATCGGGTGGATGTGCAGCCCGCACGAGTCGCAGGTGTATGAGGCCCTGGTCTTGGTGCGATGGAACCGTCGTGGCTTCTCACAGCGCGGACAATCAGCGGTGTGGCCGTCAGGTGCGTAGCGGTCCCGCCACAGCCGGTCCAGACACGCCGTGTCGTCGGGGAACTCGCGCATGAACTCCATCAGCGAGTAGTCCGAAGCAGACGACGCTGAGCGGGTCGGGTTGTTGCGGTCGTTCGCGGCCATGAACACAGTATACATACCTTGATGACATATGCGTGTCGCACGTCACGGACGGCCGCCGAGGCGCCTCTAGCGTCCGTAGGTCGAGTCGTCCTTCCGGGCATGCACGCCCACGTCGACTCCCTCCCCCGCGCCCAGATGGCGTGACACGCCGGCTCAGCCGGCCTCTTCGTTCCCGATGTCAGGAGGACAACCCCGTGCGCAAGATGCTTGCCGTACCCGCATTGCTTTCCCTCGCCGTAGCCCCCAACGCAATGGCTCTTCCCTCGGATCTCGGCGCCAAGGCCCAGTCCCCCACGGCCGTGCCGAGCCCGGACACCGGCAAGAACCTCGTTGCCAAGCCTCGGCCCAAGGTGGCCGTCCCTCCTCAGCTCCAGGCGATCGCCTCCTGCGAATCCGGCGCCAACCCGCGGTCGGTGAGCTCGACGGGCCAGTACCGCGGCAAGTACCAGTTCCCGCGCGAGACCTGGGCTGCGAACGGCGGAACCGGCGACCCCGCCGCGGCGTCTGAAGCAGAGCAGGACCAGCGCGCCGCGATGCTCTACGCGCGATCGGGTCCGGGCCAATGGCCCGTCTGCGGCCAATAGGCTGACCCATGTGGCAACGCTGGTAGCGATCCCGTCGAACCTCGGCTACCTGGCGCTCGCCCTGCTGGTCGGCGCCGAGTCGATGGGGGTGCCCCTACCGGGCGAGACCGCGCTCATCACGGCCGCCATCCTGGCCCAAGACGGCTCGCTGCACATCGAGGTCGTGATCGCGATCGCCGCTGCGGCCGCCATCGTCGGCGACAACATCGGCTATCTGATCGGCCGGCGCTTTGGCCGCGGGCTGCTCACCAGACCAGGCCGCTGGGATGCCAGGCGGCGCAACGCGCTCGTGGCCGGTGAGGCATTCTTTGACCGCCACGGGCCAAAGGCGGTGTTCTTTGGCCGGTTCGTCGCGGCGCTGCGCATCTGGGCCGCGTGGATCGCCGGGATGACGCACATGCCGTGGCGCAGCTTCCTGCTCTGGAACGCGCTCGGCGGCGTGGTGTGGGCTGTGACCTTCGGGCTGGTCGGCTACCTGGCCGGCGAGGCCGTCGCCCGCGTGCTCGAGCGCGTGGGCCTGGCTGCCGCGATCCTGGTGGTGGTTGTGGGGGCCGTGGCGGTCATCCTCATCCGCCGCCGCGCCGAACAGCACGGGTGAGCGCCCAGGCGCAGCTGCGGGGCTAGCTCTCGCGCTCGACCTGGGAGCCCGGGACGATGTCGTCCTCCCCGCTCTCGTCCCAGCGGATCCAGGCCTTGTGGCCGCCGTCGTAGTCGGGGCCGAAGAGCACCAGTGTTGCGGGCTTCTCCCACACGGTGCACTTCTCGGTGCCCTCCTGATCGAGGCCCCGCCAAAGGCGAATGAAGGGGTTGACGTCCCACTCGTTGCCGACCGTGGTCGGGTCGGTGTGGCCCGGATGCAGCCGCGTCTCGTGCGGGAGCTCCATCAGCTTGTCCATGATCGAGGTCTGCAGATCGGAGAAGCTCGTGGAGCCCGGGGCATTGACGCCGCCGACGGAGTTCTTGAACAGCGTGTCGGCGGTGAACACGTCGGCGTCGTTGACCACGAAGTTGAGCATTCCGGCGGTATGACCCGGCGTGTGGATGGCGCCGATCTTCAGGCCGCCGACCTCGAGGATCACGTCGCCCGGCTCGATCGTACGGTCCACGTCCATGAGCTCCTGGGCCTCCAGCGGATGGGCCAGGATCTCCACGCCGAACTTCTCCTTGTAGACGTGGTTCTCGGCCACGTGGTCGGCGTGGTGGTGGGTGAGCAGCAGATGCTCGACGGTCAGGTCGTGGCGCTCGATCGCCTCGAGCAGCGGCTCCGAGGGACCGCCGGAGTCGATGATCACGCCGTGCCCGCCGGGCTCGTCTGCCACGAGGTAGGCGTTTGAGAGCCACTCGGGCTCCTTCATTGAGCGCTCGACGATTGGGACCATGCGCCTGACCCTAGTATCCGCGGCGATGGACCTGCGCTCCCACTTCCCGGTGCTCGAGGAGGTCGCCTACTTGAACTCCGGATCCGTCGGCCCGATCCCGCGCGAGGCGGCCGAGGCCGCCCAGGCGGAGATCGCCGACCAGCTCCAGCGCGGCCGCGGCGGCAAGGCATCCTTCGAGCGGGGGGCGGAGCTTGGCAACCAGCTGCGATCACGGATCGCAGGGCTCATGAACGCCGACGCCACCGAGATCGCGCTGACTGGCGCCACCACCGACGGCGTGAACGCCGTGATCGCGGGCCTCGACCTGCAACCCGGCGACGAGGTGTTGACAACCGACGAGGAGCACCCCGGCCTGCTCGCGCCGCTGGGGCTGGCCAAGCGGCGTCGCGGCATCACCGTCCGGATGGTCCCGTTCGCCGAGGTCGCCGCGGCGGCAACGCCCGACACCAAGCTGATCGCATGCTCGCACGTGTCCTGGATCAACGGACGAGTGGTCGATTCCGCGGGGTTGCGCGCCACCGGCGTGCCCGTGCTGCTCGACGGCGCACAGGGCATCGGCGCGGTGGCGGTCGACGTGGATGAGCTCGGCTGCGACTTCTACGCGGGCTCGGGCCAGAAGTGGCTGTGCGGGCCGATCGGCAGCGGCTACCTCTACGTGCGGTCGGACCGGATCGAGGACCTCCACCCCATCGCGCCCAGCTACGGCTCGCTCACCGATCCGCTGCGGGCCATCGATCTGCCGCTCCGCGACGGCGCCGCGCGCTTCGATGGCGGCTTCCCCGCAATCCATGCCGGGTGGGCGCTGGCGTCGCTGGACGTGTTGGAGGCGCCAGGGATCGACGCCGTGTTCGACCGCGCCGCCACGCTCTCGGCACGGCTCGCGGACGCGCTCGCGGCCCAGGATCTCACCGTGGCCCCGAGGGGCGCCTCGACGCTTGTGTCTTGGGAGGTTCGCGACCCCGAGGCCGCCGTGGCCACGCTGCTCGAAGCCGGCTTCTCCGTGCGAAACCTCCCCGGCACGACGTACCTGCGCGCGGCCGTGGGCGCCTGGAGCTCCGAGGACGAGCTCGATCGCCTGGCGCAACTCGCGCCCGCGCACGCCGGCTGAGGGCCTACTTCGACTTGATCGTGAGGATCGCGAACACGACGCTCGCGAGCACCGCCGACGACGCCAAGACGGTCATGACCCCGTACGCCACGACGATCGCGCCCTGGCCTCCTCGGCGCGTGTCCATCGTCTTGACGGCCCCGTAGAGCGCGACCGCGAACACCGCCGTCACGCCGACACCCCCGAGGATGGAGGTCCAGGCGACCTCGAGCAGCTGGCCCCAGTCCACCACCTTCTCGGCCAGCGCCGTCACGTCAGCCTTCTATCGCAGCCGTGATGGCCGAGCCCTGGGCCACTCGACGGGCAAACACCACGGCGGTGACGCCGATGATCAGCACGAATGCCACCAGCGGCCCCGCCACGCCGGTGCCGAAGATGCGCGTGAAGCCATAGGTCGAAGCCCCGATCAAGGCCGCCGCCGGAA
>JAABUK010009377.1_pt1 | contig 13400 bp, 13 predicted proteins | sample 5559141 | NCBI WGS metagenome assembly JAABUK01 (sample SAMN10711869, study PRJNA513367) | rock metagenome | isolation source: Antarctica rocks | place: Antarctica: Victoria Land, Pudding Butte nord | collected 2016-01-03
CAATGGAACTGCGCCTTGTCGAAAGCGCGCCGCCGCAACGTCCGGTTTCAAGCCGTCCGAATCCAAATCGCTCGTCGCGCAAGAAGAACTTCGTTCAAGAAGCCAAGCCGGTTCGCGTGCAGCATTGGGGCGAAGCGCGCGTTCTGCGTTGCCGCGAAGCCGACGACAACGGGACAAAGTTTCTCGAAGTGACAATCGCGCGCGAAGAAGCGGTTTCTGAATCGGTGGCTCGAGCTTTATAACTCGAGCTTTATAAAACGTGGAACACCAGTCTGAAGTTAAGTCAACAAATCTTTTGCCCCTTGTGTTCTGATTACCCATTGCTGCATGACACATTCTCTTCTCAGCCCGATGTCTCGCCCTTCTCCCACCGACGCAACGAGTACTCGAAAAGACATTTCGGCTGCGGCGCGCGCGCTGGGACTTGACGCGCTCAAAATGCCACGCCACATCGCCATCATCATGGACGGCAACCGGCGCTGGGCCAAGAACCAGGGCTGGAACGCGATTCGCGGTCACAGCATCGGCGCGCGCACGACGCGAGAAATCATCCAACAATGCTCGGATCTCGACATCGAAGCATTAACGCTTTACACCTTTTCGACTGAAAACTGGAAGCGCTCGCGGACGGAAATTGCGGCTTTGATGCGCCTGATCGCGCACAACTTGCGCGATGAACTGCCGGTTTTGCAGCGCAACAACGTGCGCGTGCGGCACATTGGGCGGCGCGAAGGTTTGCCCGATCATCTGCTCCATCAAATCGATGTTTCGGTGGGCGAAACGCGCGGCAACTCGGGCATGACCCTGTGCCTGGCCATCAATTACGGTGGGCGCGCCGAGTTGACGGACGCTTTTCAGCTCCTGGCGCGACAAGTTCAAGATGGCATTTTGCAGCCCGATGACATCGACGAAAAGCTGATCGAAGCGACGCTTTACACGCAAGGCTTGCCTGAACCCGACTTGCTGATTCGGACGGGCGGCGACCTGCGCGTCTCGAACTTTTTGCCCTGGCAAATTGCTTACGCCGAATTGTGGGTGACGCCAATATTGTGGCCCGATTTTTCGGTTGACAGCCTGCACCGCGCCATCGCTGAGTTTCAAACCCGCGAACGGCGCTTCGGCTCAAGTTAATACTCGGGTTAATAGTTGCCGTAAACCGGCGAGAAGCATTCAAACGTGCAAAAGCCAGGCAATCGAGTACTCGATTGCCTGGCTTAGTGTCTCGCTGAGTGTTGCTGCGTAAAATTACGAAGCCATGGTTCTTCAATTTGAAATCTTCAGTCAGGCACAAGACGCCAAAGCATTGCACTTGCTGCAAGTGCCGTGGTTGGTCGCGTTGCACGAAGGCGCAGCCGGGCCGCTGCGCCTCAAAGTGTGGCGAGGTGGTAAGAGGAAAGAAGTCAAAGCACCTTCTTTGAGTGAAGTTGTCGCAAAGATACAACGAAAAAATCTGAATTACGTGGACATCTACGTCAGCCACGCCGATTACAAAGGGCGTTCGTACTGTTTTGCCGAAGGAGGTGAACTACTGCTGTCTCCCACAAATAAAATGTGGTCCAACCCTTCCGATTGGGTCATCACTTCTTCCGATCAGGTTAGAGAAGCCAGAGGAACGACAGAAAGCAAGGACTTCGTACGGCGCATAGGTGCGCCGTCTTGTCCTAATTTTGTCCACTTTTCAGTCATGCTTCCTCGAATGACGATGCACGAGGCTTTTGATTGGGTGGAGCAACAGTTTCTTGGTCGCGTAGAAGAAGAATTTGCTTCTTGTTTCGACTATGGTTGTGCGATTCTGTACCGCGAACCCGAAGAGGACGAAACGTCTTATCCTCTCTTGCCATTTATTAGCACGCGTTCCCCAATTTTTAGGCAATATGTCAGAGAAAGTCATTTATTGTCGCTGCTGGGCGAATGTTTCGATACTCTTCATCCCATTTTGATCGGGCGCTCGCCGCTTTGTGCAAAAGTGGCAGAGTCTGTGGAAAGTTGTGGGTACGACGATGTTCGATTAAGTGAAGAGCGATTCGGCTTTCGCGTTTTGCGCTTGCCTCTTGAAGCTGTGAACGACCCGAAGGCTCAAGAAGCCGCCGCGCCCTATCTTTTGCCTCCTCCCACACCCTTTGACCGAGACACAATGGGGTAGAATGACGAAAGCGTGTGACCGCCAAACGGTTTTGTTATCCTCTTCTCCTTATGATAGTCCGCGATTCGGTTTTCGATCTTCTTTTGTTCGGCGTTCTGGCCTTGGCGCTGGCGCTGGATTTGTTTTTTGGCGCGCATTTGCACGGCGTGGCGACGGTGTTGGCAGTTGGCTTGGCGACTTATCTGGCAGCGCAGGAGTTGTCGCGCGGGCTGACGCGGCGCAGTTGGTGGACGCAGGAATCGCTGGCGACTTCGGTCGCGCTGTCGGTGGCGGGTTTTCTGTATTACTGGCGCGGCAATCAGGCCGATGTGATTTTGGTCGCGCTTTCGCTGGGCTTTATGATGACTTCGCTGATGCTGCTAATCGCGGCTGTCGCGGCTGTCGGCGCAGCTTTGCACGGCAAAGGCGCGCAGCCTTTGGTCGGCTGGCTGGCAACCTTTGCGGGCGCGCTGGCTTTGGGCGTCGCAGCGGGATTGCTGATTTTGGTATTGACTTCCGATTTGCCATATGTTCTGCGATTCGGCTTGCTGGCCATCGGTTTCGCGGCTGCGAAAATGCGCGAAGTTTCAAAAAGTCGCGCCAGGGTTTCGGCGCAACCGAATCTTCGACAATCGAGTACTCGAACCGCTGATGCTGAGCAGACGGCGCACATGGAAGCGGCCTTGAACACAGGCGGCTGGAGTTTGCGTCCCGAATGCGGCACCTTGCTCGACCGCTTTGTGCCGATTTTGCTGCTTGGCGCATTGGCTTTCGCTTTTCTCTTGCAAACGCACCACAACAGCGCGTGGCCTGCCGCGCCCGCCCAAGCCTCCGATGCTTCGGTGCCTGATGCTTTGGCCAACGTTCCGGCTGCGTCGACTTCCTCGTCGCAATAAACTCCTTTTTACCCATGAACGAGCCGCAGAACATCGTCATCCTGGGCAGCACCGGCTCGATTGGCCGCCAGGCGCTCGAAGTTGTGCGCGCTTTGCCCGACCGCTTGCGCATCGTCGGGCTGGCGGCTGGCTCCAACCTCGAATTGTTCAGACAGCAAATCCAGCAATGGCAGCCCGAAATCGTGGCGATGAGCGATGCTGAGGCAGCGCGTAAGCTCATCGAGTACTCGATTCCCAACCTTCAAGTCGGCAGCTTGGAAGATGTGGCGAGTTGGTCTTCAGCCGACATCGTTTTGGGCGCGATTGGTGGTGCGGCGGGCTTGAAACCGACGATTGCGGCCATTGAAGCCGGAAAGACGATTGCAATCGCCAACAAGGAAACCCTGGTCGCGGCAGGCGAATTGGTGACGCGAATGGCGCGCGAAAAAGGCGTTCCATTATGGCCGGTCGACAGCGAACATTCGGCGTTGGCGCAGTGTTTGGTTGGCGAAAAAATCGAGAACGTGTCGCGCCTGACGATTACGGCGAGCGGTGGGCCGTTTGTCGATACGCCGCGCGAAGGACTACAACACGTTTCATCTCTTCAAGCCTTGAAGCACCCGACGTGGAGCATGGGGCGCAAAATCACGATTGATTCGGCGACCTTGATGAACAAAGGTCTGGAAGCCATCGAAGCGCACTGGCTTTTTGGCGTGTCGATGGACAAAATCGATGTCGTCGTGCATCGTCAAAGCATTGTTCATAGCCTGGTTTCGTTTGTGGACGGCAGCGTGAAAGCGCAAATGGGCGTGCCCGACATGATGCTGCCGATTCAATGGGCGTTGCTGCGCGGCGAACGAACGTGTGGTGCGCCGCCGCATCTCGATTTGGCGACGCTGAGCAAACTGACGTTTGAAGCCGTCGATCACGAACGATTTCCGTGCTTGGGTTTGGCGCGCCAGGCGATGAAGCTCGGTGGCGTCGCGCCTTGCATGATGAACGCGGCCAACGAAGTCGCGGTGCAAAGTTTTCTGGACAGCAGAACGAACTTTTACGGAATCAGCGATTGCATCGCGCACGTTCTGGAACGATGCCCGCGCGTGGAACGTCCCACGCTGGACGATATTTACCAGGCCGATGAAGAAGCGCGGCGTTTGGCGCACGAATATTTTTCCGCCTGAGTTAGACCGAACTTTTCTGTTTTCGAGTACTCGATATGGCACAATCTCCCGAGAATACGCCGCCGCAATCTCCCGATGCAAATGTTTCCGTCAGCCGCCGCCAGGTCGCTTTGACGTGGTTGGCGGTCTTAGCCGCCATCGCCGTGTTTGTGTGGAAGAAACCCGATACGGCAGTCACCGTTGTCACTTTCATCGTCGTGCTGAGCGTTCTGGTCTTTGTCCACGAATGGGGACATTTTCAGTTCGCGCGCTGGGCGGGCATGAAAGTCAACCGCTTTGCGATTGGTTTTCCGCCCTTCATTTACACCAAGCGCGTCAAAGGCATCGACTATTCGATTGGCGCGTTGCCGATTGGCGGCATGGTCGACATTGCCGGATTGGGCAGCGAAGAAGAAATGGTGGCGACGACCAAAGGCGAGCCGCTTCAGGTCGCGGCGCCCCGGCTTAATGCGCCGCGCGGCCAGAAGATGTTTCAGGACGGCAGTCTGGGTTGGCGTTTCATGACGCTTTTCGCCGGGCCGATGATGAATTTTATCTACGCGCTCGTCATTTTCATTGGCGTGTTTACTTTTATCGGTTTGCCGGATCCGATTCCAACCGGCGCGATTGAATCTGTTCCCGCGGGAACTCCGGCCTCGGTCGCGGGCTTGTTGCCTCAGGATAAAATTATTGGTGTCGATAAACTTCGCACCAGCGACCCCTTGGAAATCTCCCAAGCTGTTCGCGCGAAAAAAGGCGCGGCGGTTACGCTGCTTATCCAACGCGATGGAGAAACGATTCGTAAGCAGATTACACCCATAATCAAAGACGTGGACGGAAACGGTAAAGCCGTGCCTTATTTGGGCGTGCAATTCGATCCCAATGGTGTCGATCTCAAATACAAAAAAACAGACGTCGTGACAGCCGTCAAGGAAGGATTTATTCGGTCAGCGGGTATCTCGTTGCAGATCTTAGACACCTTGAAGCGAGCCGCGACGCGCAGCTTATCCAAAGAAGAAGTCAAAGGCATCGGCGGCCCGGTTAAAATTGCGCAAGCGACCGGCGAGTTTTCTAAAAAAGGGCCAGTCGCGCTGCTGCTCCTTTCCGCGATGCTCAGCGTCAACCTGGGCTTGATGAACCTGCTGCCATTTCCAGCTTTGGATGGCGGACGCATTTTGTTTCTCGGTTACGAACTGATCGCGCGCAAGCCGATTGACGCGCGCAAAGAAGGAATCGCGCACACTGTCGGCATGGTGATGTTGCTCGCGTTTATGCTTTTCATCACCGCCCGCGACATTCTGCCGTTCATCACCAAGCAGTTTTCCTGACCGAACCGAACGCATTCGAGTACTCGATGACTTGATGTTGCGCTCTCACACCTAAAAGCAAAGCCCCAAATCCAAAGGCCAAACTCATGAAATTCGACGAAGAACTTCACATCACTCGCCGCCCGACGCGCAAAATCAAAGTCGGCAACATCTTCATTGGCGGCGACGCGCCGATCTCCATCCAGACGATGGCGAAAACCAAAACGCACGACACCGATGCGACCATCGCGCAGATTCATGCGATTCAGCAAGCCGGCGCCGACTTGGTGCGTGTCGCGGTGCCCGACGAAGCCGCTGCTAAAGCGCTGGGTTGGATTCGCCTGAACATCCAGATTCCGCTTGTCGCCGACATTCATTTCAACGCCAAGTTTGCGATGATTGCGCTGGAGCAGGGCGTCGATAAATTGCGCTTGAATCCGGGCAACATTCGCAACGAAGGCAAAATCCGCGACATTGTGCGCGCCGCCAAAGAACGCGGTGTGCCGATTCGTATTGGCGTCAATGCCGGAAGCCTTGACCCCGACATCAAGGCGCGCTACGGCCTGACGCCGCGCGCCATCGTCGAAAGCGCCAAGCGCGAATTGAGCTATTTCGACAAGGAAGACTTCGGCGATGTCATCATTTCTCTCAAAGCCAGCGACGTAAAAACCTGCGTCGCGGCCTATCGTTTGGCGGCTGAGGAATTGGGCGATTATCCGCTGCATCTGGGAATCACCGAAGCCGGAATCACGCGCATCGGAACTGTGAAAAGCGCGATGGGTTTGGGCATGATGCTGGGCGACGGATTGGGCGACACGTTGCGCGTTTCTCTGACCGGCGATCCGGTTGACGAAGTGAAAGTCGGCTGGGACATTTTGCAAAGTTTGGAGTTGCGTCGTCGCGGCCCGAACGTGATTTCGTGCCCGTCTTGCGGTCGCTGCGACATTGATGTCGTGCCGCTGGCCGAACAAGTGAACGAAGCCATCGGCAGCATTTCACAGCCGATTTCGATCGCCGTCATGGGCTGCGAAGTGAACGGCCCGGGCGAAGCCAAAGCCGCCGATTACGGCGTCGCGGGCGGCAACGGCATTTCGCTCATCTTCAAAAAAGGCGAAATTGTAGCGCGCGCCACAACCGACAAGCAGCTCGAAACCTTGATGAACGTAATCCACGAAGACCTGGCGAAACAAAGCGCCACGACAACAGAAGAATAAATAAAACCGCCAGGACGCCAAGTTCGCCAAGACGAAAAGAGAGAGTTCGAGTACTCGACAGCTTCTCTTTATAATGCTCTTGGCGAACATGGCGTCCTGGCGGTTTTATTTCTGGATTTGTTATGCACCTTCGCAAAGCCCTTAACTCGGATGTTCCGCAGATTCGCGCGCTTATCAACGAGATGGCGGCGCGCAAAGATGACGAACACAAAATGGGTCATATGCTGCCGCGCAGTTTGCCGGAATTATATGAGCACATCCGTGATTACACCATTTTAGCGGATGACAACCGCGTGCTCGGTTGTTGCGCGCTTCAATCGCAGTGGGACGGTCTAGCCGAATTGAAGGCGCTGGCGGTTCACGATGAGGCGCAGGGACAAGGTTGGGGACGGCAGCTGGTCGAAGCGGCTCTGGCCGAAGCGGATGCGCTGGGCGTCAATTGCATTTACACCTTGACCAACAAAATGGAGTTTTTCAAGAAGCTCGATTTTCACGCGATTCACATGAGTTATCTGCCGCAGCGCGTGTGGAGCGAATGCGTCAATTGCCCGAAATATGACGCCGGATGCGATGAAGTCGCCATGACTTTCAAAGGCATCACGCCCAAGCAGATTTTTATTCCCGCTGTCGGCATCAACGCGCCCGCAGCCGCGCGCATCGAACTGGGCTTGCCGCCACTGGAAAATATTTCGCAAATCATCGAACTGGTGCCCGATTCGCCGACCACGCCGCACACTGACGGTTACGCGCCACCCTTTCGCAACGTCGAACTGGAAGATTGAACCACCAAGACACAAAGAACACCAAGAGAAAAGGCGAAAGAGAATCGAGGACTCAATAACTCTTTCTTTGAAGCCCCTTGGTGTTCTTTGTGTCTTGGTGGTTTATCTCCTCCTCGAGTACTCGATATTTCCAATGCTTCTCGAACAAATCGAACGCGATGGTTTTGCCCTTGTGCTGGATGTTTTGTCGCCTTCGTGTTGTGACGAATTGCTGGCGGCTTTTGCAAGGGTGCAAGATGTCGAAGGAAAGCGCGCGGCTTCAATGCGTAACGTTTTGCAGCGCGTGCCGCAAGTTGGCGCGCTGTGCAAATCTTCGTCAGTGCTTCAACTCATGGAATCGGTTTTAGGCGCCGCTTGTTTTCCTGTGCGCGCCATTCTGTTCGACAAAACGGCGGACGCTAACTGGAAAGTCGTGTGGCATCAGGATTTGACGATTGCAGTGCAGGAAAGACGCGAAGTCGAAGGTTTTGGGCCGTGGTCGGTCAAGGGCGGCGTAACGCACGTTCAGCCGCCAGTTCGAGTACTCGAACAGATGCTGACGCTGCGCTTGCATCTGGATTCTTGCGATGAGAACAACGGCCCGCTACGCGTTCTGCGCGGCTCTCACAAAAGCGACAAGTTGAGTTCTTCCGAGATTAAACAATGGCGCGGCAGGCAAGCCGAAGAAACGATTTGCCTGCCGCGCGGCGGCGCTCTGTTGATGCAACCTTTGCTGCTTCATGCTTCATCGCAGGCGAAAGAACCCCGTCATCGCCGGGTTTTGCACATCGAATGGGCGAACAAGGAACTTCCCGATGGTTTACGTTGGTACAGCCAGACTTGAACAACGAGGGCAACCACAAGGGCAGCCACAAGGGTTGCCCTTACACGGCATCTTCTTATCAGGACAACCCTTATGGCTGTTCTGACAGGTCTTTTGGAATGCGGCGCGTGAACCACCAACCCAAAACCAAACCGAAAACAAGATGCGCGCTCAGCGTTAAAACCAGAAACGTGCCGCGATCCATTTTGAGTTGGAAGAACGTGTAATACGGCGACAAGAGCAGCAGGATCTCGACGCAAAGCGCCCATGCTGCGGCACTTGGAATGATCCATTTGCGCGGAACATTCACCGCCATCGCACCGAACATGATTCCCAGCGACGCGCCATTGATGAAGTGATAAATCCAGCCAACGATGTGCGCTTCGAGCGGCACTTTGGCGGGCGCAACCGAAAGTGGAATGCTCAGCAGCATTTGCCCGAACTTGGGAAAAACCGCGAACAACGGATAACCCGCCATTACGAACGGCACGCGAAAGATGTCATAAACAATTGCTGCGACAACGCCGCCGATTGCGCCTTCGACGATGATTTGCCGCAATCGAGTACTCGAATGTGCGAGGAAAATAAGCGTAGTAATCGCCGGAGGAAAAGTAAGCAGCGCGAAAGTGCGCATTTTCCCCAGCCCGTAAAACTCCCACAACAACGCCGCGAACGACAGCGAAGCCAGAGCGAAAACGACGGCGCGCAACGTCAGAAAAGCCGAAGCACGAGTGTTCACGCGCCGCGCCGCCTGCGCTTTAACAACGTTGCCGCTAAGATTGTCGCGCCAACGACGGCTGCGATTTTGGGCAACGAATCGGGCACGGGCGGCGGCAGCGAAACGATGCCGTTTTCGTCGGTTTGCGCCGCTTCTTCCACATAGCGCCCATGAGACGGAATCGGGAAGTTGGCCGCGAAATCTTCCAGTTGCGGCGCGACGTTCTCGCCGCTCATCGGAATGCCGTGACCGCACGCCAAAACGCGCGGCTGCAACGACGCCAGCTCTTGTGCCGATTGGCGCGATTTGTCCCAATCGCACACGAAAGGCGTTCCCGAGCGCGCGATTTTCTGCGGGCGTTTGAAAAGCGCGCCGCCCCATTTGTCCATGTCCTCGGTGGCGAGCGCATCGCCCGCAATCAACGTTCGGTCGCTTTGGCGGAAAAATGAGACGTGACCGGGCGCATGGCCGGGCGTGAAGATCCAGCGCCAATCGTCGAGAAACGGCACGCTGCCGTCATCGGGCAACGGTTGCAGGTGCTGGCTCAAGTCATCGGCGCTGGCCGGCATGAAACGGCTCATAAACGCTATCGCGCCGCCAACTGTCGGGTCAGGCGGCGGATAAGACGAGCGTCCCGAAAGATAAGGCATTTCCAGCGGATGCGCATAAATCGGCACGTCCCAATGCTCGACGACTTGCCGCGCCGCGCCGCTGTGATCGAAATGTCCGTGTGTCAGCAGAAGCGCTGAAGGCGGCGCATCGCCAAACAGTTCGCTTGCTGCGCCCTGAATCATTTTGAAAGTGTGCGGCAAGCCGCTGTCGATCAAAACCCAATTGTCGCGCGTGCCGACAAAATAAACGTTGACGAAAGCGATTGGCAAACACGCCACAGCGGGCGCAATTTCTTGTGTTTTCATGGTCGTAAACCAACTAAATAGAACGGCTCAAATCTTCGCTTGTGACGCGTGTGCCCGAACGTTTGCACACGCAAGTTGTGTTATCGAGTACTCGATTGTTGAAGAACCCTCGAAGCGTTTGGCGTCAGCAGGAAAATGTGCCGCTTGGCGTTGAGGATGCCTTCACATACGATTTGGCCGCGATTGTTGATTGCATAGGCGATGAACAATTTGTAGTTGCGATTTGAAGCGATCAAGGTGTTCAAATCGTAAATTTGGTCGTTCGCATAAAGAAAGGCGAACGTCGCACCTGTTTTTGAGTTTTTGATAACGGTTGCGCCAACAACCTGATTGTTGTCGTTGATCGACATTGCGAACAAAGGATTTGAGCCTGTTTCGGACAGGATCGTTTTCTTGCGCCCATTCGCCCACCAACACACTTCCATGCTAATTTTATCGCCTTGACCTAAAATTGTTCCTTTGTCGTTGATGTCGCGTGCATCAGCGCTGTCTGGAAGAATCGCAAGGTTATCGTTTTGCCACAAACAGGCTTGGGACGATTGAGTGACACCAACGATGTCACCGCGCTGGTTGATGGCGCGAGCTATATTGAACGTGTTGTCAGTTCCGCTAATGTCGCGCATCCTACCGTTTTGCCACAGAAGAGCGTGCGAACGATTTTTACCATCTTCCTTTGCGTCAGCAAAGCCGACAATCTCATCTTTGTCGTTGATGTCCGACGCGTAGCTCATGGCGCCGCCTAACGTGCCCAATTTGCGCAACTTGCCATTCTTCCACAAAAACGCGGAAGTCTGGGTGGAAATCTCAAAATTAATGACCACCGAACCTTTGTTGTTAATCGCTTCTGCAATCCCGAATTGTTTGCCGATGAGCTTCATTTTGCCGGCTTTCCAAATGGCAGGACGCCAGGTTTTGTTCGATGCGCCCCACGCGCCGACAACTTCACCTTTGTCGTTCAAATCCGAGATCCAACTTCCCTTGATAGCCGGGCCTAAATCAAGGATAGAGTAACGCGGCGGCACAAATGGTTTTTCTGGCGCAGGCTGATTTGCCATTCGCCACGACGCGAACGCCAAACCGCAAAGTGGCACAACCAACAGCGCGATTTCAATCGGCTTCAAACGGTGTTTACGAATCATTCGAGTACTCGATTTCTACAAAATATAGCGACTCAAGTCTTCGTTTTTGACCAGTTCGCCCAGACGGTCGCGCACGTAAGCGGCATCAACGAGTACTCGTTTGTCTTCCACTTCGGGCGCGGCGAAAGAGACTTCATCCAGCAGTTTTTCGACAACGGTGTGAAGCCGCCGCGCGCCGATGTTTTCGGTTTGCTCGTTGACTTGCTGCGCCAAACGCGCGATCTCGTCAATGCCGTCGGGCGCGAACTCCACCGTCACGCCGTCGGCTGCGAGCAGGGCGCTGTATTGCTTCAACAAGGCATTGCGCGGCTCGGTCAGAATGCGGCGGAAGTCGGCTTCGGTCAGGTTTTCCAACTCGACGCGAATTGGGAAGCGGCCTTGCAATTCGGGAATCAGGTCGCTGGGTTTCGAGACATGAAACGCACCGGCGGCGATGAACAAAATGTGATCTGTCCGCACCTGTCCGTATTTTGTCGCCACGCTCGAGCCTTCGACAATCGGCAGAATGTCGCGCTGCACGCCTTCGCGCGAAACTTGCGGGCCGCTCGCGTTTTCGCGTCCGGCGACTTTATCCAGTTCGTCGATGAACAAAATGCCGTTTTGCTGCACGCGCTCCAAGGCTTCGGAAACAACTGCGTCGCGGTCGACCAGACGCTCGGCTTCTTCGTTTTGCAAAACGCGGCGCGCTTCGGGCAGCTTTATTTTGCGTTTTTTGCGGTTCTTGGGAATCAAACCTTCCAGCGCGTTTTGCATGTCGAAACCGGTTTCGCCCATTCCAATTGGCCCGATAACGCGCGACTGCCGCGCTTCTTCGATTTCGATTTCGACTTCGGCGTCTTCCAGTTCGCCGTTTTGCAACTTTTCTTTCATGCGCGCGCGCAAACGGTCGGCTTGCTCGCGTTGCGCCTGGAAAGTCGGCGAATCGTCCTCGTCTTCTGCACTTTCTTTGTCGCCGCCGAACATCGCTTCAAATGGGTTGCGCGTGGCAGCATTGTGGGCGCGACGGCGCGGCTTAGGCTTTTCAACCAGCAAATCGAGTACTCGATCTTCGGCCAGGAGTTTCGCTTGTTCCTGCACGGCTTCGATCTTTTCTTTTTCGACCATCGCCACACCGATTTCGGTCAGGTCGCGGATCATCGAATCGACATCACGCCCGACGTAGCCGACTTCGGTGAACTTGGTCGCCTCGACTTTGAGCATCGGCGCGCCCGCCAAATGCGCCAGGCGACGCGCGATTTCGGTTTTGCCGACGCCGGTCGAGCCGATCATCAAGATGTTTTTGGGCACGACATCTTCGCGCATCTCTTCAGGCAGTTGAGAGCGGCGATAACGATTGCGCAAAGCGACCGCGACGGCGCGCTTGGCCGCGTCCTGCCCGACGATATATTTGTCCAGTTCGGCCACGATCTGGCGCGGCGTCAGTTTTTGCAGATCCAGTTTCGCCTTGTTTTCAAGGGGTTCAATTTGGGTTTCGATATTTTCGCTCATATCTTTAGCCTAAGCGTTGCGAGCGCGCGCGACAAGCGTTCATCGTGTGCTTTGCGACGACAATCTGATGCGCGTTTGGTCGAGTGCGCGGCAGATGTGGGAAATGAAATAAGTTGGACAAATTCCAAAGTGGTATCGGGCTTCGGCTTGGCGACCTCATTTTGTAAAGCCAGCGTTGACTCCAAGTGTCGCACGTTCTGCTCGGGAAGAGTTTGCCTGCAAAACCAGCAAGAATTCGGTTTGATTATCAATGAAATTTGAACGTGGCATTCTCATAGATCGCGGCTTGCTGACCGATGTTTATCGCGGGCGCCAGTGCAGTTCGGGCCAGGTCGTGGCGATGAAAGGTCTGCGCGAAGAGTTCTGCACCGAAGCCTGGGTGCCGCTGTTCGAGCGCGAAGGCGGCGTCGGCGCGCAGATTCATCATCCTAACGTCGTGCGTTGGCTGGATGTCATGCGCGAGCAGAGGCGACCTTATCTGGTGACCGGAGCGCTGGACGGCGAAACCTTGCAAATGTGCCTGGGGCAGGGCGCTTTGCGCGAACCGGCCCATACAAGGCCGCAAATCGTTTGAAGTCGGAGTGCTGAGCGCGGCGCAATTCGCTCATGTAGAATGGCCAGTCTCCGGCATCACCATGTTTGCGAATCAACGTCACGGCTTCGTAGAAAGGCGTTTTGGCGAACGGTCTTTTTTCGGCCAGAGCGCGCCGTGCGCCGGTCAACGCCGCGAGAATGAGCGGGTGCCAAGAAACGGTTCGCGCGGGATTGTCCAGCAACGCCATAATGCGGCGCAGCGATTCGGGTTGCCCTTGCGCTAATCCATTCCCGAAGTAGCGCAAGACTTGCGGGTTCGTCGAGTAGTTTTCCGCCAGCATG
>JAABUK010009378.1_pt1 | contig 13399 bp, 11 predicted proteins | sample 5559141 | NCBI WGS metagenome assembly JAABUK01 (sample SAMN10711869, study PRJNA513367) | rock metagenome | isolation source: Antarctica rocks | place: Antarctica: Victoria Land, Pudding Butte nord | collected 2016-01-03
AGAGAGACTCGTATGTAGTGCGTGCGGTCTTGTTCCTCGGATGGTATGTATATATATATATGTATATATGTATGTATGTATGTATGTGATGGGTGGAAGAGCCTGCACGGCTTAGCAGGTAAGAGAGAGAGAGAAAGGGAGAAGAGGGGGGCGGGAGAGAGAGGAAGGGGAATTCGTTCTTAGATCCCAAAGGAGAGAAGAGGAAACCAAGCCAAGTCATGCACAACATACAGTGGTACCTACTCTGTGGAGGAAGAGAGCAGGATCGTACTTGGAACCCCTTGGATCTGGTTGGCTTGGCAGATATTGGTGATTGTAATGGGAATCCGGATACAGAAAAGAGAATAATCGGAGGTAGCACAACTAGTTAGCCGTGCGAGCAAGCATTCTCGTTGACGCACAATATCAATCCATGTTTATGGCTCTGCTCTGGTTATCTTTGGTCTTTGAGGATTCGTGCTAGCAATTACAGCACGTGAATCGCGAAGACATACAAAGTGATGCTCTTGATTTACAACGCGTGAGCCACAGCCAAGTGAAAAGCTAAAGAAACGAAGCCGGGGCGCTCGCAGCCCGAGATGAGTGTATGGACCCAACCCTGAGCCGTTCTGTTCACCGTTGGCGAGCATGAGATCCCAAGACGCGACATCCTGATCGACCATTCCGAGCTCGGTTCGAAACACAAAACTTTTCGATTATATGAACATTTCATAACTTCCCGTAGCACTTTCGTCCTGTAGTTTGTGTTAAGCATTATGGCAGCGCTGAACTGGAGATGATGATCGACCCGTTCTAGCAGAGATAAAATGAGCTGAGGCCTCAACATGACATACCCCTTTTCAAGGTAAGTCAGTCAGGAGCAGGAAGGTGGAGAGTTTACCAGTATCGTCTTGGATAACCTCCATCCTCATATCCGCTGTAGCCACCGCCATATCTTGGAGGTGGACTTCTTGGTCTAGCATATGGATCTGGATTTCTGTATGGGTCAGGATAGCCACCTGGTGGAGGTGGTCCTCTTCTATCGTACGGATCATGATCATAGGGTGCTCGTCGTGGAGGTGGTGGTCCATGTCCATATCCATCCTCCAACCGTCCTCGTGGTGGTGGCGGACTCCTTCGTCCATAGTCTCGGCCGTAGTCATCATATCGCCCTCTTCCTGGTGAACGTTCGCGTGGATAGCCTCTTGGAGAATAGCCTCGTGGAGGGTGACCTCGACGGTCATAAGGATCGTCCAATCCTGGAGGTCCGTAACGGCGTGGGGGAGTACGAGATCGATAGCCTACATCTCTGGGTGGACGTTCTTCCTGAATCTGGAATTGAGCAGTGTAAGCAATGGTGAAGGATCAAATGCTGTGAGGTAGGTGGGGAATCCGAGACTCACATCAGCAGTACAGTGAACGGTGGCGCCTTTGAACTCGTGCGACTCGAGCTTTTCGACGGCAGTGGCCAAATCTTTGGCTGATTCGAACTCGACGAATCTGGAAAATTAGTACCCAGCCCAAGTCTCTTGCAGCCAAAAGCTTACCCTTTCCCATCCCTGTCACGGCCAGTCTCGGAGTAGACGACATCCAATCCAGACTGCCTCGCGAAGTCTTTGAGATCCTACGCAACGAGTGAGCTACTAGGCATGTTCGATGCGCCTGAGAATTTCAAGTTGATCCTATGATTTGCAAACAGGACCGAACGGTAAAATGTTTGACCGAGAAGTTTCAGAACAGAGAGCCGAAGTCGGGAAATAAACAGAATGGCTGCTCTCCGTTGAGACGATCGTGGATCTGTAGACTTGGTGCCGTGTCGGCGGTCAAGAAGGAAACTCCCAGCGGTGGATGTCCAAATCTCCGTTACAGATCTGACGAATAGGAGTACGAACAGATTGTGTCCGACAGAGGAAGCTGGACGATTTCAAGGAAGAAAAGAATCAAGGCGAAGTAAGTGAACCAAAGAGAGTGCGTTATGCTAACCTGCCAGCTGGTATCGGTAGGAAGTCCTGTTATCTGCATTCGATAAACCGTTCGACGTGGACGAGGAGGAGCGTTGCGGTCAGATGGTCCATTGAAGTTCTCTTTGTGACGTGGTCCACGGGCAAACTGGACGGTGAGGCGCTCTCCTTTGAAGTCGCTTCCATCTACAACAAATTGTTAAGGCGGCCAGTGAGGGTTGGAAGATCGCGTACGGAAGACTGTAACCGTCATCAGTTGTTACATCATATTTCGTGAAGATTTGGTGGGCTTACTCGGAACGATGTCTCTAGCATCGAGCGCATCTTCATACTCAATGAAACCAAAGCCATTCATCAATTTGATCTCCGTGATTTTGCAAGTCCCTTTGCTGTTAAAGTGATCTTCAATATCTTGCTTTGTAGCTGAATGAGTAGACAAATCGGGTCAGCTTGGACCGGAGCCTTGGAACCGGTGAAGGAAGAATGAGGCCTCCATGAGGGAAGATATTGTCGCACGACGGACGATGGATCCAACAGACGTCCCACGTGTTACCAAGCAGGAGGATTGATTGTCACAGAAAACAGTAGAGCCAGCATACCAGTACGAGGAAGATTGCCCAGATAGAGCCGGGTGGATGAGACGTCGCTCATCTTGACGCTGCCGATGATGATGCGACCACAGAAGCCAGGAGGAATTCCGAAACAGTGGAGAAGAACCGGGAGTGACTGAGGATTCCGACCCTAGCTCGGGAGAATATCTTGAAGCGGCAGCGCAGCTTGATTTGCTTGTGTTGAAAGATATGCGACAGTGAGGTGAAGGTGGAGAAGTAATTTGTTAGGCTCGTGATGCACGGAGTGCAGCCTCACTTTGCGCCCGACCAAGCTAACCGTTTGTGGCTCAGTCTTGACCGAGACCGAGCTCGCTTGTAAGGTACTTCAACAACCGACAGTTCTATCTGAGCTCATGGCGTTTACACCTCGATACACATGTTGTTGCTACGAGACGATGTACACTGCGCTGGCGGAGCACGCGTAAGATGCCTGTCTTCCTTCTCGTGCAGAGCACTCTCTCCTCTAGGGACGCAGGCAAACTAAAAACTGGCGGCGTACCTTCTCCTGCCCTCACTCTTTCACCTCTATATCTCAAGGGCCATCCCAGGATGTTCTCCCGTCATCGTTCGGCTTCGATGGCCGGTATCTTGAGGCGTGGCGGTGACCAAATCGAACGTTCCAAAGCTTGAAGTTGGCCAACCCCCGTCAACTCACCTCTTTTGTCCAGCATAAAGTCTCAGGTCATGGAGTATTTGGGACCTCCGCCTCCTTCTGGTACAGTCCAGTCAATATCCTGGCTAGGATCCTTGATATCACAGGTCTTGCAATGAATACAGCTGTTCTCAAGTCAGCTATGACGGTCCTGTGAGTAACGATCAAAGAACTTACTTCTGTGCATTAATTTGAAATCTGACCCCGAGGTCCTTGCTTTCATCTTCAACATATTCATAGACTCCAGCTGGACAGAAGCGGTTTTCAATGCCCTTGTATCCGGGATACTCCATCTTTGCGTGCTTGTCCCAGTCTTCGACTTGCAAATGAACTGGCTGGTCTTCTTCATGGTTTGTGCCTGTTCTGCTAACACTAGTCAATATGTCGAAGCTGATCTTACCATCTGGCTTGGGATATTCGATCTTCGGCTGTTGGTCCGCCGGTCTCGTTACTGCATGGTCTGCAGATTTGTGCTGCAACGTCCATGGCGTCATACCCTTAAACAGATATGCCTCGAGGCCTGAGTACATGATCCCGCCATAAATGCCCAGCGGAGTGTGAAATGAAGGTCTCATGTTGCGAACTTGCTTCAACTCCTTCCAAATAAACGAGTCGCGAAGCTTGTCCTCGTAACCATATAAGAATATACTGCTCGCGTCAGTGTCCACCAATGCTGGATAAGCTGCTTCCGCTGCCAGCATGCCACTCTTCATGCTGGTATGTGTTCCCTTGATTTTGGGCACATTCAAGAAGCCCGCCGTGTCTCCGATCAACGCCCCACCTGGAAATGAGCACTTTGGTATCGACTGGTAACCGCCCTCGTTCAATGCCCTAGCTCCGTAAACAATACATTTTCCGCCCTCTATGACGGACTTGTAGAATGGATGGTGCTTCAACTTTTGGAATTCTCCATATGGACTTAGCCAGGGATTGGCATAGTCGAGTCCCACAACCAACCCCAGGCTAACCAGATTGTCTCCGTAATGGTACATCCAGCCTCCTCCGTAAACGTCTTTGCTCAGTGGGTAGCCCATGGTGTGCGAGATCTCTCCTATCTTGAAGTTTTCCGGCTTGACTTCCCACACCTCTTTCAAGCCCAGACCATAAGTTTGTGGCTGTGAGTCCCGCCGTAGGTCAAACTTCTTCATGACTTGCTTTGTCAGGCTACCATGACATCCTTCTGCCAGGAGGGTCAACCTTGCGTGAAACTCCATTCCCCTCTCGAAGGTTGCTTTGGGCTTTCCATCCCGACCAACGCCCATGTCATTTGTGGCAACACCCTTGACAGCTCCATCATTGCGGTACAGCATTTCTGCCCCCGCAAAACCAGCATATACTTCCACTCCAAGCTCTTCTGCTCTTTCGCCTAACCACTTGCAGAACTGCGATAAACTTAAGATATAATTGCCTTTATTATGCATTTGAGGAGGCGCGGGAATGGGGATGGAGGCAGACTTGGTGAGGAAACGCATCTTGTCTGACTTTGCTGGTGTTGCGCCATCGAAGCTGGATGCGTTGTCTTCGGATAGCCAGTCGGGTATTAGTTCGTTGATTGCAGTAGGTTCGAGGACATTGCCGGAAAGAATATGGGCACCAATGTCAGACGCCTTTTCAAGTACAACGACACGGAGCTCATCATTGCCCGCTTCGTTAGCCAATTGTTTGAGCCTGATAGCTGCGCTGAGTCCAGCTGGACCTATTACGCCGCACCAGGTCAGTCATCAATAGTCAATGAGCATGCAGGACGATTACCTCCACCAACGATGCACACGTCGACCTGATCTGATTCACGTTCCTGATTTCGAAAGTCCAACGATTCTTCAACTTGAGCGTATAGTGTACGACTCGATGTCGAAAAGGCACGTTTTGAGACGACGAGATGGTGTTGTCGTCTTGAGGACCCTCGCCTCTGTGCAGTGAGTAATTCAAGCGGAGATTTGCCCGCAGCAGAGTTCAGGACTGGGATGTTCCCCCTGGACAGATACTCTTGCCTCACGAGAAGCCTTAAGATGCTTTTTGAGGCCATACCCAGTGGACCAACTCTCTATCACCCCTACAGCACAGAACCCGCAAATACGACAATGCAAAGGTCAGTGCATTCGTTGGGTAGTGCGGACTCGAGGTTTTGTGATCCGAGTACGTCACTTTCCCTTCTAACTGCGGCTACGAGCAATAACCAATAGAAAGTATGCCAATTGTAGATTGCATTCTATGCATATTGAGTAAGTCGCAGAAGCTGTGCAGCGGCGGCCACTGCAAGCTTATGGCCGTTCTTCACGCTATTATATTTCGAGTTCCGCTGTCTCATCAGTGTCACTTCTCGACTTGAAGAACGCAGCAGTCTCCTGGGAAGGTCGCTGGCGAGCTGGGTAACAGTAGGTCACATGTTAGACTTGAGTCTAAAGTGGAGCTTAGATTAGATCGCCAAGCCAAAATTTACATGAACATTGTCGTGATTGATGTTCGAGTAAGCGACGCTGGCTGTTGCGAATTGCGAATTGCTCACCTCGGATCTACACTATGACAGACCTTTACCCAACGGCAATCTGCTAACGCGATGGATTCACGGCAATCTTCAAACTGTCGACTATGTGCTACCCCGTGCTGTGCAGGCAGTCGCAAATTCTCCGATTAAATAGCACACCAACAATAGGAAGATGGAATGTAAGGGGAAATTGCGGGGCGCTGTCCTCAAAACCAAAGCCACCGCGTTCTTCGTATGCTAAACTCTGCTCTCTAAAACTGTCGTCTCTATGCTAGTCGTTGCAAGATACTGACTGGGTTCGACATGAACAGTTTAATCTCCTCGGTCGTTGAAAGGCGAACTCGACCACAGCGTGTGAAGGATCTTTCCGCTTCGAATGCACCGATCCCACCGATTCGTTCAGGCTGGCTCTGGATAGCTGGCTTATCAGGCTTCTTTCTGTCAATCTATTGCACTTCTGTTTTCCTCGGGTGGAGGGCAGCATGGAAGAAATCCATGGAGCTGGAATTCGAGCAAGATGCCGACGTTTCCAATCGTTACGATAAAATTGCTACTCGCTACGACGAAGATATTGACACGATGGAGAAGTTGATGCGGTTGGATGGTAAAAGGAAGCGTATGTGTCGAAGGGCCAAGGGACATGTGCTCGAGGTTGGCGTGGGCACTGGTAGAAATGGGCATTTCTATGATTTGGGGATATTTGGAGAAGGGGATGGAATTGTGTTGGGAGGCAGGATCAAGCCGATAGAAGGAAGAGTCAAGAGTCTGACTTTCGTGGATCAGAGCCAGAGGATGTTGGAAATATGCTCTAAGAGGTGGAGAGACCAACATCCAAAGTTCGAGGGTCGGGTGAACTTTGTGGTTGCTGATGCAGGTGTAAAAGGAGCAATTCACCCTCCTCCTGGGAGTCCTGGGTTTGATACTATCATTCAAACTTTTGGTCTTTGCAGCATGACGGATCCTGTGGGGTACCTGAGGAGGATGAGCGATTTGCTCAAAAAACCCGGCACCAATGGAGCAGAAGGCGGCCGGATACTCCTGCTCGAGCATGGTCAAGGCCATTATTGGTGGATCAATTATGTACTGGATGGTTTGGCCAAGGAACATGCCGACAGATTCGGGTGCTGGTGGAACCGAGACATTGGCAAGATCGTGGAAGGGAGTGGGTTCAGGATTTCGGGGTTGAAGAGATATCATTTTGGGACTACGTGGGCCTTGGAGCTTACACATCCCGATGTAGAAGATGTGGTTGACAGGGAAAGCAAGAAGACGAACTGACCGGCACACCTAACAGAGTTCTCTTGCAGCACTCGGGAGATTGGAGCGTGAAGACCGAAGACGGAAGGCAACCACGACATCCAGGATATGGTAGTGTAAGCGTACCCGACCCAGTCACTACCAACGAAAGGGATATGGTCGGTTTATGGTTATCAATGCAGAAAACTCCCTGCAGCGGAATCAGGGGCGGTACGCCTTGCTTAGCTGCGTTTCGAAGGCTCACGCAAGTCAAAACGTGGCTTGGGATATTGCCTACAGCAGTAGGACGCGAAGAAAACTGATGGAGCGGCCAAGTCTCCAGACGGACACCCAACGAGCGAGTCACAGAATGATCTGACTCAGCTTGAGATGTTCATCTCTCCACAACACCTGGACAAGCTCTGCCAGTGTCTTCTTTCCATCGACCCTCAGTGTAGATCACTTCCCCAAAAGGAAAAGACCTTCAGGAGTATCTCAAGATCATCGTGAAATTACAGCAACGATGGTTACTGCTGGTTGGAGTAACAGCCCATATCACTGCCGGTCAGCGAGGACGTCAGCGCCATGCCGCTGCCGGCGCACTTTCCAGCGAAAATGACCGCCAGATGATAAAACGATCTTTCTTCCAGAGTCCTAGGACATTGTCGTGGTGGGAAAAGTCACTGCCACAAGCCTGTCGGTGAACGAGGTCGACAATTTAATGTGGCGATGATGCGGCTCCATCACTTGTCGTCACCACGCAGATACTTCGCAAAACCAGATGTCTCTTGCCCCCAGATCTGGTTGGGTGGGGCAAGCAATTGGTGGTGGACCATGGTAAGGATTTGCTGCTGTGCCCCTGTCACGCTGCATACAATGAGCTGATAGGCTGACAGTGAGCGTTCTGGAAGCACTGGCGTGGTCCCGCGGAGCGCTTTAAGGGCTGCCTGTCATGGGGGCGTTGACTAGTCAACCTTTCCGTGTTGGATCTTCCTTGCTCACGGCTGGACTACTAGTGGAAGCATTACGGATCTCGTATGCGATTCTCCGAGGCACGAATGCTGACGGCCTTCTCAAAAGGCAACTCGTCGTACCTGTTGGAGGGCGAGGTTGATCTGTTGGCTGCTCTGAACGTTGTCATCAAACCAGCAACACCGCCTCCGCAACGTGTTGTTCTGACGCGGGACCCTACACACGGATCAAGTTTGCTTTGTTGTACAAGTACATCATAGGCGAATGTTACGAGTCATATTTGCTCCGTACTCTCTGCATGTCAGATAGTCCTTGCGACCCAAGATCGGGAAGGTGTTCCAGTCCCTTGATTAGTTACCACTTCCGCGCAAGCATTTCAAGAAGTGCAGACATCGAAGACGAGCAGCACTATTCATTCGCTACGTCCGGGGCGCTTGCGGCCGGTTTTGAATCGTCCGCTAAACTGAGAGACTCTGCAGGGATGCAGCCAAATGGATCGGCGGCACTTTGTCTAGGGCCACATTCGGCCTGCCATTTGGCCTGTCCTAGCTAGATGGAGTCAAGTACGGAGCAGAGAGATGTTGTTCGGATCCCAGAGATTGCTTGCCATACCCTGAACGGTGAAGGCTGACAGCCGATGCGTCTTCCAACTTCTCGCGTGCCCCTCAAAGGCTCAGCCTACGCAACGAGAAGCCCAGGCACGAAGATTTTGTCTATGCGTCTGACTGGGATCCTCAGATATGGAGAGAGGGAGAGGAAGGGGAAGGGGAAGAGGAAGAGGGGCGGATCTGATTCCTCATATTCCTATGTCAAAGCTCGATCCTTTTCCCTTTCCTGTCTCTCGTCCAACACCCTACCATTTCCTTGTCGCATACACATTATAGCATAACTGCCAGTCTCCCCAGCGTGCTAGTTGGCCGACTGCTTCACACATCTGTTGTATTGAGAACGTTGTCTTGAGCACTGCGATTGCTTCAACACCACATCGGGTACGTAGGAATCGTGCTGTACTTGATGCCAATCACAGCCAAAAGCATCCAAGTACTTAGCAGACGTCGCTATCAGCAGAAGGAACGGTCAGCTTACCGCCTCGTCAGTCTTGACTCTGGAACCAAAAGACTCCCCTCTGCTGCCTTGCCTCCTTGCGTGAACGGGGACCAGCATCTGGTCGAGTCGAAAAACAGCGTCCAAGGCGCACTTCTGCAAGCTCTGCAACAAGTGCCGCACACCTGATTCGCCTCCGTCAAACCGCCGCCCCCTTCGTGCATTCTTCCCCCAAACCATTCTACCCAATCAACCGGCGACCGACATCCTGCGACCATCCAACACCCTGATCTTGATACTATTCACGGCAGCCTGAACTCATCAACAAACAGTTCGGCTTCAACTCATTTCCACTGCTTCTACGGTCACGTCAGCTGCACCATCCTACTGCCCCTCACGATAGAGATCATCACCCTTACTCTCTCATCCATCACCCGTCGTCAAGATGCCGTATAACACTCGCCGAAAGTCACTGTCGTTGCCTGCGCTCGGAATCCAGCTTCCGAACACCTCACGCGCTCACCGCTCTCCCTTGAAATCAACCCCAACCACCGAGGCATTACCACCTCCCTCGAAAAGAGTCAAGCGATCACACGGCGACAACGCTCCGGTTTCTCCTGCATCATCACCTGGTGCCTCTGTGATTTCTCCGACCGATAATACTGCCTCAAGACCCAAGAGTCGGCGTGGGCCCCGGGAGCACACTCCTCCACCTTCACCAAGCAACTCACAATTTGACATCACAATCGATACTGAGGGTATCAATGATGACATTGTGATCGCTGTGATTGAACAATTAGAAAAGACTGGCAATCGACCGCATCTGATCAAGGAGCTTGCAACTGTTCTTGCATCTACCAATGACAGCGTTGCACAGTATGTAAATTCATTCCTCCACCATCGATGCAACACTGACATGGTTGCGCGCATCCGCAGTTCCGCCAATCCTGCCGCCCTTCTGTCCTCTCGGTTGAGTCTCTACCTTAGAAGGCCATGGACTGCCCTTGCACCCTGTCCGTTGGCCAAAGAACTCATCCCCGTCCACCCTCGAAAGGTCTTCTTCTACCTTACCACCACACCGCATCACAAGTTACCCGAGAGCTCTGACGATATCATCTCTCCCACAACAAGCGATGTCAAACGTCTCACTCCAAGTGTTTCGCCTAGCCTTGACCAAGATGACATCGACCAAGAAGCCGGAGAGCGACTGCGCATGAGCCCCAGTCCCGAAGTCGATTTATCATCGCCCGACCTGGATGATGATCACCCAATGAGTCCTCCCACTCCAGGGGAAAGTTTCAGTGGTCGAAGTAGTCTGACTCGGGACGGATCGGTTGCAGAACATAGAACAACTCAAAATAGAGCTCCGAGTCCACCACTTGAAGCTGATGAAAAGGGGTTCACTGAGACTGCAACCGCTGTTCGGGCTCGAGGTATGAGCGTGAATGAGCCCACTATCCATACTTCGATTGAAGTGACCATGGAGCAAGCAAGTCATCGGCCGCTGGAGGCCATTGAAGAAACAGCCGAGATGAACCATAGGAGAGATCAAGAGTTGGGTTACGAGTTGTTTGGTCATGCACACGGCGCGCTTGCTGTGCCCAACCAAACACCGTTACTCAGCAGTCCCATGATTGTTGCCAAAGAGGATCACGCTGCCAATGTCAAGAAAGTCACCGCCCTGGTGACTGACATCGGTCTACAAGACGTTGAAATGACGAATTGGGAGTTGAGATCTCCAGAAAATGTGGAGTTAGACGAGCTTGAGGGAATGTTCCTTGGTTTCTAGACTCTTTGGGTTTGTCATGCTGCCGTATGTGGTTGCTGCTTTGATGGACGCTCGAAGATCATCTATCAAAAGCACCTTTCATTTATGTTATACTCAGCTCCTCCGTTGATTGCTTCGTCAGACAGAGATATGAATGCCATACACGGGAGCTATACCGCATTCTTAGACGCTAGAAGCGTTGATATGGTGGAGAGACGGCTGGGCAGAGGAAGAATCTGCCAATGGCCTCCGGGCGTGATGAATTTCACTTCATGAGCAATGTTATTAGTACACATTTGATAGGAATATCCCAAGTCTGGCAACGGAAACGAGACCGTGTCTCCCTATATCATTCCTCCACTGCCAAGTGAATTGGAGACCGGAGACTTCTGAACGAAACCGTTCGCTTCCCTGCCGTCTCGGTCGATCGTGAGGTATTTTCCCCTCCAACTAACTCATCTTCAACCTCATCTCCAACCTCATCTCCAACCTCATCTCGAACCACATCTCGGTCTGGAATATACATCCACTAATCATTGCTCCCTTAAATTGCCTCGTCCATTTCTGTATTGGTCTTCGTCGCCTTCTTGTTCTGCTTTATTGCTAGTTCTTGGGCTGTCCACAAGCCGTGGCTCCAATCGATTGATCCACGTGTGGAGCTTTATTGATGTCTTGTTTCTCCCTGAGGCCCATTTACATCAGTCCACGCTCGACAGTCCGTCGTTCAAGGAGATCGTCCTAGATTGAGTCTTGCAAGTGAGCCTTATATTGTCCCACCTGACAGTCGTCGCGGTCGCTGGAGATCAATCTTGGACCAGATATCCCTCCGTTACGACTGGGTATTGCTGTGGCACTGTTACACCCGCTGTCTGCTCCCAACACTTATTGCTCAAGCTTCACTCAAGATGAGTGTCAGTCAGTATCAGTATGCTGCAAGCTCGGTCGCAAGGAAGACCATACCTTCAAATGCCGGATTGGCTCCGCCCACTGGCAAACCAATCTATGCACAGACATTCCGTTTCCTTGACCTGCCGGGCGAAATCCGGAAAACCATCTATGATCTCTGGATACCTACCGTCCTGCACATATCTTTGGGCTTCAAAGGAATCCGATTGCAATACTTCTCAGAGACAGAAGAAGGCCTTTGCTTCCAAACCATCTCCATCCGTCCTTTCTTCCTAAACCGACAACTCTACCAGGAATTCTGCTATGCTCTATTCGCCAGATCGACTTGGTGTTTCTCCAGCGCAGATCTCTTGGTCAAAGTCTTCAGCCGCCTACCGAACCCGACGAAAGACAGAATCCGACATGTATCCATGCGTTTGGCTGCAGAGGGCTCCAAAGATACACCCGGACCTGGAAGGGAGTCCTCTGGCACAATTGGCATTGGCGCCTTGCAACTTTCCCAATGCCTTCTGCGACAAATGAACCAGTTGCAGACTTTAGCTCTCAACATCAATCTTCCCGATTTCCTTCACAGGGACAGATATTCCTCGACCAGGATTTCTGCGCGAGGCTATGGTACTGCCACCATCCTTGCGGCCAACTGCGTGGCAGATTTTGCTTGGGAGGGCCTTCAAACCAGAATCCCCTTTGCTGCATCTGATCTATTCCAACCATTCACGGACACACTGAAGAGGCGTTGTGGAGATGCTAATGTCTCGGTGGTGCTAAAACATAAAGATCGCTATGCTAGGCAAATGGTAGATGTTGTTATCTCCCAATATAATGTGGTTGACTAAACGAGCGTGAATGAGGATGAGAGTATGTCTGTCCCCTGCGTGCCTCGAACGACGAAGACGGTTGATCAATCCCCAAGCATTCGTCTGTGGTGAGGTGAGTACCTTGAATATGGTTCATGATGCAGTCGACACATTGAAATAGATGCAGAAGCCGAGCAAAATTCGAGGAGAGGTGAAACCACGTCCTGAAAGACTCTTTGCTCAACAAAAAAAGATCTATACGATACTGACCGCCTCCGATCCTTACGATTTTCTTACACCGAGGCGCTCAGCCCAGGAAGATAGTTATTCAATTCAACCCCTCCTCCACCTCCAAGGTTCAATTCACCTTCCCAACCTTCTCCCCCCCAACCTCATCCCACAGCCTCATCCCCTTTCTCCCCCCACGACTCCCATCGTCCGCCGCCTCAAACCGCTCCACCCCCTCCTCCCTCCACCTCCATAACTCCCTCAACTCAGGCTCCAAACACCCCTCCATCGCATGGACGATCTTCTCCCCCATCACGGGGAAGAACTTGAATGCGTGGCCGGACCCGCCCGTGGCGAGGAAGAGGTTGGAATAGGAGGGATGGTAGGATATGAGAAAATCGGCGGTCGGTCTACAGGAGAAGTGATGATCAGCACGCACGGAATCAGGGAAACCGTGACGGAAGAGTTGGGAAGATGGAATTTGCCAATAGGAGTAATAGGCGATGCACATACGTGTCGCAATACCAACAGATCCTCGTGCGGGAGAATGGCCGCTCTGCCAATTCCGAGTCCATCTCTGAGCCTGCAAAGGCTTCCCTCACCATCTCCCTGCACGCCTTCTCTCCTTCATACGGGATGGGGATCCCTGTCTCTGGAACACTGATCTCGATTGTGTCTTCTTCGTCTTCTTCGTCTTCCCCCCCTCCGGGCCCTTCGGGCCCTTCCTCCCCCACCCCTAACTTCTCGCTATCATCTCCCC
>JAABUK010009379.1_pt1 | contig 13397 bp, 14 predicted proteins | sample 5559141 | NCBI WGS metagenome assembly JAABUK01 (sample SAMN10711869, study PRJNA513367) | rock metagenome | isolation source: Antarctica rocks | place: Antarctica: Victoria Land, Pudding Butte nord | collected 2016-01-03
TCATTCCTTCCTGCACATTTTGAGCTCGGACTTTGACCAAACTTCAAGCTGTCTACCGCACACTCACTGCACTCAACCCCAAACACGCAAGTGACGCTTCCAAGACCGTGCATTGACGATATACAACTTTCGCTGACCAATTGTCGGATGAATCATGTTCTCAAACATGCAGAGTAAGCGTGGCAAAGGGTTTTGCAACTCAATCGCAAACTTCTGTCCAGGGCTTAACAAAATCCTGTCACTCAGGGTAAACGAGGTTGCTTACGAGCCTGCTAGGCCACAGCATCACTCCTCTGACGTGGTCAAGGGCCTGCTGTACAACATACCTGAACGCTATGAGGATGTCAACCAGAAAGGCCGCAAAGCTGCAGGTGTGGAACTTGCCTTTACGTATCGAGCCAGCGCGACTTTCTGCAGCCTTTCATGAAGCAGCTGCACTGTTGTAGGTCCAGCTAAGCTGAGGAACACTGCTCCGTTTGCACAGTCTGAAAATATGGTTGAGGCAGACTACCCATCCAATTTTCACCTTCAGAAGCACAACAAACAGGTCAACGACAAGGTAAGCTCTAAAAGATGCACAGATAGCCACATACGACAGAGGGCGAAACTGCCATTTTGAAGAAGGCAGGCTGACTGCTTGTTTGCCAGTGCAGGTTGGTCATGGAGATTTTGACCCAGAGGTTTACAGAGCAAATGCCATGGCAAACATCAACAACAGGACACAGAGCAGAGCCCGAAATTTTGTCGGCGCTGGCAACATTCTTTCATACAATAACAAGTGACATGTTACCCCTCAGGTGCAATATTATCAGCACAACCTTGGCTCAGATGCTCACCCAGAAATTGGCTAAGCCTTGGCTGAAAGCTTCTATCTGGCCTTGGCTGCTGCTCAGTTGTCAGCCAAATGCACATCTTCAAGTGCTCGTCAACTACGTGTATCTTTATATGTCCATCAATGTAGCATTGCAATCGGTGGAAGCGCCCTTTAGGTTCAGGTATCCATGTGAACAATTTAGGCCTAAGCCTCGACCATTTGATTTTGTGCACTGTATTTTATGATTCTCGCCCTACTTGCATGACTAGGATTGTACCAGAGTCTACAAAAAGTGGCATCAACATGAGTTGCGTCCTGTAACATGTCGTGCCAGCCTCACTTACATAAATAAACTTATGTGCATGACATTAACAAAGTTATGTCTTCGAAAATGACCTGCCAAATCACGTCGTGCACATGAACCGAGAATGGCGTGCCAAGAAAATCAGCATGATAATGCATCAATTTGTTTCATGACGTCATTTGTCCCCGTTCATCCACAGTGCTTGGTGTCTTGACATGAACTCAGTCTAGCAGCTTCAGCTCATGACAGACTGTTCAACATCAAGATCGAACACTTTGTAGAATGTTTTTGACTGTCAGACATAATCTCATCTAGCGAGCATTGATCTAGCAAAGCTGTTCTGATCTATGACCGTCCACTTGAAGCTGAGCTACCAGTAGCACCACTGCTGCCAGTATAATCAGAGCTTCCCGAGGCTGCCCTATGTTGCTGACGAGAACGACTTTTGTGTGCCCTTTCCTCATGGTGTGCATGTGAGCCATTGAAAGGCTCATAGCGGCCATTCCATCTGTCTCCAAAGGGCTGCTCCCGGCTGATGTCTGTCGCATGCAAATGAGGCTCCTGTCTTGCAGCTGTATAGGTATCAGGCACACTGATTTTGCTAGCAATACGCCTACGAGTGTCCTGTCTTTCCAAATCAGGTCTAGCATGCCTATCCACACTGCGTCTTTCACTCTGCCTATGTCTCTCATAGCCAGCTCGTCTGCTGTCACCCCTGTATGCTGCTTCAACATCATGTTGCTCTGTAGCTCTCCTAGACGCACTTGGCATTCTTCTATCGGATCCTCGCTCATGCCTAGAGTAATCTTGCCTGTCCAAATCTTGCATGCCATTGTGCCGAGACTCCCTTACTGGGTATTCTTGCAAGCGCTTGTGAGACCGGCGAGGAGGTTCATCCTCCTGGCTGTCACTGCTTGACTCGCTGCTTGAGCTGGCGTCTGAGCTGCTTGAGCCTGAACTGCTGCTTGAGTCTGAGCCTGAGGAAGAGGTGCTACCTGTGAGTGAGCACACTGTCAGGCAAGATTTCCAGGTGACATTGTTGAGATGGTCAAAAGTACTGCTCAATGCAAAGGACAGCAGCTTCCAGCCAAAAGCTTGTACCAAGCAGGCTGTCAAATCCACACAATCAAAATGCGTGCTTATGCGCCCAGGTAATGCCAAATACAGCATTAGGATGTGCAGGATCATTGCAATGATCAGACCTGAGGATGTGCTGCCATCCGAGCTAGAGCTGCTGTCTGAATCTGAAGAAGATGACGAACCAGAGTCTGATGATGATGAGCTGTCAGAATCAGATGAGCTGGAGTCGCTTTGATGCCTGCGCCGTTTTCTGGGTGCTTTAGCAGGCTCAGCCTGAGCAGGCTGATCCTCAGGTAAAACTTCTCTTGCATCCATAAACTTTGGACGATACTGCACACATATGCCAGTCAGGGTCAGCACATTCGGTGAGGCGTTCAGGTGGTACCTTACAAGTATCCTTGTAGTGCATAGACTTTTACAAAGTTGTCAGCTGACAGTTTTACAGAGCAATACACCTGACGAGGTTTTCTGGTCACTAGCTTGTGTGAAACCCAGGCATACCTTCGGATCCAACAGCTGCTGTGTTCTCGTTGGCCTCGATTTGTACAAATAGTCTGAAACGCATTCATACGTCCAATGGCCTTGCTGTTGACATTTCTGACACCTAGCATTGGCTGCTGCAGCTGAAGCTGCGGGTGCACGCATCTGCAGTGGGTAGCCCAGACTGAGAACAGTACCATTGACAGGGTTGGCAGAATGAAAGAGAGGAAGCTATTTAGGTGGCTCACTCTCATGCTGCCCTGCATGTGCGAACTTCCACTGCCCAAAATAGTCATGGCTCAGAGCTGAAAGTTGGGAGGATCAGAAGGAGATACGCTACTGCAACGCCCAAAAGAGTTCTTTTGCTGGGTTGACGTGCAACCTCACTCCTCAGGCAGATCCAAAAGGCAACACATGATTTCTACTGAGGGAAAGTTCTGTGAATGCTGAGGGCAAAGTTGACAACTCGCAATCCCGTCCTAGTAATTACGGCGGAATGATGTACATCGTTGGAATTTACGCTTGTCCAGTTTGAGATTCCTTCCCCAGGGCTGACCTGGAACTGCATGCCATACTGTCGCAGCAAACTGCACGCTAGCCAGCTCTAGAGTGATTTGGTCCTTGGCCACAGATCCGGCATAATATGCACCTTCTCTCACAGCACCCTGGAAACGCTTTCACGAACAAATATGCAGGAGAACTGATCCAAACAGCTGCTTCACTTGTTGTGCGTGGCAAGGGAATCCTGGCAGCCGATGAAAGCACAGGCACCATTGGCAAAAGGGTACGTACTGCAGATTGCCATTGATACTAGGATGCGTACCGACGCAGATATGTACAGTGCTTAAACGCATCAGCAGAGTCTGACAATATTGCGCTGTTTGAAGCTGTCTAGCATTGGAGTTGATAATGACGAAACCAACAGGAGAGTGCTCAGAGAGATGCTGTTCACTGCTCCTGAGGTTGAGCAGTACATCACTGGTGTGGTAAGTGTATGGTGGGAAGGCTTCTCACTGTGAGGCAGTTGATGCCAGCTCTCATCTTATGTTGCAGTGCAGATCATGTTTGAAGAGACCTTGTTCCAGAGAGGCTCTGATGGGAAGCTGTTTGCAGAGACGCTGAAGACCAAAGGCATTCTACCTGGAATCAAGGTACGATGAAAGCATGCTTGGGAAAAGAACACCTACTTTGACAGTACAGGGTGATTAGAGCTTTTCTTCTCCATGTCTTTACCACAATGGCAAAGCTTGTTTATGTGCAATCATCAAGGTTTTGTCATATATATGCCATATTGACAGCCAAGCGAGTGGTTGGTTGAGAGATGCTGGCACCTAAAATGAAAATCTCAGCCGGCGCCATGACTCAGGGTTGCGTGTGCAGTATATAGCCAGTACATTGTCACTGCACACGTACAGGTGGACAAGGGGGTTGTGAAACTGCCCGGCACCTCAGAGGAAACCACCACCCAGGGCCTTGATGACCTTGGTAGGCGCTGTGCTGAGTACTACCAGGCAGGAGCACGCTTTGCAAAATGGAGAGCTGTTCTGAAGATTGATGACAGCAGCCCTTCTGAGCTTGTGAGGCACTTTGTTTGCGACAGATGTACTCATCTTTGAGTGCTCCTTGTGCATGAGACCGCTCTCTGCGCTCACATGCTGGCTGCTTCCATGCCCAAGATGTTGGTCTGTGAGCTGTTCACATAGCAGCACGCTGCAGGCTATCTTATCTTCAAGCTGCAGCTTCAGCTAAGCAGTGACCTGACCAGACAGCATGTTGTGAACCCAGCAGATGCCAACATTTGAGACATGTATGAGCTGCTGATATATACTCATGCTTGCATATACATGCATCAGCAGCTCATGCGTGTATTTATGAATAAGGGTTTGTTTGACTGGGCGCTGGCCTGATTGTATTGATTGTGCGGTGACTGCTGCTATACAGGCCATCCATGAGAATGCATATGGCCTAGCCAGATATGCAGTCATTTGCCAGGAGAATGGACTAGTGCCAATTGTGGAGCCAGAGATCTTGACAGATGGCACACATGACATAGGCAGGTCAGTGACTCCTGTGCAAGCCAACCTCTGCGCAGTCAATCTTGATGGCATGTACAACTTGAAAAATTGCCTACTAGTTGTGTACATGGCTGGTATTAGCAGCCAAGTTCTTTCAGTATCAGACTCAACAGTACCTGTCCTAATGTTTTGATGTGAAGCCATGGATCTTGTCGCTGCTTTGCTGACAGGCATATTCAATCGTATATTATGATGTCACAGGCAATTTGCATGTATATACTTGTCCACATGTGCGCAGTACTTGTGTAGATTTCTGCAGGTGTGTTGAGGTAACAGAACAGGTTCTGGCAGCCGTGTACAAGGCTCTGAGTGACCACAAAGTGCTTTTGGAAGGCACACTGCTCAAGCCAAACATGGTCTTAGCAGGTGCGCAGCAAACCAGCTGCAATGTCAGTCCACATGCCTGCTTGTCAGTCTGGTTTTTGCCACATGATGCCAAGTTGACATCTGCACAGAGAGCATGCAGCACACAGCTGAATGACTGGTCTGACAGTTTCATCTCAATGCTTGCCCTTCTTGCTGCGCAACTTTTCACACACTGCCTACACAAATTCTATACACACCCCATACACACTCTATACACATCCTGCATGCACATCCTACCCACAACCTATACACATTCTCTATACACACCTTGTACATGCCCTACACAACCCTGCACATGTGATTGCACCCTAAACGTAGCCTGCATATGTGTGCAGCCCTACAGTTAACACGTGCACGGTGCAATGATTGCAAGACAAGCACACCTAATGCTACATGCCAAGTGACCCGGTGTCTTTTTGTGACAGCTGCCCTGCAAGCATGATGTCTCTTGCGCTTATGTGCTGAGGTGATTGTATAGGTGTGAGTGCGCAGCAAGCTAGGCCTGATGATGCTGCTATGCTGACGGTGCGTGCACTGCAGCGCACAGTACCTGCAGCTGTGCCCGGAGTGGTGTTCCTGTCTGGAGGACAAAGTGAGGAAAATGCCACCCTGCACCTGAATGCAATGAACCAGATACCCACCAAAAGGTGTGCTTGTTTAGCATGCTGCCATTGTTGACTCTCACTGTTTTTGGGTTGGTTGAGGTTGCTGTTTCCAGTTGCTGATTACAATTGCTGGTTGCAATGGGCTACTGGTGTGTAGATAGAACAGCTTGCCTGGCCTGAAGAGGTAGCACATAGCTCTCATGTTCTTGACTTCAGTTCTGGTGACTGCATCAATGGCTTGCAGGCCAGCTTATGGTTGTGTTGATTCACAGTTTGTTGGGCATGCTCCAAGATGTTTGTTACGCAGACCCTGGAACCTGTCTTTCTCTTATGGGCGAGCTCTGCAAGCAAGCGCCCTCAAGGCCTGGGGTGGCAAGGAGGAGAACTTGAAAGCTGGGGCTGCAGCCTTCATCAAGCGTGCCAAGGCTAATAGTGAAGCCACCATGGGCACGTATCACTCAACAGATGGCCAGGGCGAGTCACTTCACATTGCAGACTACACCTACTGATCTTGCTGCTGTACCACCACATGATGTACATTATATGTCTGACATGATGACTTGTCGACAGGTGGTGAAGTATTTTGCTTGTATTCACATAGTCAACAAGAGGTCATGCAGTAACAATGCCCTGATGCTGGTCCACCCTGGTCTTCAATACAATTTCAGCCATCAATGCTGTGCCTGGTGGCTTTGATGAAATGATTGCAACTGAAACCAAACGAAACTCATTGCATGCTCTACTGGCTTTGCTGTATATGCATGTCAGCACATTCCCTCAACTCAGTCTGAAGTGCTTGGCAGACAGTGGCATTCAAGATCACACTTGCGGTCTGCCCACACAATTGTGCAAGCTGTTGCAGCTTTCCTTGGGTGCTCAAGATCTACAGGCCTGGGCAAGACAAATCTAACCAGATGTGCAGGTGATGGACATCAAAGAAATTCATGTCACAGGAACACGATTTGGCTGGCTGTGCTTGGCATAATTGAAATATATGTGCTGGGATGTGGTTATTGCAGCAGTAGTGTGCCTTGACTACAGAGTCCTGAGCTTTGCAAATAGCATTGTTGACGTGGAAAGTCTGAATCTTCCAGCGTCGACTTTGGCTGTGCAATACATGCATGGCTGGCTGCTGATCAGTCAGGTCAATTCTCTCCTGTGTGGATCTGCTTTTGACATGTGTTTCTAGCAGAACAGCATGACGCTTGCGCAAGCTGCTGACTAAGTTGGTGACGAACTTGCGCTTTGGGGCTGCGCTTTGAGTGATTGGCCCAAGCGTGGGGGATGTCCAGCCAGGGGTTTACAGTGAGAATCTAAAGGATGCCGCATCGTTGTCTGGGTTAGTCACTTGGCTATGTAATGCAAGACCTTACTGCAGGCCAGTAGTTATGTGTGACTCGAGGTCCCTCGCGCGTGTCACCAGCAGAGCTCCGTCCACAACTTGCAATCGCAAGCGTTCGCGTCATACAAAACATGTACTTGATAGTGATCCAAGTGCAGCACTGATTATAGGTCACGTCAACCACGAGCACCGTTGCCGTTTTTGTGGATCACTGGTTACGTCATATACACCTCGTATCGCTAGAGCATGCGACGGATGTCCAGCAGTGAGATGTCCGAAATCGACAGAAACCGACGTGCTCGTGCTTCCCTGGGCGATGGTGTCTCGACCAGTGGAAGGCAACTGTCTGGCCTGTCCAACAGTAGCCCGGTAGACTTTGAGCAGACACCAAGCTCATTCAAGAGACAGAAGGCAGGACAGCATCAGGTCTCAATTGGGAAGCCCGACAAGAACACAGTGGACTTGTTGGAGGAGGTGCCTCAGGACAATCAGCTTTATTTAGAGTACAGCAATGTCAGAGCCTGGGTACCGGCTATGGCACCAGGCGGTGCTAGTATATTGCCAAGCTTGCCCAAGCTTTCTATACCCACCTTCAAAAGCAGCGCCACCAAACAAACAGAAGCTCCAGCAGCAGCAGACAAGATGCGGCAGGTTTGCTTCAGCCTGTATTTGAGCCCAGTGACAAGTTATTCATAACAACATGCTGAGCATGTACAAATGTAGTAACAGCTGTGTGACCTTCTCGGTAGCCTAGTCATGTCGTTGTGCCTAGTCATGTCGTTGTGCTGATTAATTGTACTGCTTCTGCTGCAGATCTTGTTCAACATCACAGGCTGCTGTCGTCCAAAAGAGGTTTTGGCTCTCATGGGTCCATCGGGCAGTGGCAAAACCACATTGCTCAGCATTATTGGGTCACGTGCTCAAAGGTCGGCCATCTGCCATGCCATGCAAGCCATGTCAACATTCCTTGCACTGTTTCAGCTTACTGTCGGTGCTGCAGAACTCAAAGCATTGGTGTAATGCACTGCAGCAATCAAGGCTGTGTTCCATGTCTGAGGAATTGGTACACTGCACACAGCCACTCTGATGTGTTGTCTTCTGCATGCAGTGCTATGCGGAGGACTGGAGCAGTCACTTTCAATGGCCAGAAGCTGAATAAGCGCTTCAAGAGGCAAATTGGTTTTGTCATGCAGGTGACACCATGTTGCATTGCCCTATGCATTTATGTTGTGTTGTACCTCTCATCAGTGCAATCTAACACGTACATTCTGGACAGCTTCTGACATGGCCCCTCACTTGGCTGCTCTGACTAGCACTATTGCAAGACAAGCTCAGTTTTCCAATACATTGAACGTACAGCACACCCCACACTCCATTTGTATATTACACTGTTGCAGCAATGTAAAGGAGTACTAGAGACTCAGCATCCTGCATGTTGCTGGTCTGCAGGATGACTTGCTCTATGAGTCATTGACGGTCTATGAGACGCTTTACTATGCAGCCATGCTCCGGCTTCCCCAGCACATGGACCACGCTGCAAAGACAGAACGTGTGGAAACAGTCATCACTGCTTTGGGCTTGTCCTCTTGTAAAGACACCATCATTGGTACGAGCTTCACACATGCTGCTACATACATTAAGGCATGCTGGTGTCTTGTGCTCTGTGCACAATGGACGTCATACACAGGCGCTTTGTTTGACCGCTGCACGCTTGTTTGCCCGCACATCCCAGGAACTATATGCCATGGAATGCTTTGTCAAAGGCAAGACGCGGCTTCATGCATGTGTTGATTGGTTGTGTTCATCAGGGGGTTTCTTCCGCAAGGGCATTTCAGGAGGAGAGCGCAAGCGAGCCTCCATTGGTCATGAGCTGTTGATCAACCCCTCCATCCTGCTTCTGGATGAGCCCACCTCGGTACACCTTTCAGTCATCTGTGTGCAATCATCTGTATACATCTTCACAGCTGCATTGGTTCAGTTGTTTCTGATGAAGCCACTGCCATGTAGCCATGTGCCTGCCCTGAGTAGAGTGCTTGCTCATGGCTTTTGAGGTGGATGAACTTAACGCCTTTAAAGGCAGCATCCAATGACTGCATGTGGCATCACTGACCTTGGTGGTCTGCATCTGGTTCCAACACATCTGGATGTATACTGTACATCCATCACTGGTAGTGTCCTGACATGTGTGCCATAATTCTGATGGCGCAGCCAGGCACAGACCAACATGTCAATGTTGCATTGCAAGTTGCCAATATCTGCCCAAAATTGCCTTCTGATCTGTTGTGTTCACAGGGTCTGGACAGCACAACAGCCATGCACCTGCTGCAGCTGCTGCGGCAGCTGTCTCAAGGGGGCAGGGCCATTGTGACCACCATCCACCAGCCCTCCAGCCGCCTGTACCAGCAGCTGGACAAGCTACTACTTCTCAGTCAGGTCTGCTTTCCCTTCAGTCGCACAGAGTATAGTTGTGCTCATGCAGTGGTAGGCAATGCGCTTGGGCTCAGGTCTCAGAGGAGTTCATTGATGTATGTAGGTGTACTGTGTCTGGCTGACTTTCCCTTGTACAGCTTGTCTGATTATACTTTTACTTGATGCGCATATGAGCAGTCTTGCCAGCACGGCTTTCCCTTGTACAGCTTGTCCGATTGTATTTTTACTTGATATGCATGTGAGCAGTCTTGTTAGCCTGTGAAAGTAGTTGTTGCTGCCAAGCACTTGTAGACCTAGGACAAGCTTTTTGCAGGTGTAAGAGCGGCATCGCGTCTATTTCACTGCTCCAGTTTCTCGCTGTAATTCATTGGTTAGCATGCTCAGGGTGAAAGTCATGAGTGCTTGCGCAGTCCCTCGGGCAGCTTTAATGGCGTCAGCGTGTGTTGGTCGTGAAATGACAATTTGTATCAAAGCGTAAGACACAACATCTGTTTTGTGATGTTGTTCAGGGACATGCACTTTACTATGGAAGAGGCGAACTAGCAGACGAGTACTTTGACAAGCTTGGGTACACTCTGCCTTACCGAGTCAACGTCGCAGACTTCATCCTTGACCTGTCCAGCGCTGATGTCTACACAGAGGGCAGGTACTGTCATCCAGCCTTATGCTACACCTTGCTGCACAAACACAGCAATGTTGCAAAGCAGATTTGATTGAAAGCTGCGCAGAGGGCAAGTGCTGTCATCCAGCATTGTGCTGCACCTTGCTTCTTGGGTTTCTTGCCAAAAGCACAGCAATGTTGCATTTGGCGCATGCATGCAACACGCTTTTGTTTGCTCTTTCAGCAGCAGCTCAGAGCAGACACTCAGCGCACCACCAGCAGCGTGACATGATCTTCATGCTTTGGTGCAGGGATGGAGAGGAGAGTCGAACGTATCTCATTAGTTGCACCGAGGCTTACCTAGCCAAGCATCCTACTGATGGCTATGACCCCAGCAAGTCAGACAGCAATCTCTCCTGGCTGCGCCCCTCCATAGACCAACAGGCTCTCAAGCGTGACCAGTCCTTGCCCAATGGCAGAAGCCACCATGTAAGCACACACAGACACACTTTGACAGCCTGTCATTTCATGAGCGACATGTTTCTCCTCAGCATGAGGTACATATAGTCCTGAGTGGCTCCCTGTGTGAGGTGTCAGCTGATGACAGTCACAGTGACATGTGCTCTGTTGTGTCGAGAAGCTTTGCAGTCAGTGCAGTCCCTGAGAATGTCAGCATTTGATATGTTTTGCTTGAAGATTTGCTGAGACTGGATGCTGGTGTTGCTGTTTCATCAAACACTACAGTCCAGAAGTTGTGTCTGAACCCATCACGGCAGCTCGTTTTAAGTGCTTTATCAATAATAATAATGTTAATAATAGAATCGCTTTCCAGCTGATGATGAGCTAGGTATGTGCGGGGTTTTGAGTGCTTGATGTGTCAACATAATGGTCAGCCCCACCATGTGACAAGAAGCCAGTGCAAACCGGCACATGGTCACACGCTGTTCTTGGTAGGCTGTATGTACTGTTCTTGCTCATATTATTCTGTGTAAATCAGGTGCTGTTGGTCTGCAGGATGAGACAGGGGTTGCAGCATCTATGCTGCCAATGATGGATGACGGTGTTGGTGATGATGCGGATGAAGAAGAGGGCGATCATGCTGGAGTGCGTGGCCTAGACATAGAACAGGGCAACCAGGCATGTCCTTCCTTGCCTCTGACAAAGACTGATCTTCTCACGTGCTCGCGCTGTGCCATGCGTGCTATCTTTTGACACCCTGTCCTGTTGACAGTTGGCTCTTTCCCTAGCAAGTTTTCAGGCCTTACTGTTAGTGTTGCTGCCGTCCTGAGACGCTGTCAAAAGTTTCTACCTTGGTGCTGTGTAGTTGCAGCGCCGTTCATAGCAAAGCATGTCAACATCTGTGCTGACCGTCTTGTACAAGGGCCTTATCTCCCCAACCAAAGCCAGAATCACAGTCACTACTCACTCAAAGGTGTCAGACGCAGTACAATGTGTCCCATGTAAATGTGTAAATGTGTGCATTCATGTCCAGATATCAACTCAAACCCTGTTTGGATACAGACACATGTGGGGTGAATTTGTTGCCTTGTTTTGTCCATTACTCTGATGGACAGGCTTGTGTTGAGTGTGTATGAGATGCTGTATGACTGACAGGGCATGAGCAATGCAGGCTGGGGTGAGTGGCAAGGTTGCAGCTGTGCCACAGGCCAACCAGCGCCGGTGGGGGGCTACCTACCCCAACCAGATCCGCATCCTCTTCATCAGGTACGTCCGTGCATCTGATGCACAGCATCAACTGGCTGGCTTGGCAGCCCAACACTGACAGCTGTGCTGCCACAGCTTTGTAGCTCTCCAACACTGTCACTGGCATTCTCATGCCTTGTCAAAAGTGCAGTGTCTTCCTTGGGTGCACACAGAGCCTGTAAGCTGCAGGAAACATGAGGTTTGCGGTTGAAACTTTGATACCCGGAAAGTGTGTACGGATGTGCAAGACTGTAACACCGTGCAACTTAGTGTAAGACTGAGACTCAGTGAGGCCTGCTTGAGTCTGCTTGCAATGCCATATAGTAAGCCCACCTACGGCAGGGGTCCAACACCCCCCCCCCTCCCTGTCTGTGCTGATGTGCCTGTCAAGACAAATGACCCTATTTGCAGACGTCCGTGTTGCGTGTTTGAGAGCCTGAGGGGCTGTTCTGGGGTAGTCTGGAAGGCCTTGACCTTGATCCATCGGGTCACTGTTTGGTTGTCCCCATGTTGATGTCTATTGATAAATGCAGATGCCATCCGGCCAGCTCGCGAAATCTGGGCCCAGACCTGGGTCCAGTCCTGGGTTACTGCAGTCAACTGTAAGTCCCAGGCCAGATCGCACTCAAAACTGCCCCCCTTTCTTCAGCTCCTCTAATTGACGAATGCCTAGTAGAAGGTGCGCATGGCCATGCCTTAACGAATTTGCGTGGTAGTCTTTTGGGTAGACAGCTGCTGAGCTGCAATGACCTGTGTGCAGGAAAAGATAGTTGTATTATCCATAGGCATAACTAAAACAAATCGAGATTGATCTGTGACTCGTTCCACAGGCATCTAGACTCTGCAGGATCAGTACCACACTGGAGGAATCAACGCCTGATATCTACGTCAGCACGCAGAACGTCTGTAGTCAATACGCAGGGGGCTGTGTCAGACCAGGATTTCGCTTCCCGACTACAGACATCGAGCGTTTGTTCCTCTGTTGTCGCGGGATTTGTTGTGTTTGGTGACATTTTCGACGCCATTATGCGTCGAGGTAGAGCGCCAGCCGATAATTTGGATGTGTTGGCGATGTTTCGTCTGGAGTACAGCGGCGCAGGGGCTACACAGCTTCTTGTAGACGATGCCTCGTAAGTCAACGTTTTGTGATCACAAAAATACTCTGCTGCTGCGGAAGGACTCACTGGAGAAACCACTGCTACAAACTGTATTGCAGACTCACCAAAGAACAGAAGTGGCAGCTACTATTCGACAGAAATTGGGGAAGCCTGGCCCCTGGGAGCAAAACTAAGTGGCTAGTCTATCTCAGAAAATGGAAGGTGACAATCAGCTGCCCTAGAGCCCTCCTGTAAACTGTGAGTTTTCTGGTTTGAGTTTTGTGCTGTTTGACCAACAGAAGTGGACAGATGACCATATTGAGCAGCCCGAAGGATACCTGGTATACCCCAGCAGCAAGGTCTCTGCATTCCTGCAAAGCATCCTTGAAGAATGCACTGCCAACAACAGCAAAGACCCGCTTGGTGCTGTGAAGTCTGCAAGGAAGGCTCTGCGTCACTTGAGAGCATGCCAGGTCGGCATACCAGAGGAAGGGACAGA
>JAABUK010009380.1_pt1 | contig 13397 bp, 10 predicted proteins | sample 5559141 | NCBI WGS metagenome assembly JAABUK01 (sample SAMN10711869, study PRJNA513367) | rock metagenome | isolation source: Antarctica rocks | place: Antarctica: Victoria Land, Pudding Butte nord | collected 2016-01-03
ACCTGGCAAATCTCATCACTTTCGAGCTATGAAAGTGGTTTCTTCGAAGGCGAATGTTCAGAAGACTGCTATGTCTGCTTCGCCGATCCGTCAAACTATCCGCAAGCACCAGGTTGGGCTTTGAGAAACCTCGTTGTTTTGATCAGGCAGCGATGGAAGCGAGACCGGGTGCAGATTCTGTGCTATCGGGACACGCAGCAACAGCGAGATGGCGCCAGGAGTATCGTATACGATATGGAGCTGACAAAGACACCCAAGAAGCCAGCGACAAAAGTGGAACCGATCGAGAGTGTGGAGAGGCCCTTGCCAAAAGTGGTCGGCTGGGAGCGCAATGACAAGGGAAAGTTGACCGGTAGAATGGCGGATCTGAATGAATACATGGACCCGAAACGGCTGGCCGATCAGTCTGTTGACCTTAATCTGAAGCTTATGAAATGGCGAATCAGTCCAAATTTGAACCTGGAAAGGATCAAGAACACCCAGTGTCTCCTTCTAGGGGCAGGAACACTTGGCAGTTATGTCGCGCGCAATCTCCTGGGGTGGGGCGTCCGAAAGATCACATTTGTTGACAACGGGAGAGTGTCGTATTCAAATCCTGTCCGGCAGCCGCTCTTTGACTTTGAGGATTGCCTCGGAGGCGGCGCAAAGAAAGCGGTGAGAGCGTCAGAGGCGCTCAGGAGGATCTATCCGGGCGTGGACTCGGCTGGCCACGATCTGTCCGTTCCCATGGCAGGCCATCCCATCACCGATCCCGCCAGCACCAAGAAAGATTTCGATCAACTGAAAGAGCTTGTCGACTCCCACGACGTCATTTTCCTGTTGATGGACACCAGGGAGTCCCGATGGTTGCCAACCGTGATGGGGAAATCCGCTGGCAAAGTTGTAATGAATGCAGCTCTCGGCTTCGATACCTTTGTTGTGATGCGTCATGGTGTGAAAATCGAGAGTGAGCCAGAAGCAGAATTGGGATGCTATTTCTGTAACGACGTGGTCGCTCCGGCAGATTCTGTCAAGGACCAGACGCTTGACCAACAATGCACCGTGACTCGTCCTGGAGTGGCTGCCATCGCATCTGCTCTTCTCGTGGAGTTACTCATTTCAATCCTCCAACATCCCCAAGGCCCTGCTGCGCCTGCACCAAAGTCGCCAACAGAAGATCGTGGCGACCATCCACTCGGCCTGATTCCGCATCAAATCAGAGGCTTTTTATCGACATTCCAGAACATGAGCATTGCCGGCAAGAGTTACGATTGCTGCAGTGCTTGTTCAGACAAGATAGTCAATGCCTATCGGGCAAGCGGATGGGATTTCGTCCAGAAGGCGCTCAACGAGAAAGGCTTTGTAGAAGAGCTGAGCGGGCTTGCCGAGGTTCAGCGAGTTGCTGAGGCTGCTGCTGGTGATGTTGAATGGGAAGAAGAAGGCGAAGGTGAAGAGGGGGGCGAAGGCGAGATGATATGAACAAAGAATGTATCACCCCAGATTGTCCGTCTCCCTCAGACAAGGCAGCCTCGAAAGCCGAAGCGTCGATTGGTGAGATAAGGAGAAGTGCGATTGCCCGGTCTCATCCTCCATCAAGCACGGCCGCCTTGTCAGCCTTTGCAAATCTTTTGATGCCCACAAAGTACGCTTCTTTCGACTCCTAGTACAGGAATCAACAACCTCATCTTGAAAGTTAAAGGATGTCAGACATACGCTCCTCGAGCTCTCCGGCTTCTCACGATGCACTTTATGAAAAAGGCCTTTAAGCGACTTCTCCAGCGCCTTGTCTTCGGCACCTTGGTAGAACTTGCAGACAAAGTGGCCGCCCATTTTCAGGGTGTTATAGCTGAACTGGAGAGCGGACCGACACAGATCCTGACAAACGTATCAGCATCAGATCACCGTCAAGAACCAATGATGCCACGAGAGCACCCAGACATACTCACCATACTTCCAGCATGATCCCTGAAGTTGTTCCCACTCGTGTTCATCATCCTAAGATAAGGGTCACTCAATGTTCTGTTGAAAAAGCCAGTCGTCTGCTCCCAGGGCTCGCACATATCGCTCAAAACCACATCCACCGTCTTTTCCGCACTCCCCATTGCCTCAACATCATCAAGCTCACCGAGCAAATCCTGCCGTTCGCGATCGATATACCCTCTTGTCGCCATTGCATCAATTGCTACATCTCCACTATGGTCTGGGTCCAGGTCTGTGTATACGTGCGGCCGCAGCGTCCGTCCTCGATCAGGATCACGCAGGAAGGATCGTATGCTGGCTTGGACGTCGGGAGAGAGGAAATTGCCTTGGATGGTCGACACACCTCTGGGTGGCTGCGCGGGGATGAGATCCACGCCAAGAACACGACCAGACGGTTTCGTCATATCGAGGGCTACCTATCAGGAGATCCAGAACGGTCAGGCGATTGCGCCGTGGAGGACGGGGAGGATCATATCTGTATTTAACTACCTGCGACCAAGACCCGGGCGCATATCCCAAGTCCACTACTGTCTGGCCTGGCTTGAATAGACGGTATTTCTCATTGATTTGTAGTAATTTGAAGGCGGCTCTGCTTTTGAGGCCTTGGACTCTCGCTTGGCGCGCGAAGCGGTCGTTGGATTGACGGTCGACCCATCGTCTTGAGGATGCGAAGCGGAGGGTGGCTTGGGATTCGAGGGAGCTGAGTTGGGCACGTGGAAGAGAGATTTGGTGGGCGAGGAGGGTGGATGAGAGGGACTGCGTTGTTGTCACATTGCGATGGAGGAGGATGTGATGGGTGGCCAGCATGACCAAGGCGTAGCGATGACTGAGCAATGCAGTGATTGTCAAGCTCTGACCTGCGCTCTATTCGCAGTCGACATTTTCCAAACGAAGATGAGCTGGCAATGCTCCGCGGAGATGAGGCTAGGTTAGGCTAGATTGGGCGAACGGTCTGCGTGCATCTAGACATCCATTCCACCAACAGTCACGCCTCGCCGCCGTCGTCACCATCAATTGTCCTGTTGATGTCACTGAATCTCCAAGCGACTACGGCCCCCGTCTGCAAGGTCGCGTAGAGACCAAAGCAAACTTATACTTGCAACAACACACAGTCCATTCACCCCATCCGTCTCTCCCAAACCAATTCCACAACTTCACAATGCTGCGCCGCAAATCCCTCCTCATAGGCATCAACTACACCGGCAGCGCCCATGCCCTCAACGGCTGCCACCAAGACGTGCAAAACACGTCTCGATTCCTCACGTCTCGAGGCTACTCCTCCGACCCCCGGAGCATGGTAGTTTTGACCGACGACCGCACAGGTCCGTACTACCCGTCCTCGCACAACATCCTTGCCGCCATGGACTGGCTGGTCGGCGAACCGAACACGGCCTGTTTCTTGCACTATTCCGGGCATGGGGGTCAGGTCAGGGATCCGGATGGAGATCGGGCTTCCGGGCTTGATAGTACGATTGTCCCCGTTGATTATGAGAAGAATGGGCAGATCGATAGTGATTTGTTGCATCGGCATTTGGTTAGCAAGCTGGCGAATAGTAGTACGTTATTCGTGGTTTTTGACTGTTGTCATAGTGGGTCGGCCATTGAGTTGCCGTTTGTGTATCGGTCGGATGCGGATGGGAATGTCAGTTTGATAGATAATGTGAAGCAGGGGGCTCATCTGGTGGTGGCGGCACAGCATATGTTGCAGGGGGGCTTTTCGTTCAGGAAAGTGGATGATGCGAAGATGTTGCTGGCCGGAGCTCAGTCGTTCTTTCAGGGGTTGAAGCATCGTGGTGCGGCGCAGGAGGAAGGCATAGGGGAAGAACATTTCCAGGAGGATTGGAGGAACGAGCATAAGCAGGTGTGCATGTATTCGGGGTGCAAGGATGATCAGACGAGTGCCGATGCGAGTATTTCCGGCAGCCATGTGGGAGCGATGAGTTGGGCTCTCTTGCAGACATTGCAGGGAAATCCGAACCAGACTTATCTTGAGGTTGGTGATCAGGTCCAGTGCAGAAACCAATTGTGCTCACGGTCTCTAGGTCCTTCAGAATACCAGAGGGCTACTCAAGGGAAAGTATGACCAGGTGCCACAGTTGTCTATCGGATACCAAATGGATCTCAGTCAGCCACTGCATATATGATATCTTTCCGAGGATTTCACTTTGCAAGACACATCGTTGTCATAGCGGAGGTCAATGGCAGGAGCATTATCGGCCAAGATACAAAGAATACGTATTCGCAGTATAACAGACCTAGACAGTACGGCGCTGTTCGGCCACAATCGGAACCACCTATTACAGCAAGGCCTCTCAGCCAGTCGCTAATACGGAAGGTAATAAGCTGTTCCATCATGGATCTATTCTGAACTTCATCTTGACGCCCATAGCACTCAACTCCACATCCAGATATCTTAACACCCCCGGCACATTTACAATTGTGGTATCATCACCTCCCACGAACTTTGCCCCATTCCCGTCCTCCCACATATCGACCTTCGAATCTCCGATGACAGTTTTTCTAGCACAAGCTCGACATCTCACCACACCACTCGTTTGGGGCCCTCCCCTCCCCAGACCCTTGCCCCTCAAATTGTAGGCGCTAATACTGACTTGGGTGCTGAGAAAACTGCCACAGTTCCGACAGATCCATGCTCTCGTTGCGTCCGAACAATTCATGAGTCGGTCCTGTAGCAAGAACGCCGCACCGTGTGCTATCAAGGCATCTCGTTCCATCTCTCCCACTCGAATACCACCCCCTTTACTTCGTCCTTTGACCGGCTGTCCAGTCAATGCATTTACCGGCCCGGTCGTGCGCACTTGGAATTTATCGCTGACCATATGTCTCAGCCTCTGGTAGTACACCACACCAACGTAGATATCCGCTGCAAACTCTTTTCCAGTAACACCAGAATACATGGGCTCGTTTCCGTGAAAGTTGAAGCCCGCTCTCATCAGCTGATGTCCGAAATGATCACCAGCAGTGTCCTCCTCTGAAAATTGAAACGGTGTCGAGTCCTGGGCGAGACCATGTAACGCACCCGCCTTTCCTGCAAGTGATTCGACAAACATGCCAATAGTCATTCGGCTAGGAAAGGCATGAGGATTGATGATGACATCTGGTTGAATGCCAGTCTCGGAGAACGGCATGTTGATCGATGGCCACAGCTGCGAGAGTACACCTTTCTGACCGTGGCGTGAAGAGAACTTATCGCCAATGACTGGTCGACGTGGAATACGATATTTGATGCTGATGGCTTGACATGGTTGATCACCAGTCTCGGACCCAATGAGTCGGAGTTGGTCGATGTAGGCCTCTTCATTGTCTATAAACCTGAAAAATGACGTCCGTTGGTCGAGATTTTGGTGCCTGCCTGTGGTTGGATCAAACATGACAGTATGAAATGCCAGAACTCTGTCTCCTTCTCGGACCCGAGAGCCAATGAAAGGGATACCATCTTCACCCAGAATGTCGGCCAAATTCGGATCTCGATCTCCCTCTGGGGCAAAGCCGAACAGTTTGGTGATATCAGTCTTTGATCTGCTGCGACCACGAGACTCTCCTTCCAGAGTATAGAGCTTCGTCTTGTAGATGACTCCATCGCCAAACCCGCGTTCGTGGGAGGACTTGTTTATGATCATAGCGTCGTCCATGTCATATCCGGTGTACGAAATGACAGCTACAACTGCGTTCATGCCATTCGGAAAGTTATCCAAGCCATAGTCATTGTAGAGTGGAGGACGAACAATTGGCGTCTGTCCAGTCTGAAGAAGATATGATTTGTTATCTGTTCGGTGTTGCAAAGACGTTCCTGGAGTCCCCATGGCCTGTTTGCTCATCTGGCATTGATACATGTTTCGAGGAGATTGGTTGAAGTCAGAGAAGGGGGTCATGTTTGCAAGAATAGAAAGCATGTTGGTTGGTTCAAACTCCATATGAGTCGTGAGGCCGGGAATGACATCAGTAGCAACACAAGCGATGTCCATGAACGGTTGTTCAAAAGGTCCGACATAGTCTTTCCTATCCAGAGGCAAGTACTTCACCGAACGCATCATTCTTGAGGCTTGTGAGAAAAGAAACAACCCAGGATAGAGGCCACGATTCGAAGTTGGCACGAAGCCAATTTCCAGCTCCACTGGAATGTCCTTCTCTCCATTGACTTTCCAATATCGTAAGGTGTGCGCGATCATTCGTGCTTGGGAGATTGAACAATATCCTAGAATTCGGCCGTCCAATTGCACCACTACACTTTCACTAACCGCAAGTGACGGCTGATTAGAGATGCCCAGTTTGACCAGAGCAGCTTCAACACCTGACACATCGGTATTTGCTACATGTACTTGACATTGGTGAGCGAGGTGGTTTAGCAGTCCACAAGGCGAGCCATCAGGGGTATGAACAGGACAGAGAAATCCCCAGCTTTCAGGCAGCAGTTTCCGAACTGTCGTAGTTTTCAATTGTCCAAAGAAATTTCCACGATGTATCATACGGAAATGACTGATGAATCTGTAGAAATTGATCTTCTCGGCAACAACACAAAATCCAGAAGTTTGTGAGAGATCAAGCCCTGTCGGGCTGATCAGGTTACCGGTCGAAAGGAAGTATTCCAGAGCATTGCCAATGTTTTCTGTGCTCCTCGTAACGATTTTCCGAATGAAGTCGGTGTTGAAAGAGGGATCCGCAAACCTCCTGCTTTCTGTCGCATTGGCCCACCGCACTGCTAGATACCCAATTGATATCAACCACTCTTGTATCCTTTCTTTCAGGACCATGCCATAGAGGAATCCACCTAATAGCACTTCCTGATTGGAGACTGCATCGGGGTTGTCTACCGCACATTCGCCCGCGGCCAGCGCATAAAGCTTTCGGATCATGAAGAGAAGAAGTTGAAATTTGTCATTGTTCTGTGAGTCGGTGACATTGCAATTTCCCAAGTGCGGAAGGACGACCTTTCGCAGGAATTTCACGCCAACTTCTTCGTTAGACGTAGTTGAGGGGACATCGAGAACAGAGCGGAATTTTCCACCCAAGTAGTCCCTTGTTTTCCTCCTGCCAACCAAACCATAGACTTTGTAAGTGTGGAGCAGCATCTCCAACCGATCTATCACAAAGGAGTTCGAGGATTGTTCTGTTGTAGGACCCACAATTCCTTCGAACACCTCTCGATCATTTGTCTCGACCAGGGCTTTGAGTATCATCATTACCGGAATTAGATATTCGGCTTTCTTCCATGAGAAGCGGAAGGTCACATTGCCGTCGCTCAGGTAATGCAGAACGTTAGTTTGTGACGTCTGATCAGGTCTCGCAGATCGAATTTGAACTGCAAACTTTGTGAATGTAGGACCTCTTTCTGTGAAAGTATTTCTGATGATTGCCATAGGATAATTCCGCCTTGATAAAATGAGCATTCGTATGAGTTTCTCATGTCCATTGATGATGAAGTAGCCACCCAGCTCCTCTGATTCCTCTTTGTGCTGAACCAGCTGACTTGGTGTATACTTTTCCAAATGACATCGGTTGCTCCTCAACATGATCGGCATCTGGCCCAGGTCTCGCCAATTCTCATTCCAGTCCCCATTATTCGTCCGCCATTGCAATTTCGCCTTCAGCTTGCCTCTATAGGAGACGTGTCTTTCTCGACATTCCGAAGGATGTATCTCTCGATGTCGGGCACTGAACTTATTCGAAGTAGGAAGAACGGCCTTCTCCAAGACCACGTCTATTATGCGCAGATCCAGCTTATTCCTAGCCAGATCCCTACTAGTATCTTGAGGATCCCCATCAGCGACTGTATGGATCCCGGTATCTCTTAATCCCTCTTCAACGAGCTTCTGGTCCTCAAAAAGCGCATTAAAGGAGTCGACATGTGGTCGGACGGCCGCAGCAAGTGCAGGGTAGGCGCTACGGTCCGACGGAGGCTCTTTGAAGATTTTTTGGCGGCGGAGTGTGTCGTACTCGACAGACCATTTGGTCGATGTACGCCGGCCCGCCATTCGAGAAAATAGGAACTAGGTCTGTGAAGGACTCGGGGAAATTTGTGTTCTCGGTGCTTTCGAATGCATGATGTGAAGCATAGGCGTATTGCCACAGGGCCCACAAACTTTTGAATTAAGGCCTCTACGATCACAGGCGACAAGAGAGCACAGCACCCAGCGCTTCGCAGTGGGTCGTCTTCGTTCGATCCAAAGCTCTCAATCTGGCCCCAGAAAATTGGAAGCTCTTCTTATCATCACGTGGTGATAGTGTTGCCGCTAAGCCAGCCTTGTGTTTTCAATTCCATTTCAGGCATATTCAAGATCGATCTCGTCTTTCCAAAAGCGAGTTCCATGAATGAATAGTTAGATAATTAAAAGTCGCTATATTATAAATAGTATGAAATGCTTAGTCTTACGCTAATATAATCCGATTCAGCTTAATTAGAAGAAAAGTTACAAGCAAGATATAGATTTCCATTTTAAATTTAGTTAATATCGAAGCTACTTCTCTGTAAGTCAAGCGGTGGCTCACTAAAGCTCAGAATCTCATGAACTACGCAGTCTGTGACATCTCTGTTACCTACAGTATCGACGTCTCAGCGACATTAGGTCAGTCAGTGAGATTCCGATATTAGTCTGACGGCGATGAACCCCGCGGCGACATTCACAGGCGACAACAGTCAAGGATTCCAGCTCAGCCACAATGGGGGGTCTGTTCACAACACTATCAATGTGATGTAGATAGATATGAAGATCAATTTTGCGAGCAAGACATCTCTTGAATAGATGTGGAGCTGATAATAATTATTGTGTAATCGCACCTACCCCCACTTCCCGACCGCGTCCATCATCCACAGTCTCCTTCCGGCCCGACTCCGATTATATGCAGCGAGATGTTTACGATGAGCTCTGGCGACGGAGCCGGAAGGCTGCGTCCTGGGTGGCGCTCGTTGAGGCTGAGGCTCTGTTACCTCGAGATAGAGGAATTTGAAGTAGCCGCCCACTTTGAGGCAGCATTCCAAAAACAGAACCAGCAAGGCAGCCCTTCTACATGTTCTGGGCGCAGCCAGCCGTTTGATTGGCAGAGCTTTTGACGCACCGCATGGGCTTCATTAGTGAGGCTACCTGGCCATACGGGAGCAGATGCCCTTGTGCTTCAAAACTCATCCCGCCCGTCATCCCTCGAGCAGCATAAGCTTCTGGGGGTCTGATTAAGCCAGAAATCACCCCTCTTGACTTTCTGAATCGTCTATTTGAAAGTTTCCACTGAGGCAAAAAGTCCGGCTGCGATGAAAAAGCCCCTGAGGTTCCATTGGAAAAGACGACGCAGCTATAGGTATCGTGAGAATTATCAGCTAAAGCCTCGTTAGTCCGTCGATCCCTTCATGTAAAGCAATTCACTGATGTTCCGTAGCTCGAGCAACTGGCCCCGGCTCAAAGAAGCCGACAGTCGATGCTGAAGTGCTCAAAATTTTCGACCAGACGCCCTATTTTGACCCTGTTTACGATCATGACTTGTGTGATCTTGAATGGTATCCAAACTGGCTCTCGAGCCAAATCTCGAAAATTCCGTCTGGTTATTTAGAAGTCTGTTGCTATCAGGGTTCCGACACATGCTCGGATCGCGACGAAGAGCCCTCTCCAGAATCTCTTGCGGCATTGGATGTCGTGTTCTGGAAAATCTGGCACGCAGTCAGTAAATTTGTTCAATCGGAAGGATGCTGTGTGATCGACCAAGTTATTTGGCACCTTATAGACGACAGGCTCTTTACTCCAAACGTGCACAATACTACCACTCTGTACTATCAAAGACATCTTTTATTTGCCGTCCTGGGCTGGCAGTCTATGCTATATCTACCGACTTTCGATACAGATAATCCGACCGAACTGTCGCTGTTTCAAGACGTGAATCAACCAAACTCTGGACTCGTGTTCGATAACTTCAGCGTGTCCACGGATCTTGCTGATGGAGAAATGGCCATTCTGCTGAAATGCTATGGCAATCTTCTACCGGCTCGCCCTCTAGATTTGGCAAAAACGGCAAGGGAGTCGTGGTCACCGCTTGCGCCCGCGGAGATCAACATTGATGTTCTATCGACCATTCTACATGTTCGCATCCACTGGGTCGAGACTATCGCACTACACCTCGATTATGACCAGGCTACGAGAACTCTTTCGCTGTTCCGTTTTCCATCCTTCTGCGTTGCAATACTTAGGTCAGATGGCACACTATATTCGTTCGCCAGCACTACGAGGCGCTATGCGGGGGACCCTCGAGTAAGTTGTGAAGACATCACGGACCTCATGAAGGAGATTTCGTCATCTTATCGGCTTCTTTTTGGGCAGTCAAAGCGTTCTCGCCAATATTTCAGACGGCAGGTCCTTAGAAACGGTCCTGGGCTATTCGCCCATGGCGACAAGTTGCTTCCAATGTTATGCTCGGAAAAGCGGGTCGAACTTACGGCTGTACCGCAAGACCGGCCCATATACTTCCCAGAGCGGGATTTTCCTGTGTTAGGCGCAAGGATCAGGCTGATTGTTGACGATTTGGAAGAAGCCAAGCCAAGAAGTTGGATGGAGCTGTTTCGAGACCGTCGCAACATCACACAATACTGGACATTCTGGCTTGTTGCAATTTTTGGAACCACGAGCATTGTGCTCGGTATCATTCAGGCTGTATTACAAGGGCTTACACTCAGGTAGTATTGGGCTTTTAGATAGATAGACGGATGGATCACCAGGGACCATCCAAGAGACCAACACACGGGAAACCTCGCGGATTTGAGCTCTGATGGGATGTCTTTAAACTCTGGAAAACACCAAGGTAACAAGACGATACCCTGTAGATAACAATAATTGAAATGGCCGGATGCTCGTAGAAGGAAAACTATAAGCCTTGTTCAAGATCCACGCTACGCAAATGACTTGAGGACGAGGGTATCATATACCAAGAACACGTCAATAGCTCCCTGCCATGTAGTCCAAGACCCGTGCGCCATCCACAAGACTGTGAATCGAAGGGGTAAATGCCCGATGCGCCTCATCGTGCTTCACGTAGTAGTCTCGATCCTCTTCGCTCTCGAACTCGACCATAAATGCGTGCAAGAAGCCATTCTTGATTTAGGTAAGTATGAGATACCCACAAACATACACTCGGGGACCCCATCCGGAGAAGGGAATCAATTGTTGAGAGGAGAGGAAGTTAGGCAACATATCTGCAAACCCTCAGGACTATTGTACTTGGCCCCACTAGCGGGTTTGAGGTACATTTTGTTACTCATGGGGTGGATGCACTTGTCTTTGAGGCTAAGCATGCGGTCACAAGCCTGCGTTATGGTCCATTGGTCCCGTTCTTGAGCGAAGGAGAGCACCGAGGGAGCTCCTTACAGCGCGGGCAGCACTTCCGTCAGCCGATGGCTTGAATTTGCATTGGACGATGTGTATCAATGTCGTTTTTGGCGGTAGTAGAGGCTTGGTTGGAATGGAGTCTGATATGGGACTTCGTAAATTGTCTGCATTCCGAGGGGTTTGAAAATTACCGACGATACTTTCGATACCATTCAGGGTAAACAGCCTAGGTCTGTCATGCTATTATCTAGCCAGGTTGAACAGATTGCCAGTCTCAATTGCCATTGTTTTTGCTGAATATCTGATGGAGATTGTAACGCTGGAAAAGGCTTAGATCTGGTGGTGTATCCGACTCCTGGCACATACGCGACGGCGGTTCGGTTCACGATTCAGTGCCGTCGCCTTTAGAATTGTTGGACCCGATTCTAACCAAGCACATTTCCGGCGTCTTCGCCGCTCAGCATTGAAAATCTTTGACGCATTGACTGCGTGTTAGGGACCTGCGAATGCGAAACATCCCTCGAGGAGGACTTCGGCTTCTTGCATACCCTAGCTCGAGGATTCGTCTCGCGCACAAGGAGCTTGGCTGGGTTTGCGAGCTGCTAGACTTGCTTGGGAAAGGTACTAGCCCTGGTCGTGGCCTAGCTGGCGGACTGAGCGGCCTCCAGGTCAGGATCGCTGCTTGTTACGAAGCGCTGAGAAAGGAATTGACAAGCCTAACTCCATGACTCGATTGACGCATCCTTCTCCTGAAACGAATCCCCTTCCGAAGCTCAAGAGAGGAGAGTCGGTCGCTTCGGGAGAGAAATAGATTGGATGCCTCAGAACGTCGGGATGAAATTCTGAGAATCCTTCCCTTGCTCGCTCCACGATTCATGGAATACAGCAATCCCGGCAATGATCGAGGCAACCATCAGGGCAAGCGAGAATATCGACCAAATGAAGCCCCAGCAGTGTGAAGAGCCTCCATACTTTTTTGCAAAAACGCTCGAATCAGAGCTGTTGACTTTGCGGAGGATGAGATCGTCGCACTGTCCACGAAAAGATTGTCAGTAAAAGAAGGAAGAGAAAAAGAAGAGGAAGGCTCGATTGAGGGGTAGCAAGGGCTTACAATATCCCACAGGCTATACAAAGCCGACATGACACCAATAAAGAGCACAACAAATCTTAACGGCTCGGCATGTTTGATGAACCAGCACGCCACAAGCAACGCAACACTCAGCAACACCGTGACAATGGTAAGCCAATCCTTGCGCGCCCACCATAGCATCAGCAAAAAACACACTCCCAGCACAATACTGGCAACCTTGCTGGCGACAATATCAAAGCCACAGAAAATCAACAAGGCCCCAATCAATGACGATCCCAGATACCCTGCCGGCAGCGTGATAGCGCTGATGCCACCGCGCATGTGCGTCACGCCGCCCTCGCGCGGGTCCAGGGAGATAGACTCGACTTTTCCGCCGGTGCAGCAGGCGGTGATGGCGTGTCCGAATTCATGAAAGGCGATGACGAGCATTTTGAAGGGCCAGAGGGACCAGCGCACGTAGGGGAGGTTCCAGAGAAGCGCGATGATGACGACGTAGGCAACGATGACGCCGAGCGTTACCCTCTGGGTGCTGTTTACGCCGAGGCTGCGGCGGAGGAGGTCGTGATCGTGGGAGGAGGGGAGGGCAGCGAGGTCGTCGGGATGGGAAAGGAAAGGGGAGTATGAGGGTGCCATGATTGATCGATCCGAGGCTGAAATGGAAATGAAGATGCTGAAGGAGGGTTAAGAGTTGGAATCCAGAGTAGTAGTAAGTCGGAGGTGTGCATCGGCCTCGTTTCAGCCAAGCCTGCGCCCTGTCCAACAGCCTATTCTGAGCGATTCTCTTGATCTGTAACACTCAGTTGAGGAGCAATTCGAGATAGATCCGAGGCAGTCCATTCATTCAATGCTACAAGCATTTCCAGCGGATAGAACTTCTCACACCGCAACTGACCCTGCATTTCTCAGCGCATTGGATAGCTCAGCTACGCGAACATCTACGTTCTTGCAAGTATACTGGGATGAGATTGCACCCAAACTGACGCATATAGAGGTACGCCGTCAAGACACTCCTAAATGCCTTCTCA
>JAABUK010009381.1_pt1 | contig 13394 bp, 19 predicted proteins | sample 5559141 | NCBI WGS metagenome assembly JAABUK01 (sample SAMN10711869, study PRJNA513367) | rock metagenome | isolation source: Antarctica rocks | place: Antarctica: Victoria Land, Pudding Butte nord | collected 2016-01-03
TGCCACCCTCCATCTCGGCTGTGACTGGGGAGGTCATTGCTACCTTTTCGCTGCTACCTTTTTGCTTCTCAGAAATGACTGGAGATGTCATGGCTACCTTCTCTGCGCCATTGCTGTTAGCAGACACGTTGTCGCCAAAAATGAAGCCAGCCACCTGTGGATAATGTTGTTGAAGCAAGTGGGGCTAAATGACAGTCAAGAGCGTCAGCACATACCTGTTTGAAGCCAGAGCGCAGAGCTTCCCGCAGGTTGTCTGATTCGACTGTAACCTCAGCCACGAGGTACGGTGAGTACTGCCGTAATTGCACAACTGGCTCCACATACCACAGTCTGCATAGAGTGGAAGAGCATGCAGTACTAACAAAATGTACTTGCATCTGGGACATAGCAGATGCACAAGTTGCGATCTCACCGTTTTTTGCTGAACAAAGTCTTGATCACCGTGTGATGTGGCTTTTCGAGCTTCCTGACCTCGTACCTGCAGACCCGAGACTGGTGAGGCAGTCCAATACCTGATGTTAAATGGAAACACTTCCATTAACGTCTGTTCCTGTTGCTGCAGGGACAAGATATAGCCGAAATTTACCAGGAAACCAGCGGCCACGCAGCAAGCGCAACACCGACTGCTCCAGCTGCAAACAAAGCCACCTTGGCCATAGAAAGCAAAGACAGCAAGAAGCAACGCAATTTGACTTGTCCCAGACTGAAGTGCTTTCGAGGTTGTTCTGGAAGTTGTGACAGTCTCTGTCTACAGACTGGTATGCTACAGACTGGTATGGTCAAGCTTGCAGAAGTCAAGATCAATGCAGGGGCACCGTGAAGGGCGTCCTCAACATGCCCAGGGCGTTTGGAATAGCGGCAGCAATGCTCCCCCTTGTTCAAGCCCCTGCAAGCTTTGGCGGGTTTGCGCGGAACAAGTGACGATTCGAGTGCAGGTGTCGGAGGGTTTGCCCGGATCCCTTGACAGTGGTGTGAAAGCAATACCTCTCGACGTGGGCACAAGCCGCGCAGCCCGCTTTGGCTGATCTGTGCGCTGTTCAGGCAAAGCCAGAAGCTGTCGACACCGAGTTGGTGCTAGACTTTAGAGCAGCACAAGATGATGCAGCGCATAGTGCTTTTCGCGGCACTTGCGCTTGCAACCGTTGCTAGTGCTGCCGGATACTATCTACCCGGCACCTACCCCCAGGAGTTCTTCATCGGTCAGCAGCTGCAGGGTAAGCACGAGCATGATCTGCCAAATCACTTGCACACATTGGATGTCTTGCCTGGCAGTCGTGCTTCAGGTCACCACACAGCATATGTGCTTGCATGTATGTCTGGATCTGCCAGTTGTTTAGACTGGTCCTGTCAGGGATAGAATGCAATGATCTGCTGTGCTGATTTTGCAATGTTGTCTCACAGCTGAGGTCAACTCGCTAACATCAGCCGAGACAGAGCTGCCTTTCAATTATTATTCCCTGCCCTTCTGTTCACCTATTGAGGGGACCAAGAAGTCACTGAACACCATAAATCCTGGCACTATCTTGATGGGATCCAGAATTCAAAATTCGCCATACAATTTCACCATGCTGGTAAGAAGACACCATGTTTCTGCTCCCTTCTTGTCAAAGCGACGACCTTGATGACATACCTTGCTCAACAACTCGCAGGTGGAGGAGCGGGGAAAGCTGGTGTGTCAACCAGATGGCTACTACCCTAGTCTGACCACAGAAGACGTTACGGTACATTTCCTTCCCTATTTGCATGTACTGCATAGGTGTCAATGTGCCCTGGCCTCCCAATTAGCACTGAGAGAAGCAATGTATTGTACTGTGCAGAATCTCAATGAGAAGATTGACCAGAAGTACCGTGTCAGACTTATTCTGGATAATCTGCCAGTCACCACATACGATCTGGAGGAGAACCCAGAAAGTGTGAGACCTGGGTATGAAGTGGGATATGAGAAGGATGGCAAGCGTTACGTGAACAATCATCTCATGTTCAAAATTCTTGTCCACCAGACCAATGGCCAGTACACTAAAGCCAGGGAAAACATGGCAGAGATTGAGGCTGCAGCAATTGTTGAGGTCAGCAGCACTACATCCTGACTGTGACAAGCTTTTGTGCATCAGGACAACTGACATATTTACAAGCTTATAAACGGTTGTGAAGGACGGCTGCTAGTGTTGCAGAAGAGCCATTTCAGGGTCTTTGATCATGTTGACTCTTCCAGATAATGGAATAGGCATATCAACAGCAGACTGTGAAGTAAAAGAGTGCATGTGCTGGCAGGGAGGTGCTCGCAGAATGCTGAAGCAGCTCAAGGGCAAATCTTCAGATGAGACGCTTGATGACATCGATGCTGACGATGAGTTCAGCGACCTAGGAGTGCTGGATGACAGCAACTCCATGTACATGGTAGGCAATGTCTCACTGCAAGTCATCGCAGCCAGCTCGTCCTTGCAGCGTGGACTGCTGCCCTCAACATGCGAGAACACCAAGTCTGCACAATTCTTCATAGCAGCTGGGGCATGTTCAGCAACTGCCTGTGATTGGCACAAGCTATAGCCCTGACACTTTCATGGCTGGTCACTGCTATGCAGGTAGTTGGCTTTGAGGTGATGGCCTGCAGTATCAAGCGCAAGGCTGGTGCCCGCGTGGAACCACTGTCTTGTGTTGGGAATGATGACCGCCCACCTGAGCCGCAAGAGGTCACCAAAGGTCAGTGCAGCCAGCTGCCTGTGGGACAGCTCTGCCCATGGCTGCCTTGGTGTATGAGCTTTGCATTGTTGTAACGCGTGTTGAGTGCCGTGTGACTTTTGGAAGGCAGCCTTCTCTAGAGCATATGCTCACAGCTTGGCAAACACCTGCAATTTGCAGATTCCAAATTGCATTGTGTCATTCCTGGCTTCATAGCCAACACATCAACAGAGGCTGACCTGCCTTGCATTTACATGCAGACTCCAGGATTGTGTACACCTTTGATGTGTATTGGGAGGAGTCAGACATCAGTTGGGCATCCCGCTGGGATGCATATCTGAACATGCCTGGAGGCCGCGTGCACTGGTTCAGCATCCTAAACAGTCTGATGGTTGTGCTGGTGATGAGCAGCATTGTAGCCATGATTATGATGCGCACTATCCGCAGGGATCTACAGCGCTATGAGGGTCTGCTTGGAGATGCTGGTGAGCTGTAACTCTGCAGCATGCATCATTGCCACGATCATAACAATCTACATTTCTTGTCTTTAGGACTCATCAGGGGAGTCAACAGACAATAACTGGGAAAACAGACTTGCTGCTGGCCAATACCATGTGACCTGTGACTGCATCGCCCTAACAATATTGCGTATGCCCCATATGCAAATGCTCAGTTTCAGTTGTGGACCTTTGTGTAGCTGTCTCACTGGATCTGTGTACATGTTGCTTGCAGGCAATGATATGGAGGAGAGTGGCTGGAAAATGGTCTCTGGGGATGTCTTTCGTCCACCCAAAAATGCTGTCCTACTGTGTGTCCAGATTGGCAGTGGTGTACAGATCATCACATCGGCCTTTGCGACACTCTTCTTTGCTGCTCTTGGTAAGTCAGTAGACTGTTCATTTACAGAAAGTGGCATGGGAGAGCAGCGTGCTGCCTGCTTGTGTTATTGTGGTGTTGTTTAATGCTCTCCAAGATGGCAGCTCACACCGTCTGCACCTCATTATCACCCCTTGTCAGTTCACATATATCACAATGCTGATGGGGCTTGCAGATGCACTGGACCAGGAGCCTGCCCTACCAGCAGCATGATGCGTGTGCATGACACTGACACAGTCATAACAGATGATCTTACATGGTACCATACATGCCTACCTGGTATAGCCACTGCAGTGATCCCAAGCTCACAGCACAGTCATTACAATGCAACTCTGCAGGTTTCCTATCTCCTGCTTCCCGTGGGGCGCTGCTGACAGCCCTGCTGGTGATGTACCTGCTGCTGGCTGTAGCAGCTGGATTCTCCTCAGTCTGGCTGTGGGGTATTATCCATCGCAGCTATGAGGGGTGGTATGCTGTAGCCTGGAGGGTAGCCTGCTACTTTCCTGGCATCAGCTTGCTGCTGCTCACTGTCCTCAATGTACTCATCCACCACACCGGCTCATCAGGAGCCATCCCTCTGGGAGCCTTCTTCAGCCTGGTGTCCCTGTGGTTCCTCATCTCAATCCCCTTGTGCTTCTCAGGTCAGTCCTACAACGGCTCCCAGACTTGCGTAGTCAATTCAGAGAGCATTGGGCCACAGCCTCTTTGCAATTGCTGTGATCCTCGGCTACTGTGCTATGCTGAGCCCAGTTGCAAATCCTGTTCGATGTATTTGACCGTTGCTCAGCAAGCTTCCTGCAGAGAGTGCTGTGCCTGCAAGTACAGCCCTTGATCATGCAGTTTCTCTGCAGCAAGGGCCATGCTGCAATTTTCATGTCTCCTTATTGTGGTGCAGGTGGCATGATTGCTGCAAAGCAACCCATCATCACATACCCCACACGAACCAACCAGATTCCTCGCCATGTGCCCCCTCCCCACTGGGCCAGCCATCCCTATGTCCTGTTTGCAGCTGCTGGTCTGCTGCCCTTCGGCACCATCTTTGTTGAGCTCTACTTTGCCATGACATCAATCTGGCAGGTAAGATCAAGCCCAAGCTAGCGCTTCACAACAGCCTGTACTGATTTCCAAGTCCTGCTGACAGCAGCTGTTCTGAAATTACTGTTGCCGCCTTCATGTGTCCGTGCATTGCATGTTGCTTGCATGCAAAGACCTGACTGTGTTCTGCAGTAGATTGGAAGCAGCTGTGTTGATGTATAATGATCTGGGTGATTGCAGGGGTACTTTTACTACATCTTTGGCTTCTGCTTTGTGGTGGGCGCCCTCACGGTCATCATCACCATTGAGGTGGCCATTGTGACCACCTACGTTCAGTTGTGTGCTGAAGACTACCAGTGGTGGTGAGTACCTGCCTCAGATGGAACACATTCAGCCAACAGCAACTATGCTGTGATTGCATGATTGGTCAATGGCACTACAGTTGAGCATCTGACCAGCACAGCAAAGTTCCCAGCAATGCTGCTTGTTGCAATCTTTGGTTTTAGTGCGTGATTATGACACTTATGAATATGACAATGAACTTGGCTTGCCCTGGTCATTTGTGTGTAGATGTATTAGCTCAACTTGTTGGGTTTGTGCAGGTGGAGGTCATTCCTCAGAGGTGGCAGCTTGGCTCTATACATGGCCTTGTACGCAGTTGGCTTCCTGTTCAACACGCTACACCTGCTGTCTGGGTTCTTGTCAGTGCTATTATACTTGTCTTACATGGTGCTGATCCTTTGGGCTGTGTATTTGGCGATGGGCACAGTTGGATTTGCTTCCTCGTTCCTGTTTACATACAAGATTTTTGCATCTGTGAAAGCAGATTAGAGCTGCTAAAGCGTGACCTTGAGCAACATCACTGTCACATTTCACCGCCCAACTTTGAACCCTTTGTCTTGCCCGTTGGATGATGGCTTGCCTGGGCTCACAAAGCCGTTGTATGCCAAATTTCAGCATCCTGTTTTGATTGAGCTGAAGAGCAACAATGTTTGCTTCTGCATTGTATTCGGAACGAAGTTCGGTTCAATTCTAGCCAGAGCGAATGCTGTGACATCCGGACCGAAATCCTGAATACAGCCTCAAAGTTTGCATTGGCATTAACGCCAATATTGGTGACACCCATGTTTACCCAGGATAAACACCCCTTCGTTAGACACATGTGTACACTTGGTTTAAACCACAGCATCGGTTAACCGAATGCTGCGTTCCTGATTGACACGTGCTGCCACTGCATGGCAATGGTTCAGCTGCGTGCACAATGCTGTGCAAGGCAGGCATGAGTTTTGCAAAAATATTGCTCCACGCATATGTGTATACAGGCAGCAAACCTGGATGCACATCATCTTTTTGTCACACCAAGCAGGACTCAAAGTTCAACACCGACCTTTACACTGGGTGAATTGAATCTCTGCCCCACAGCCCACCATGAGGCTCAAGATCCCATCAGCGCAGATTAGACGAAACCAAACAGGGGGCGTGCGCATGACCACTAGCTAAGTTGAGGAGATAGGTCAGTCAGAAGGGGTAGCACAAGCAGTCTATCCATTCCTGAAAGAACCCATCCCTGATTTTACAATTTGTGTCAGTACAGGTAGTGCTACCCAGTATAAAGCAATTTAGTGAAATCTACACATACCATGTGCTATTAGCAGCTGTGCAACCACAAGCTGATTGCTGCTATGCTAAGAAATGCTTTGAAACCGAAGCATGAGCATCAGCTGCTCATCAGTTGATGTTCAGCAACTAGTGAGGGATGTACAGAGACTGTCTCAAACCAGCCAAAATTTGTGGAGGGTCCAAGGCTAGGCCGCATCCCTAAGATCAGCAAAACAGACAGGAAACAACAGACAATTGCAGGGCGGCCAAACAAGCCAGAAAGAACATTCCAAAAATAGCAGACAGCACAACATTCAGGCGACACGTAAAGGTGTACAGACAGCAGACAGGGCAGCCATTACAAACTGATATCCGATATACAGTCAACATTTTAATCCAGCTCGGACAATGCGCCCACATTGCAATTGAGTACCTGCATACTCTCAGATCATAAACTGTGACAGTCAGGGGAGGCAACTCTGCATTCTCTACATGCAGCTGTATGCTTTTGGTGGAAGCCCAGATTATGATGCTCCGTGTCTTAGTCATCATACATATAGATGACCATCTACCCATGTTTTGGTTTGATGCTGTACCCCAAAAACCCAATCCCTGTGGAGGTCGAATCATGCTCATAATGGCTTCCTGAATGACAGAACCTTGGTACTGCTGGCAAGCAGCTTCTCATCACATTCCAAGCCACAGTCTGAAAACATCTTGCCCAAATCCTCTGCAATGTAGGTCTTGTAGTAAGGCTCGTTGAAGTCAGAAAACTTGCCCAAGCCATCGTCCAAAGGCAGTCTATCACCCAGCTGCACAGAGTCTGTGAGAATCAGCAGTCCCCCTGGTTTCAGGACACGCACCATTTCCTTTGCTGCTGTCCGTCTGACATCTGGCGGCAGCTCATGAAAAAGATATATGCAGAGAACCTGCATGGCATGTAACAAGTTGACATGCTGCCTGCAGAAGGACTCCCTGCAGATCTGCACAGTGTCTGTATATGCACAGTGCATGCAAGTGTGTCTGAGTCTGCGTCACGCTGCATCAGGTGTGAGACCTATGTCTGTGCCTATGTCTGTGGCTGGTGATACAAGATGGCTTGCAACGCTGTGCCCAGAGCCTTCTCCTCATGCATCTTGAAGCATCATACATGGCCAATGTGTTATTGCAACAGCAGAGCAATTTGCCTCACCACCCATTGCAAGCAGCTTGACAAGGCAGAGCTACAGATCAAGCCTGTCATGAGACGCTGGGGTAGAGCAGACACCCTGTAGCCTAAGGCCACCACTTCCCCACATCAAGATTGAGACTTCATTGCACAGTTTGCACGCACTTCTAGCACAAACAAATATGTAAAAGAGCCTCAACTCCTGGCTACACACACATTGCACATGTGCACACCGGACAAGATGTAAAGATACATAGTGGCTGCATTTCCATTTGTCCAAAGACACCGCTGAGTGGTAATCAGTGCTCATATCACAGGACTAGGGTTCAGGCACACCTAGTAGGTACCTAGCAGGAACGATTATCTGGAACGCCTGTAAATTATCATTATTATTATGATACACTGAAGCAGGTCAGTCTGTAGCAGAGCACTGACCACATCATGTGAGGCGTCCGGTTGAGGAATGTCCTCAGCTGCACCTTGCAAGAAGTGTGCACCACTGCCATCAACTCCACCCATGCTCAGCTTTGGCTGCCTCAGCCGGTGCCACTCCTTCATGTTGGTGCGCGCCTCATATAAGTAATATGGGGACAGGTCCAGAGCAGTGTATGACATGCCTGGGTAGTTGTCCTGCACAGCAGCATGCACATCAGATTAGGTGTGAATTTTTGACTGAAGCCAGACTCAGACTCAAAGACTGAGAACAAGATTGAGACTGAGGCTGAGCCTGAGAGCTACTAGCATAAGACCTTGCCTTGACAAAGGTTGCAAATCTGCCAGTGCCACAGGCAACTTCCAACATTGAAGTGTGCTCCCCCTGGGAGTGTCCCAGGCTGCTTCTGGCCTGCATGAAACTGTGCAGAGGCACCAGGCTCTGCCTCTGCATGGCATCCTGCCTGCCAAGGAACAGTGTCTCTGTTGAGGTCTCGTACACACTTGCAGACTTCTCTGAGAACCAGCCATCAGTCTGCAATGAAAAGTCGTTGTCATCATTAAAATATAGGCGCAGTGCGTATCAAAGCTGAGTTGCCAAAGTGCTACATGCACACACTACACACTATACAAAGAATGATCAGTCAATGCCAGCCATCACAATTGCTTCACATACGTGGGGTCACGTCAATCACTTTGATGTAAGAGAAGAGTCAGGCAGTATGTGACAGCAGTGACAGCAGGCACCTGTGTATGACGGTAGGTTAATGATTACCTGATAGTGGAAAGTGTTAAGGTAGTAGGTGGGATACATAGAGGAGTCCAGCCAGACCCTGTCTGGAGATCCCCTCATGCGGCGCTGCATCGTGCTGCTGGCTTCAGATGCAAAGGTGAGTGCAGTGCGCATGACGTGGAGAGGGTCATACTGCTTGTGGCGCAGGCTGGTCATGTCCCAGGGCAGCTTGTACACACCGGCTTCAATGTTCTTGAAGTCCTGTTCAGGCAAGACTACTGACAGTGTGTCACATGGTGTTCTTGAAATCCTGTTCAGGCAAGACTACTGACAGTGTGTCACATGGTGTTCTTGAAGTCCTGTTCAGACAAGACTACTGACAGTGTGTCACATGGTGTTCTTGAAGTCCTGTTTAAGGCAAGACTACTGACAGAGTGTCACGTGGTGGCTGCAGCAGTTTGTGGTCTTGTCCAAGCAGCACAACTGACCATGTATTATACATTTGCCGCAGCAAGCATGGCACTGCACATGGCATTCCAGGCAATGACACTGCAGGCATTGAATCATTTTGGACGATACAGTGCAAAAAGGGCATTGCGGCTATGAGAGCGCACATGTGCCACTGCACGCACTGACATGAGGTCGCAGGCATCTCACCATAAGTGATGCAGGCATGCAGATGTGATGCCAAATGCACATCACACACAGCTGCAAGCTTACATGTCCACCTGCAAGTACAAACCTGATGATACATCAAGAAAGGCTCAACAAAGGGTGACAGCGTGCTTTTTGTATCATCAAACATCCGCATTTCCCACAGCTGTCCCAGTTTGGTGTCCCTAGCAGCTGCTATGTCACCTTCTGCTCCAGCTGCAGCTACAACGGCAAGAAGGCCTGCACAAGCAAATGCTGACCGGCCTCACATTGTCACATCATCACAACTGCCCAAGTGTGCAACAAAAGCTGGCATATGCATATGTATTCAACATACTGAGAAAGGACCAGTGCAGCCTCACAGAAGATATCATGCCACAAACAACACTCATCAGACCAACAGGTACCTGTCAGGGCACTCAAATGCATGCCTGTGCCACAAGGTCAGGGTATGAATGACTACCATCTGACAGCAAAGCATATATCACAGCATGTCAAGACCAGATGAGGAAGTCGGTCTAGCCTAAACAAGAAGGTTGATTGACAAGATTTGGACATCACTAAACAAGCTACATGCCCCAGGGACAAGGGCCAAGCACACAATGTCACCTGACAAGCCCTGAACAGTCATGAAGCTGGTACGTGTGAGGTGGTATGCCCAGTACGCAGCTGCTAATGGGGAGGTAAACATGCCAGCTTCACTCATTCCTGAAGAGAGACCTTGCACAAACTCTGACAGCCTGTACAGCAGCTGCATCATGATCAGTCTAGCTGGAAGACAGTGAAGGTCAGGGTGTCCCTAATCAGGGTGCTCATGAGCGCGCATTCGGCCTTGGATTTAGCAAAGCCACAGCAACAAGCCATCACAAACAGCAGCAGTGAATGCAGTGATGGGTAGGCATAACGTGAGCACGCTTGACAGTGGTGAAGTGTAGCACGCTAGCAAAATGGTATGCAGCACTAGCATTCACAAGTGTATAGCAGAAACAGCAGCAAAATCATATGTGTGCACGCATGCAATGCTGCAGTAATGCAATTGTACGGGTGTTTCCAGACATGCAAGCTATTTATGTGCACAGTATCAAAATCTGGACCCCCAGCTTTGTGTTGTCACTGTGCAGCATAACGTGACTTTTACAGCTTAGAGCGTTCACGCACATGTTGAATGCGCCATGACTGCGTGCTCCTGGGACATCAGCTTCGCAATTGGTCCAGAAGTCAACAGTCGAATGAAGCTTGAAGTTACTTCTGTCTGCATCCCCTGGTTTCTCTTCCAGGCCCAATCTCTGTGCCTGCAAATGTGTTCGACGAACAGTCAGCTAAAGCGCAAATTTCACAGCAATACCTGATGATCATCGTCTGCCCTGACGGTAGGAGTTCGCAGCAAAGAGTACAGGAATCCAGCTTCAAATTTGGGCGAAGCCGCAAGGCCGTTTGAATATCCAGGAGATCTCACCTCGACCTGTTGCACAAGGGACTGCCCTAGCGGACCTAGCTGTGCTTCAATATGCTCGCCATGCTTGATTTGCGGGCGCGATGTAACGACAGATGCTGGCGTGAGGGTTGCAGCAGCTTTGGGACATAGCACACGCACACCGCGGTCTAGCTTATGCCGACTGAGCTTGCCGGTGAAGCGCGCAGGCCTACAGCCGATCAGTTGGGTGGAAACCGAAGGAGCATCTAGCAAAGCCCACATTGTCTTCGTCGGAGCGCTCATGATGTGCGGACTGCTTAAAACAAGATCTATCTTGACGTTGCTTAAATTCCGTGAACACGGTCGTCCCAGCGCAGCTTCTATGGCGATGTCTACACGATTATGCAGTTCCAATGAGCAACTTTCGCTGGGCGCACAGCGCAAGATCTGAAGCGGTGAAACGCTTGTTGCCTTGAGGAGTTATCCGAGTGTGGTGTAATTGCAATTTGGTCCACGTTATGTTTTTGTACGGCAAAGCACGTGCTCCTATTGTTACTACTCCTCCTGGGCAAAAATTGTAATGGCTGACAGCTTTGTGCAATCACTGCCGCGCGTCCCGCTGTGATTGAGGGTTGAGTTGATCGGGGGGGACCACAGGCTGTCTGGGGCAGGCTGTCTGGGGCAGAGTTGAATCATTCACCAGGCTGTGGCCGGGGGTTCCCATTGTAATCTCTTTCTCTGCTGTTTTCCGGGCAACTTTTTAGTCGTTTCCCCTGCTGCTTCCAAAAACACCCGGGCAGCATTCAATGATTAGCCTGATCTGGTATTTGCAATCCAGTTGTACTTCCTCAGCGGTGCTGCTGCAAGGGACCCGGGTGGGTGCATGCACATGCAGCTTATCCTGATCAGCAATAAGTCTCAATGCAAAGAGCAGCCTCCAGCCTCTAAAGATATCGATAGGACTGCAGCAGAGAACGTCGTAGCGGCTGAAGGCTAGGCTTTCACAACGGCAGCCGGCAGCACTATATGGAGCAAAACTGTTCATTGCGGCAATATTTTTGTCACACTTTGTGATGCTTGGCCCCTTACGCGATTGATTTGTGCCCACCATGGCTTCTGTATTGTGTTTACAGCTTGAGGCTTCTCTTGTCACTCGCGTCAGCCTAGACTGAGTGCACCTAGCTAGACTGCAATTCAGGCCATTTGGGTTGAGCATTTGACATTTGTACAAGCAAGGTCTGTGTGACCAAAGTCAATTGTTGAAGTGCTCACCTTCTAATAGAGGCTTGTATATTGCTAGGCATTCTCTTGCTTGCGCATGGCGTGAACAGCTCTGAGTCCCAGAGGATGCTTGCTGGCAGGGCATGCATTCAATCATGGACCTAGTGTCCTCCTTAGTCTTTGGAGATCGGAGCTGATGCAGGTCGATATACAACATAGCAATGTACAAGTGTCATGCTGACAGTACTTTCACTGCTGCTAGCTGCACTGGATCCAGCAAACAGCAGTTCACAAACAGCTGATGCTGCAGGTAGCTGAGGCAACACTGCAGCATGTGAACATGCTGGAAATATGTTGCAGAGCACAGGCCTGTTGACTATATTGTGCATGTTTAGTTCAAACAGTGCTTGCTGACAATTGGAATTCTTTCAAAAGACAGGCGTTCCTCAACTTGTGCCTGGGTACAGTCAAAGTCTGAAGTCATGACAGAGATATAGAACCTGTCCTGCATCCATTCACATATGCTGGTCTACACATACACATTATGCAAGAAACAAGGAGAGAACTACAGCTGGGTTGGCTGTTGCATGAGTTGTCATGAAACAACATCAAACAGGAGTGACACAACTGCCTGCTATTGACCTTTGACACTCACTTGGCCTGTTCGTCTTTTGACCTGAGACGCGCGTCCCATTTTGCAAGCTCGTCTGCTGACAACTGTCTGCGGTATTCATCTGTATTCATGTCCTCAAGTTCCTGCTTCTCCTGCTGTCGCCTTCTGCTGGTCTCCTGGACAGATGCTGACCACTCCTTTGTGGAGTCCTGCAACAGTAACATCACCATGTAAAGCTCATGCTTTCATCAATAGTATATACTGTCTGCAGCAATCAATTACATCATCCCTTTCTGCAATCGTCTTGAAGCTTACAGCGAAAGCAGCACTGGACTATACTGATATGCATGCATGTATGACGCACCGTAAGCTGCCTGGCTCCTTTGGCAGACGCCTTGCTAATGTCAGATACTGCTGGTACATTGATACCCACAGGCTCTGTGTTTGCGATGCGCTCAAGCTGCAGTAGTCAAGCAGGGAATTTGTCAGGACCTGGCTTGATGCAGACCATTGCGGAATGCTTGCTGCGGCAAAGTCTGCTAAAGTTTGCCTTGCCTGTCAAGTGCAGTATATGCAGCATGCCAACCTACCTGAACATGTGCGGCGCAAATCAGGACTGCTGCTGCAAGGAAGGAGTCAAACTGAAAACCATTGCGAATCAAAGGAAGGGCATACACAGCTGCAAAGGCGTAGTACTTGGCAGCCTGAGTTTCATCATCTATGGCCGCAAACACCCAAGCCTGCAAGTGTGAGCAGGCTGCTGCCAAAGTGTTGTGTCTGGGACAGCGCACACTTGAGAGGCGTGGACCAGTGAGTGTACCGTCCAATTGAGCAAAGGTATGAAGCTGACAACTGACATGACACCCCATTTGATGCCCTCAGGGTCAGCGTCTGTTTCGCCATAGTTATCTGATTTGCCTTGGTTCTCATCTTTGGACTTGCCAGTCAGCAATGGTGTAGCAGAGTAAAG
>JAABUK010009384.1_pt1 | contig 13390 bp, 24 predicted proteins | sample 5559141 | NCBI WGS metagenome assembly JAABUK01 (sample SAMN10711869, study PRJNA513367) | rock metagenome | isolation source: Antarctica rocks | place: Antarctica: Victoria Land, Pudding Butte nord | collected 2016-01-03
CCGCGCGAGAGGAGGAGGTGCGGCAGCTGGAAGCAAACGCCGAGAAGCAGCGCAAGCGCGCTGAGGCCTGGCAGGCGATGCAGCGCGCCAAGTCCGCCGGTTCCGCCGCCGCCGCCGCTGAGCCCGAGGAGCCGGCGCAGCAGAAGAAGTGGTCCTTCGACGACGAGTCGGATGACGAGGAGGAGCAGCAGCAGCCGCCCTTGGAGGCGGCGGCGGCGGCGGCGGACGCCTTACCAGCGGCCGGCGCGCCCAACGGCCTGCCGCCGCTGGCGGGCCCCGCAGACATGGACACCGAAGAGGTGGACCCGCTGGACGCCTTCATGGCGGAGAACGACAGCCGGGCGGCGGCGGACGTGCAGGCGGCGCAGGCCGCGGCGGCCGCGGCGGCGGCAGCAGAGGCGGCAGCGGCAGCGGAAGGGGAGGACGAGATCGACCCCCTGGACGCCTTCATGGCGGGCCTGCCAGAAGCAGCAGCGGCGCCCGCGGCGGCAGCTGCGCCGGTGGCGGCAGCCGGCGCCGTCGAAGCAGCGCCCGAGGCGAACAGCCAGGCCGGCCCGGCGGCGGCCGCCGGCGCCCAAGCGCCGATGAGGCCGCAGCGCAGATTCTACGAGTCGGACGAGTCGTCAGACGACGGCGAGCGGGACTCCTCCGACGAGGATGATGAGGTGCGCACAAGTCCGGCACTGCACGAGATCAGTTCTTGTTTCTGATCTGCGAAAATAACCTTGCTGTACACATGCTTCCTCGTATCCTGTCGTTTGCTTGAATGGCTGCTGCAGTATCTCGAGACGAGCCCGCGATATGATTTCGTACCTGTTGCGCAGGCCTGGGCGCGCAACGTGCAGGCGGGCAAGCTGAGCAAGGGCGACCGGCTGGGGCCCGCGGACCACTCCAAGATCGACTACCCGCCCTTCCGCCGCAACTTCTACATCGAGGTCCCCGAGCTGGCGCGCATGTCGGAAGAGGCGGTCGCTGAGCGGCGCAAGGAGCTCGACGGCATCAAGGTGCGCAGCTCAAACTCCAACGATAAGTGCAAATATGTTTTTATCTAGGCCCTTTCTCCGGGCTGGGCTCCCGCCACCCACTCCCACTTTGATCCAGTATGGGCTGCGTGCATGCCTCTCAACGTGATTGTGTGTTGCGCTTGCGACCAACAAGCAAAGACACGTGTGATGCGGCATCTGGCTAAGAGTGGATGGGTGTGTGCAGGTGCGGGGCAAGGACGTGCCGCGGCCGGTGCGCAGCTGGAACCAGTGCGGCCTGAGCAGCCGCGTGGTGGACGCGCTGCGCAAGGGCGGCATGACGGAGCCCATGCCCATCCAGGTGCCAGCTTGCTCATATCTTTGTGGCTGGAAACTGTCTTGAAATGAACTTGACAAGTCCTGCCAAGCTGCTCTTGTCTGATCGATTGGCATGCACAAGTTGGCAGGTGCCAGCATTGCAAAGTCTTCGACGTGGCTCTCTGTCGTGCACCAAAACAGCGTGTACAGACAGGCGGTATCGAATCCGAGGCTCGGCTCGGCATTTATTCCTGCTTGACAACGTGCTTTCCGTGGGTTGCAGGCGCAGGCACTGCCGATAATCATGAGCGGGCGCGATTGCATCGGCGTCGCCAAGACGGGCAGCGGCAAGACGCTCGCTTTCGTGCTGCCAATGCTGCGCCACATCAAGGACCAGCCGCCCCTCGGCCAGGTGCGCGCCTGTCTGACCGAAAACGCCCTAGGCCCATGTCTGGCTGCAGATCTTCCTGCAGTATTTCCCATTTCACAGCTCGTAAACAAAAACAATATTGGTGATGTCCGCCTTGGGCAAGGCGTTCCCGATTCCATTTGCCATCGAACGGTGGCAGCCTCGAAAGGTTTCAGCGCAGCCCATTGGCTTGATGGAAACCCCACCTCCTGTGCAGTATTTTCTACACTCACGCTGACACATCGAGCTTTTCTTCCGGCAGGGCGATGGCCCGGTGGCGCTGATAATGGCGCCGACACGGGAGCTGGTGCAGCAGATCGGCAAGGAGACCAAGCGCTTCACCAAGGCGCTGTCCCTCAACTGCACCTGCGTCTACGGCGGCTCCGGCGTCGCCAACCAGGTGCGCGGTGTCTGCGCCTTTCGTGCATGACTTGCATTCTTGAGCACGTCAGAGTCGTGCGAACGAAAAAGTTGCACAGGCTTGCCAGCCTCGTGTTCTGGGACAGAGGCCTGCACAGGTCAGGTCTGGCGATGTATGTCCACGTGTTTGTACCACCGAAGGACAGCACCAAGAGCCAAAAAAGCGCCAACGAAACCTTGTGGTTGATCTCCCTGCAGATCACGGAACTCAAGCGGGGCACGGAGATGGTGGTGTGCACGCCCGGCCGTATGATCGACATCCTGGTTACCTCCGGCGGCAAGATCACCAACCTGCGCCGCGTCACCTACCTGGTTTGCGGCTGGCCTTGGTTTCTTCTGACAACTTCTAGTTGTCCGATGCATGCATCATTTGTGAATTGCCGCGCATCAGTTCATTGCTGCAATGTCCGGTCCCTGGTGAGATCGTGTGACACCCTCGTCAGGTGTATATTTGATTTTACGTTCACCCATCGCAGGTGCTGGACGAGGCGGACCGCATGTTCGACATGGGCTTCGAGCCGCAGATCACGCGCATCGTCAACAACATCCGCCCCGACCGCCAGACCGTTATGTTCTCCGCAACATTTCCCCGCCAGGTGCGTTCCCCGCTGCACTCGTGGCGCTGCAAGCTCGGCTTTCTTGGTTCTGTGCAAGTCCTGCTGCAGAGCATGCTGCACGTCTGAGTGTCCTCAACACATCTGCACTGCCTTGTGGGGCCATCGCCAATATGGGAGCCGTCCTTTCAGTCGAGACCGAGAAAATGCTCAAAAAAGGGCGTGCAGGTGGGGAGGTGCTGGCGCGCATGGTGCTGCAGTCCCCCATGGACAATAACGACAATAGCACACAGGACATTACAAATGCCCAAAACAACACACGTTCACTTGCATTCGCATGCACAGGTGGAGGTGCTGGCGCGCACGGTGCTGCAGGCGCCGGTGGAGATCCAGGTGGGCGGCCGCTCCATCGTGAACGCCGACATCACGCAGCTGGTGGAGATTCGCGAGGAGGACGACCGCTTCCTGCGCCTGCTGGAGGTGCGCCAGTTCATGAAGATGTCTCTACATTTCCAGGTGGATTGCTAGCATCTGAGACGCTGCATGTTAGAGACATTCAAGGGTTTTATCAATCCCTGGGCACCTCCAGGGCCATATCTCTCCTCTGATGTAGCCTTCTTTTCCTCGCTGTCACTCACTATTGACATACTCAAACTTTCTGAACCCGGAAGTCTGGTCTGTGCTGCGCAGGTGCTGGGTTCCTGGTACGAGAAGGGCAAGGTGCTCATCTTCGTGCAGAGCCAGGAGAAGTGCGACACGCTGTTTCGCGACCTGCTCAAGGTGCGCACCCCCCTGGCTCTACAACCTCATTCGGTCTACTAGAGAGGCTCGCGCAGCGCTACATGACTGCACGTCAAACCGCAGAAGCGTGCACAGCTTGAATATGCTCTGCTGTCACGTCTTTGCCGTTTCCTATGCTTGAACGTCCATCACTGAGTAGCCGACTTGCTGCGTGCCATCACACGTATGAGCGCCATTGAGCTTGTGCGCAACATCTCTGCTGCAGCAAATGTCACACATGTACGAGTGAATGTAGTCCTCTGTGCTAGAGCCGCTCCGTCCCCTGCCGCGCAGAGCGGCTACCCGTGCCTGTCGCTGCACGGCGGCAAGGACCAGAGCGACCGGGAGTCGACCATCTCCGACTTCAAGTCCAATGTGTGCAATGTGCTCGTCGCCACCTCCATCGCCGCCCGCGGCCTCGACGTCAAGGATCTGGTGCGCTATTTCTTCTCAAGGATGAGACCTCGAAACCAGGATCCCCAAGTCCCCAGGCCTGGCCGCTGCCCGTGCCTGCAGACATGACACCGCCTGGGCTCACTACCGTTGCTGGTGAGGTCTCATTTTCACAACGAATGGGCAAGCAAGGGCCATCAAAAGTGGTGCTGTCAATGATGTTGCGCCAACATGACACTCAGAACAGCCGCACATGCAGCCAGCAGGCAGCCCCAAGAAGGCAAGGGCTGCGCTCTGTGCAGCTCTTGTAGCGGCCCAAGAGCAGCTGCCTGCTGCATACCCAATACATTGCACAGATATGCATACCCAAGAAGGGTTCGGAGATGACACGTTCACCCCCGCCGCCCTCGGAGCGCAGGTGCTGGTGGTCAATCACGTCGTGCCCAACCGCTACGAGGACTGTGTGCACCGGGTGGTCTCCTGCATATTTGTTGATGCCAAACTATGACAACAGGGTTTTCACTCCTTGCCGCAGGTGCTGGTGGTCAACTATGACGTACCCAACCACCACGAGGACTATGTGCACCGGGTGGGGCGCACGGGGCGCGCCGGCGCCAAGGGCACCGCCATCACCTTCATCGCGCCTGGGGAGGAGCGATACGCCCCCGACCTCGTCAAGGCGCTCACCGAGTCTGGCGCGCCCATCCCTCAGGTGATGTACAACCATGTTCCTCGTACTTGCGATACATTTTTGTGGGTTTTGAAAGTTCACTGCGCCTGGCGAGCAGCGCTACATGCCCGAGCTTGTCAAGGCGCTCATGACATCCGGAGTCCGGCGCCCCAATCCCCCAGGTGTGGCATGCAATGACAAGTCGCGCACCCTGCCAGCACTGCAGCCGGTCGTCCACTGTTACCTCTTTCTCTCTCACCTGGGCTCAGGATGCTGATGTCTCCTCGGTGGTCAGTGCTGTGGCGTCAGGCCGCCTCCTGCACACAGCGTGCACCAGGCACCGTTTCACATTTGGGCTTCAAACCATGTTGTTGTGCTTGCGCAGGATCTGGCGGCGATGGCGGAGTCTTTTTGCGTCAAGCGCAAGGCGGGCACGGCGCAGGCGCACGGCAGCGGCTTTGGCGGCACCGGCTTTAAGTTCGATAAGGCTGAGGACGACCGCCACCAGAATGAGCGCAAGGCAAGTTTCTCTTAAAACCTAAACTGGTACCCCAATTCATACCAGCCGGTTGCAATTTTGACAAGGACGTTTGCCACCAGAACGGAGCACAAGGCGGGCTCCCTCATTTCTGAAATGTTTCCCTGATACCCTGCTTTTTAGTGCCGCTGCTTGTTAGACGCATGTCTGTGGGCATATGTATGGGTCGTCTGGAGTCTGCATAGAGGCCTGCATTACGACGCGATGCCGTTTCTGCTGGCACTGTCGCGACGATCAGACCACCAGATGTTGCCATTGCTTCTGTGTCAGCTGTTGCCTCGGAAAAATCTATAGGGAAACTCGGAAGAAGTCGCATTTGCTGCAGGATTAGCAAAAGCATTTCTTCCATTGACGTCAAACAGCGCTGTAATGTGCTATCACACTGAAGAAGGACTGATGACATACCTACCGACTTTTATCCATGCTGCAGGGCATCATCAAGGAGTACGGCCTAGTGGAGGCGAACGAGTCGGACGACGAGGGCAAGGAGGGGCAGCCGGCTGCAGAGCAGCCGCCATCGCACCAGGTGCCTGACAGATAGCTTTGATGATTGCGTAGAACAAAGGCTGAAAAACATGTTGCAGTGAGTTGCCGCACTGAACGCCGATACTCAAGATGAGCCTGAACGCGAATGACTGCTAGATCTCATGTTTCTCAATGCAATTTCTCTTGCTGCGTCCAGGCGGCGCCCACGACGGCTGAGGAGAGGGAGGCTGCGGCGGCCGCAGCCGCGCACCTTGCCACGCTGCCACCCGAGGTGAGAATACCTTGCACAGTGCACAACGCGCAACGGCGTTGCCCTTTGCTGCCCTGGGGCCCATTGCCCGCTCGCATGCTGTCCTGGCTACTGATCAGCATTCGAAACCTGCCGACACATTGGTGTGCTATCCCGTGACAAACGTGTGACAAGCCCCGCAAATGACAGGTGTGGTGCCTACCCGCTTGCAGGTGCGGGCGCAGATCGAGAAGGCGCAGGCGCTCGCCGCCAAGATGTCCGACCAGACGACGGTGAGTGTGCTGCCGCTGCCGCTGCTGCTCTATGTGCCATGTACTATGCGCATGGACATTAAGGATGTTACATGTTCTCTTGTGTCTCGCCCACAGTGCACCTTGTGCTGTCCACAGCGCAAATGCATGCGCTGCCCTCACAGCCTCTGTCCCTGCCCACTGGACTGCTGATCTTCTCTTGTCAAGCTCAGCATTCGTCGTCGTCTCACACACTGAATCACAACCACATCCATGTGTGTCGCCTGCGCAGGTGACGCTGATGGCGAGCGGCATCCGGAAGGTGGTGCCCACGGTGGCGGGCGGCGCGCCCACGGCGCCCAAGCCGGTTGCGCCCGTCAACCCGCTCATCGCCGCCGCGCAGGCAGCCGCCCAAAAGTTTGCGGAGCAGGTGCGCGCTGCAGGCCCTCTGCTTTGTAATGTTGCAAATGTCGATGCCTCTGCTGGTGAGGCAGGCCTCCTTGCCATGTATTGACACGCCCACAACCCATCTCTACATCGGGGGGCTGCTGAACGAAAACGTGCGCGTATGGTTCATTCATTGGGCATTGACCACGGTTGCAGATCAACCCACTGATCCTGTTGTGGGGCGCCGCAGGCGGGCATGGCCTTTGCAGCGCCGTCTGGCGCGCCGGGCGGCGCTGGTCCCAGCAGCAGCCAGGACATATCGGCGGCCGCGCAGCAGCGGGCAGCGGCGCTGGCGGCCAACCCCGCGGCGGCGGGCGTCTTCGACCCCTCCCTCCCCCACTACGAGCAGGAGCTGGAGATCAACGACTTCCCGCAGCACGCGCGCTGGAAGGTGCATGCCGCAATCTGTGACTTGCCGCATGTCATGCTCTGGATCTCCCTTCACTTCCTCCACTGCCGCAGCCGCAGCCTGCCTGCCCCTGCTCCTGCCTCCTGACAAAGCGCCTGCCTGGGTCCGCATCTGCATCTGCCCGCGCTCTGCTTGTATGCTGAGGCCAGCAACCTGGTGGCGTTGCTGCCCGTGAACGTTCAGTGTCAAGCCCGCACCCCTGAAACAAGCCTCGGACAACCTTCACGACTGCTGCCGCAGATTACGCACCGGGAGACAATGGCGGGCATCACGGAGCTCACGGGCGCGGCGGTCACAACGCGCGGCATTTACCTGATGCCCGGCCAGAAGCTACAGGAGGGCGAGCGCAAGCTGGCTCTTCTCATCCAGGTGCGGCAAGGAATAGCCTATGCGTATGCGTATTGACTGTCATCAACCATCTGCCGGCCTGCTACAGTAGAAAATAGGCCATGTCAAGGGGAGCAGGCTGGAGATGCCTGAATATGTGGCAGGACACATAACCCGTGGCGCTTTCTTCTGAATGTTGCTCGTTTTGTGCAGGGGCCGACGGAGCTGACGGTCAAGCGGGCAAAGGAGGAGATCAAGCGCATCCTGGAGGAGACGACAGAACGCGCGATGCGGCGCGAGCAGGGCGCCGGCGGCGCCTCCCAGGGCCGCTACTCCATCATGTGACGCGGCAACGAAGCGGCAATGGCCCCCGCCGCAGGCGAGTGGCGATGCCTGCTGTTGCCATGGCCCTGCTGATCGACAGCACCCACATCCACCTCTGAGCACATCCTGTTGTGCAGCGAGCAGTACTTCTTGAGTCATTAAAGCAACTGCAAAGTGCGCTTCACATCATAGTACTCTGTTACTCTCGAGAAGAGCACGTGTGGTCATGCAGTACCCAGCGCTGAGACAACAAACCTCCTCTGCCGTGCAGGGCGCTGGCCTGCTGCGCTGGAGGCGGAAGGCGGAGCCGGGTCCACGTCTGCCAAGGTTTGGGGCTCAGGGCAAGGGTGCGGTGCAAGGTGGCATCACTGCACTGCTGCCCTCCAGACCACACGGAATGCAATGCTACAGTCCACACTGGTCTCTGCACTGGTTGGCTGTGGTGTCGCACAGGGTGCACACGTCGGGGGTGAAGAGTGGTGGCGCACCGGCAGCGGAGCGGCCCTCAGAACCATACCTGGTCGACGGCTCTGGGTGCAAGCTTTTCGCTGCCAGCTTGCACGTGAGTTGCGCCAACTTCGCACCCTTGACGCACTGCCCTGCCATGTGTGTGCCACTTGATCGTGTGTCCGTTGTGGTGGCTCATGCAACTGGCCCTTTGCGTTGCGCAGATGCAGAACAATGGTCTGCTGGGCTCTGGTGGCTCAGCGGCTGATGCTCCTCTGTAGCGTCGCTGCCGGCTGGCTGCGGACCTGCAGCAGTCATGTATTATCGTGCTCTCAGGCGGGTTTTCTGTCTTGCTGCGTTTTGCAGCGGTTTTGGCATCTCTCTAGGCTGTGTCATACCAGTCTTGGTTGTTGTGAGCGGGCTGTTGTGAGCTCGTGCCAACGAACAAGTCCTGAGTCATTCGAGTCTCAAGGGTACCCATACAGAAATCTGCCGCACCCGCCCAAATGCATCATGATCTCTGCTACTTGCCACACTTGCGAGCTTGTCTTGCATCTTTTTCAGATGTGTCACTACCATGTCCACATGTCTCTGACAACAGCAACATGGGACAAACGTAGTTTACAGATTGGCACAAGATACCTAGCGCAGGCGCTCGATCTGGGTGTACAAAGCATTGCTCTCGTTCATCCCTTTCTTGCTGTGAGCAACTTCAGAGGGCACGCAAGTCACTGAATCGGCCGGCTCACGGCCTCAAAAGTGCGCTTGCGAGAGGACAGGGCAGTCGTGCTTGCTGACTCAGGCCGCAATCGTTCTGCTTCCGCGTCACTTTGTAGCTCCTCAGCTGCCAGCCACCGCCCCAGATCCGAAAGCTAACATATTAGTTTACTTCTTGGCGGGCTTAGCCAGGTGCTTGCGGTCGAGCTTCGCCGCCGATGTGTCGCGCAGCAGGAACAGCCGAGCGGCGCGCTCTGCAAGGCTGCCGCCAGCCTTGAGCCCTGCCGCCTGCAGCTGCGCCTTTAAACCCTCCATCCCCAGCACCTCCAGCGCCTTGGCATCGGCATACTTGCTCCAGTCCAGCTCCGCTGCCGCATCTGCTACCGCCTCATCTACTGCCGCCGCTGCGGCGGGCGCCGCGGCCGCCGGGGGCGCAGCTTCTGCCACTGGCGCGGCTTCCGTCACCGCCGCCGCCGCCGTGGGCTCGGCGGGCACGTCCGCCGAGCTGGCGACCTGGCCGGGCGAGGCCGCGGCGGACGCAGTGGCCACGGATGCGCTCGAGCCGTTTGACGCAACAGAAGCCTCCCGCGCCGGCGGGGACAGCGCCTTGGGCGACGTCACGGAGCCCTGCCGGTCCGCGGCGCCGGCCACCGCGACAGAGGCGTCGGCGCCGAAACGCGCAGCGGCCGGGCCGGTGGACCGCGGCCCCCGCAGCGCCGACTTTGCTGGCGCCGACGCGGCCGCTGCGCCGGTGGCCTCCACCGCCGCGGGCTCCAGCGCCGGCGCCGTCGCAGTGCCGCCGTCTGCAGGGCCGGCCGCGGCAGCGGCGGGCAGCTCCTCGGCGTCGCTGTCGTCGGAGTCGCTGTCGGACATGCTGTCCGCATACAGCCTGGCGCGCTTGGCGGGCTCCTGCGCACGAGCAAAGAGAATTTGTTGTAGGATTCATTGGTCACCAGGCATATTGATTTGGACGGCCGGCCAAGTTAGAGGAAGAGGAGCTGGCAGCAGCAGGTGCACCAGGCACGCTCATGGTGAAATGATTCAGCAGCCCAGCAGGCCTCGACCTGCTTTGTAGTATAGCACCTATGTGCAGCAGACTGGTGATTGTGCCCCCAGTGCTGGCAGCGCATCACACATCATGCAGCGTTTGAGGGACCAGCCAACGAGGGCTTGCCAAGTCACCTGTGCGGCCGCGGCGCCAGGTGCGACCTCGCGCTTGATGCCACGCGGCAGCGCCGCCACCGCCTCGCCCAGCGTCTCGTGCACTCTCGCCATGCCTGGACACAAGCAGAATCAGCATGCACACCTGGTGGAACCTCATCATATCTTTGACTGCGCTTTGCTTGTTACCACATCAGCAATCGCAGAGTAAAACAGAGAAAGGCGGAACCTGCGTTGCATATAGATGCTGGAACTTGTACTGTTTGCTCACGCTCAAGGTATGTTTCCGCACCTGAGCGGTGCTCCTGGCGCACGGCGTCCACGTCCACGGCGCCGCGGGCGGCGCGCTCCGCCGCCTTGGACTCCGCCTTGATGTGCTGCAGCGCTACTTTCTCCAGCTCCCGCTCCTTTGCCTCCGCCGCCCACTCTGCAGCAGAGGTGGGTATCGTTGAGCTTCTTCTTGACATTCAGCAGATCAATCAAAACTTCGAACCTGTGCCGGCAGGAGACGCAGTATGGGTGTGAGGTTTGTCCGCATGCATCTGGCTGGCGGCCTCCTGGGCGTCACAGTAGACCTTGAACAGGACATGACGAGCATGGTGGTGGCATGAGCTAACCTGTGAGCTTCTTGTCGGCGTTCACGTGGCGCATGCGGCGCCCGCTGAGGTCGCGGCACGCGTCCGTGTTCTGACTGACGGTCGACCGCGCGCCGGCGCGCAGCAGGGCGCCAAAGCCGCCCTTTCCGCCGCGCAGGCGCAGCACCAGGTGCACCGTGACATCGCGCCGCAGCCCGGCCGCATGCAGGGTGTCGCCATCCCGCAACTGCCTGCCCGCGTAGACGAGGCGCTGCTCCGCCTCCGCGACGCCTGGTCATGCCATAGAGTGTGACGTTAGTGGTGCTGCAGCAGCATTGTCTCGAACTGGACACTCAGCAGAAGTCGCGAGACATTCTGTCAACATCCACTTCTGTGTGTGGAACCAACCGCCAGCTCACCATGACGTTCCCGCAGTTGGCTCTTTAGCGAGAGAACCGTTGCTGAAGGCTCTGCTTGCACCGACAGCGTGCGGTCCGCGCGCACGAACAGCTGCATGTTCGCGCGTTGTCCGAAGTCAGTTACGTTCTCCTCCGCCTGGCCAAGCCGCGCGCCAACGCCAGCAGCCGTTTTACCTTTGGTGCAAGATTCGGTCGCAGCCTGAAGTAGGGAGGCGCTGGAAAGAGCGAGAGAGGCTAGGAAAGCGCGTCTCACGTGAACAGGGGGAATAGCATCGAAACCGGTGCGGCGTTACGGGACTCTCATGAGGTGTTCTAAGGCAAGCTCACTGGTCTGATTTGTGCCTGTAGTAAGCAGTGCCATTGCCTGATACACCACCGCCGACGGTCCTGCAGGCATTGCCATGATCCGAACCCACGTCTTCCCGGCGCTGCCGGCTACAGGTCAGACAAGCAGTCCAGAGCATGCCAGCATCGCATCTCCAAGCATCCATGCATGCATACGCTCCGTGATTATTGCCGATGGACCATGCCATAGTGTATTCGTGCTTGCATGCTGCAGATGCGCAGCAGGAACAGGAGCTGACTGCAGAACAGGACCTGCTGGCTGCTGTGGGCTTCACGCACCGCATGTACAAGCACGCGACGTCCAGACCGTTAGGAAACTACTTCACGGGCGTCATGGCCGACACGCAGCTGTACAGGTAACTGGCGCTGCGAATTTCGGATTGCCGTGCTGGCAAAATGCCGCAGCATGCACGCTGACAATCCCTGACGGGTTGCCTTGCCAATCCCTCTGCTGTGGGCTAGTAATCAAAACCGCTTCTGCATGCGTGCAGGGGCGACGGCACGGATCTCGGGCCGCTCACGAGCATTTATGCATCGAATGTGAAGCCTGACTTCAGACCGCTGGACCGCCGCGCCACGGCAGACGCCTTCACCCTGCAGAAGGGCAAATACTCACTGCCAGAGGTGAGCGAGCTTGAAATATCATTTGCTGCATCACAGCCATCGGTCGTGGAGATCCCACATGCATTTGTTGCGCCAGCTCGTTCTGTCGAGACACGCCATCTGTGAGCATACGCGCTCTCCTGTGAAGTTGAATAGCTGCTCTGTGGGACTTGCCTGCCTGTGCCAGGCTGACAGCTAGAATAATCTTGGAGTTCAGGAGTTTTATTGACGCCGCTGTGCAGGCGGACAAGGGGCAGCAAGTGACGTGCAATGATCTGTTAGGCACAGCGGTCGCGCCACCGCCAGCGCAGCCCGGGGCGGCCCGTATCTCGGTGAAGCTGGGCGGCAGCAGCGAGGTGAAAAGGGAGAAGAAGGCGAAGAAGGAAAAGAAAGAAAAGAAGGAGAAGGAGGACGACAAAAAGGTGGGACTGCGATACCTGCGCTGGGTCCAGTTGCTGCAAGTACAATGCTCGCTGTCACATTGGCGCTTGTGAACTCCCTCTGACATCAACAGCATTGTTGCGGTGCTGCAGCGGAAGCGGTGACCAGTCGCGCAGTAAGGTGGGCAGCTCCAGCAACATAATGACGCGGTGACAGTGCTACCGTTATGCGGTCTGAGACAGGTAGGCCGCGCTGTCAAGGCGCGGCGCGACTGCATACGCAGCAGCTTGTGTTCTGGCTGGCACGACATGTTGTCTTGGTGCGATGCTTCTGACCAACAGCGCAGCCGCTGTGCCTGCAGGGTGTACGCTTCTGTAACTAGCAGCAGGCCCAGCACCTGTTGCGAATTAGCACCTGCATTCGTTTGTTCCGGCACTACTGGAGCGGCAGGTGGGTCGCAATCTGAACTTGCCAAGACCTTGTCCTCTCCAGCTAGAGACAGCAGCATGCATAAAAACATCATGCATGCCGTCTTGGTGCACATCAGGACCAGGGCGGACAACATACACTGTAGTGCTGTGTGCAGGGTGCCGGCAGATCAGGTCCCAAGTACCAATTCAGGATGCCAGAGGAATTGCTGGCAGAGAGAGAGGGGTATTACACGACGCCAATGAATGCAACTCGAGCCCGCAAGGAACAATTTTTTCATAGATGAGTTACCATGCCGCAGGTTCCAATTGATCTTGTGTCTCTCAATCGAAGAGTCGTGCAACGAAGACGAAATCCTGAGCTAGCGCACTCTCAAGCTGTTTCTCAAGGGCGGTCAAACAAAGAGCGTCGCCTTGCAGACTTCAAAAGGCACCCGCGGTCCACAACTGATCCCTTCGTCCCTCCAACGCTGTCCCCCAACCCCTTCAACGACGAATCTGTCCCTCGCGAATCAGGCCTTCTGCGCCTGCAGCTGCTTGGCGATGTCGGCCGCAAAGTCGTAGCCGAACTCCACGCACTTGCCAAGAGCGACGCCCGCCACGAAGTTGCCGCCGAGCATCACGCCCTCAAAGTCGGCCGCCTTGAGCTCGCCCTTGACCTCCTGCGGCAGTCGCGAAAGGGCTCTGTCGAAGGATTCTGTCAGGCGCAGCATCATCGCCTTCAGTATTGCGTGCATTGCGGGCATCCAGGACGCGATTGCAGCGGCAGGTGCGGTGTAGCCTATCATAGTGCCAAT